>OCTA010002928.1_pt1 | contig 15308 bp, 10 predicted proteins | sample 1538991 | NCBI WGS metagenome assembly OCTA01 (sample SAMEA3539302, study PRJEB22396) | soil metagenome | biome: tundra; feature: field; material: soil | place: USA | collected 2010-05 | depth 0.15 m | reverse complement strand
GGGATTCGAGGAAACGGAACGTTATCTCACGCCTTGCCGCGAAAATTCAGGCTAGTACTTGTTTGCCCGATGTTCTCGGGAACCAGGGATCAGGTCTATCAGCTCACGTTCACCGGTGTACACGACTTCTCCGTTCGAAGACAGGTCGATCGGGGCGCCGTGATCAATGTTGTTCTGTCGGGTGGCGTTTTGATCGAGCTGCGCCTGTCAGGAGACGGATGCCTTGTTGAAAACGACTGGATTTCTTTCGTGGCGGTTCCGCGGGCATCGCTGGGGACCTTTCGTTTTAGTTTTGGCTCCGGCTCGTTCAGCCGAGGGCCTGTGGAGCTTCCGAAGCTTTCTTGATTTGAAACTCCATGGATCATTTTTTATGATAGGCGTCTCGGCGAGAAGAGTATAGAGAGATAAAGATGACCACCAAATACAGTGAGCTATCAAGGGATCTCGATGCGTATATAGCCCACGCTGAAACAAATGAAAGCGATACCGTTCGGAAGCTGATCGAATACGGATTGCGGGGTTTGCCCGTGTTCAAAGAGCACCTCCGCAGGGATTTGCCGATCGACCAGGCAGAGCGGCTGGAGATGCTCCTAAAGAAACTTCTGCGATCGATCATGCGGGATCGGATGTCCGGGGCGGAAGCCAGACAGATCGCGAGGTTCCAGATGGAACTGGGATTCATTCTGAAGTACAAGTCGTATGCGATCAAGGCTGCGACGCCTGTTGGTTACTCGATATTTATCCAGAATGAACGGCAGGGATTTAGTTTTCAAAGACACATCGTGCATAAGCTAGAAGTATTTCATATTCTCCAGGTAAGACTGGGAGGATACGTGTTCTTGTGCGACTTCGAGCAGTGGGAACGGATATATAAGAAGGAATCCTTTCAAGATTGGCTTGCGGGGAACGAGAATGCCGATTATGACAGGTACAAGTTTGTGCCGGCACCGGGCGACGTCTTTGTGATATCTGAATTAGGAACAGTGCACACTGTCATTGGTTGCGTCCTCGAAGAATACGCAACGGTGTCAACCGACATGGTCCAGAGGTTGCATGACCAGAACATCGGTAGAGCTATTCCTCCTTCGTTCGATCGGCTCCATGCGGAGGAGGCGCTGGGCGCGATCGAAATGCCGCTGACGAATCGAGCCGTGAGAGGACTTGAGCACAGAAACATCGAAACTATTGTGCCAGAGGCCATACCAGGAGGCGAGCGGACGGTGCTGTGCGATTCGTTCGTCAGAGCTGCGCGCTACTCCATAGCTCCGAAGCAAGCGACGCACTTCCAACGAGAAGACGACCGTGTCGTGCTACTCAGAATCTCAAGTGGCGACGGTGGCCTGGCAATGTGCGATAGTTCCGAGATTCGGTCCTCGATACTTCGCGTCGAGGTGCGTACCGGGGACCTGGTTCTGATACCACCGGGGGTGCAGTACGCGATCTCTAACGAGGCAGATGGATACCTCACGTACTCCGAGCAGTGCATCTCTCCGGCAGTTGCCTTTGTGTGAGGCTTGCGAACCCAGGGCTTTTTCGCCATGAGGGACTGAGCAGCTAACGCCCTGGGCGCAGCGTCAGGGTCTCGTCGGAGAAAGCGCGGCAGCCGGCTCGCCGCTCCCCAAGGCCTGCGCTCAGACGCCTTTCCTCCAGCCGCGATCGTCGAAGGCCTTTAGCTGGATCAAAAGCCCGCCATCCGGGGTCAACGGCTGAGCGCAGGCCCAGCGCACGGGACGTCGAACGCCTTTGGTCTCGACCTCGGCGCGGATCTTCATCTGTTGCCCTTCCATTCCCTTCGGCAGGACGAATGCCGCCTGCCGCAGCCGCCCTCCATAAGGATGGCCCGCGTCCAGGCCGCCGCCCAGGCGGACCTTGCCGTCCATGCTCTCCAGGTACACCCTCAGCACGCCGGGGACTCCCGCTACCCCATCGTTGGCGAACGCACAAATCACTTCGCTGGTACCGTAGCGCTTCCGTTGCCAGATCCAGGATGGGCGGACGCGGTAGCCCATCCGGCGGTGCAGGGTGTCGAAGGCCCGCGGGTAGGTTTCGTAGAACTTCCGGAGGTTGTCGGCTTCCGTCCAAAGCGCCCAATAGTTGCCGTTCAGGTCGAGCACATGCAGCCCGGCGTCCTCGCGGCCGTTGACGTGGGCGGAGTCGAGCCTCCGGTTTGCGGATCGTAGTGCCGGTTGCCGCCTTCCTCCATGATCACCGCAAGCCAGGGCGGGCGGCCGGAAAGCTCTTCCACCTGGACGGGCTCCTCGATGCGCACGATGCTATCGGAACGGAGCCAGCAGCCGGCGCGCACCGCGATATCCTGACACTCCCGATTGCCCACGCTGCTGATATCCGGCTCGGTGTTGACGGCCAGCGGAGTTTTCTCCCAGATTTCGATTTGCATGCGAGTCATGCCAACCATGGTTTTCTCGGCCGTGAGGTAATCCGGGAACGGGCTGGGCAGCCGGTTGGTGTGGCCCTCGCCCCAGAAGCCGTACATCATCAGGTCCATGACATCCAGCTGCGGATGCCCGTCGTACTCCGCCGCCAGCAGTTCGTTCAGTTCGCGGAAGGCTTTCTGAAATTCCGGGTGATCGTAGCGGGGTTCCACAAAATCCCAGTCCTGGGGGCGCTGTCCGCCTTCGCCCCGGTTCCGTCCGATCTTCACCAGGGGAATCTTCTTCTGCAAGAAATCGGGCAAGGCCAGCTGCTTTGGCTGGAACTCGGGACTGGAAAGCTGCACGCGGAATCCGACTTTCAGCCCATACTGCCGGGCGGCATCGAAGGTGAGCTTCCAAACGGGGTTGAGGTCCAGTCTGCCGGGGGCGCTCTGCACATCCCTCCAGTCGAACCGGATATAGAGCGTGTCCACGAATGGCAGAGTGGCCAGCTTTTCGACGGATTTTTCCAATGGTTCCTGACGGCGGCGCGCCGCCAGCGAAGGGCCGCCCTCCTCCCACGTATAGGCGACCAGCCCCAGGCCGAAATTCCGGATGTGTTCCTGCGAAGGATTCGTCCAGCCAATGGTCTGGAATCCTTCATCCTGTTCCACACCGAAAGGGCCCTGATTGAGCCGGTCCGGAACTGCGGGCCCCGGGCCGAAATCATATCCGTTCCACAGATGGCCGGAAACGTCGGCGCGCAAAGACTGGGGGCCGGCCCCAGCCACGAGCATGCCCACACCTGTCGCTTTGGCGAAATCACGGCGATTCATTGAGACCTCCAGACCTGCATATACGACTTCGAAAGTATATCACGGGTATATGCAAATGGCGCGAAGGAAATCGTTGTAAATCGAAAGAAAAGATCTTATACTTTCGATCCAGGACGTTCCTCACATGGACCGCAGCTTTCGGCTCACCCGCGGCCGAGGTTTCGCCGTAGCGTCAGGGAGCCATCCGGGCCGGTCTTCTGAAGGCAGGCCCAGGGGACGGGGTACCGCATGCCTTTCACTTCGATTTCCGCCTTGATCTTGAGGCCCTGCCACTGCGTGCCTTTTGGCAGCGGGAATTGAGCCTGGCGAACCTTGCCGGGCAGCGGATAGCCGGCGTCCAGGCCGCCGCTGACGTGCACTTTGCCATCCTCGCTGGTCACCGACACGCGCAACACGCCGGGCACGCCGGCGATCCCGTCGTTGGCCAACCCGATGATCAGGCCGGGAGTCTCGCCGCCGTACGCCCAGATGAAGGAAGGCCGCACGCGATAGCCGATTTTGCGGCTGATCTGGTCGATCGCCTTCGGGTGTTGGCGGTAATAACCCATGATGTTGGCGGCGCTGATCCGATGGAAATTCCACAGCGACCAGTAGTTGGCGCCCACATCCATGACATGCACCACCCGGTTGTCCGTTTCGTTCACGTCATCGCTGGCCACCGCTGCGGCGGGCGAGGCATCGTGCATCCCGACCTCCATGATCGCGGCCACCCAGGGCGGGCGGTTGCTGATCGTTTCGATCTGCATGTTCTCGATCCAGATGCTGTCGCTGCGCAGCCAGTTGTAGCTGCGGATGGTGCGGTCCAGCAGTTCCGAGTTCCCTACTATGCTGAAATCGGGCTGCGTGTTGGTCGCCAGCGGCGTCTTGGTCCACTGCTCCAACTGCGTTTCGAACATCCGCACCCAGGTCCGCTCCGCCGTCTGGTAATCCGGGAACGGATTGTTCCGGAAGGGCCAGGTATGGCCCTCGCCCCAGAAGCCATACATGAAGGTATCCACAAACTCGACCAGCGGATTGCCGTTCAATTCCGCCGCCAGAAGCCCGTTGAGTTCCTGGAAGGCCTCCTGAAAGTAGGGATGGTCGTAGCGCGGTTCCTGGAATTCGGTCTTCCCGGTCCGGCGCCACTGCCCTTCCAGCTTCACCATGGGCACCTTCTCCAGAACGAAGTCCGGCAGGGCTTCCTCTTTGTAATCCGGGGCGCGCATCTGAATCCGGAAGCCCACCTGCTTGTTGTATTGCCTGGCCAGGTCGAAAGTCTGCTTCCAGTAGTCCGGAAAGTTCAACCGGCCGCGCCGCTGCTGGACCTCCCGCCACGTGGGGCGGAGGTAGAGTTTCTGGCCCAATGGCACCTTGACCAGTTCCTCGATGGCCTGCGCCTTGTTGTCGCCCTGAATTTCGGCCGTGCCCATGTCCGCCGCGATGTAGGTGATTAGTCCTTTGCCGAAACCGGGCACCACTTCTTCCGATGGAGTGGTAGCCATCACCACATCGCCTCCCGGAAAGATCCGTTCCGGAGGGTACTGCGGAAGGGGCCCCTGGTAGAGCCGGTCTTTGACCACCGGTCCCAGGCCGAAATCGTACTTGTCCCAATTATGAGCCGCCACGTAGCCAGCCGACTCTCTGACGGTCAACGGGGCCGCCAGCCCCGTCAGGGCCGCGGTCTTGAAGAATGCCCTTCGTTTCATATCGGAATCTCCTGTCGATAAGCTCTTGCCGCACGGGCCGATTCGGGTACTACGCCGGCGGCGGAGCCGAGTTTCGTCCGCGGTTGCGGCGCAGCGTCAGGGAGCCATCGGGATTGGTCTTCTGGTGGCAGGCCCAGCGCACGGGGTACCGCACCCCTTTCACCTCGATTTCCGCCTTGAGCTTCAGCCCTTCCCAGGGCGTGCCTCTCGGCAGTGGGAACTCCACCTGCCGAATCTTTCCCGGCAGTGGGTACCCGGCATCCAGCCCGCCGCTCACATTCACCTTCCCGTCCTCGCTCACCACCGAGACCCGCAGCACGCCCGGAACGCCGGCGATGCCGTCGTTGGCAAATCCGACGATCAACCCATGCCGGTCGCCGTATGAGCCGACCGGTGAAATGACTCTGCCGGCGTTCACATCCGCCCCATACGCCCAGATGAACGAGGGCCGCACCCGGTAGCCAATCCTGCGGCTGATCAGGTCGATCGCCTCGGGGAACTGGCGGTAGTAGTTCATGATGCCGGCCGCGCTGATTTTGTGGAAATTCCACAGCGACCAGTAGTTGGCGCCCACGTCCATGACGTGCTGGATGGCGTTGTCGGTGCCGGTCACGCCTTCGTCCTGGCGGATGGAGTTGGGCGAGCCGTCGGACATGCCCACCTCCAGGACGGCCGCCGTCCACGGTGGGCGGTTGCCGATCGCCTCGATCTGCGTGTTCTCGATGAAAATGGTGTCGGTGCGCAGCCAGTTGTGGCTCCGGATGGTGCGGTCGACCAGCTCGGCATTCCCGACCAGGCTGAAATCGGGTTGCGTGTTGGTGACCAGCGGCGTCTTGGTCCAGTGCTCCAACTGGGTCTCGAACATCCGAATCCAGGTCCGCTCGGCGGTCTCGTAATCCGGGAACGGGTTGTTGCGGAACGGCCAGGTGTGGCCCTCGCCCCAGAAGCCGTACATGAATGTGTCCACGAACTCGACCAGCGGATTGCCGTTCAATTCCGCCGCCAGAAGCCCGTTCAGTTCCTGGAAGGCCTCCTGAAAAGATGGGTGATCGTAGCGCGGTTCCTGGAACTCGGTCTTCCCGGTCCTGCGCCACTGCCCTTCCAGTTTCACCATGGGCACCTTTTCCAGAACGAAGTCCGGCAGGGCCTCTTCTTTGTAGTCCGGCGCGCGCATCTGAATCCGGAAGCCCACCTGCTTGTTGTATTTCCTGGCCAGGTCGAAGGTCAGCTTCCAATAGTCCGGAAAATCCAGCCGGCCACGGCGCGGCTGGATCTCCCGCCAGGTGGGGCGGATGTAGAGCTTCTGGCCCAGCGGCAGCTTGACCAGTTCCTCAATGGCCTGCGCCTTGTCGTCGCCCAGAATTTCGGCCGTGCCCATGTCCGCCGTGATGTATGTGATCAGGCCCTTACCGAAACCGGATATCACTTCTTCCGACGGAGTGGTGGCCATCACCACGTCGCTTCCCGGAAAAAGCTGTTCCGGAGGGTACTGAGGAAAGGGCCCCTGGTAGAGCCGGTCTTTGACCGCCGGGCCCAGGCCGAAATCGTACTTATCCCAGTTATGGTCCCCCACGTGGCCGGCCGATTCTCTTACGCTCAGCGGGGCCGCCAGTCCGGCGAGAGCCGCGGTTTTGAAAAATGCCCGTCGCTTCATATCGGAATCTCCTTCCTCAGGAACGCCCGCGGTTGCGGCGCAACGTCAGCGAACCGTCCGGGTTGGTTTTCTGGCGGCAGGACCATCGCACGGGGTGCCGCACCCCTTTCACCTCGATTTCCGCCTTAAGCTTGAGCCCTTCCCACCGGGTGCCTTCCGGAAGGGGGAGGTGAGCCTGCCGGATCTTGCCGGGGAGCGGGTAGCCTGCATCCAGGCCGCCGCCCACGTTCACCTTGCCGTCGTCACTCGCCACCGACACCCGCAAGACGCCGGGAACGCCGGCGATGCCGTCGTTGGCCAACCCGATAATCAGGCCGGAAGTCTTGCCGTCGTATGCCCATACGAACGAAGGCCGCACGTTGTAGCCGATCTTCCGGTTGATCTCATCGATCGCCTTGGGGTATTGGCGATAGTAGTTCATGATGCCGGCGGCGCTGATCCCGTGGAAGTTCCACAGCGACCAATAATTGGCGCCCACATCCATGACGTGACGAATGGCGCTGTCGCTGGCTGTAACACCCTCGTCGAGACGGAGGGAGTTGGGCGATCCATCGGACATGGCGACCTCCAGAATCGCTGCCATCCACGGTGGACGATTGCTCAACGATTCGATCTGCGTGTTCTCGATAAAAATGGTGTCGCTGCGCAGCCAGTTGTAGCTGCGGACCGTGCGGTCCACGATTTCGGAGTTCCCCACGCGGCTGTAGTCCGGTTGCGTGTTGGTGGCCAGCGGCGTCCTGGTCCACTGCTCCAACTGCAATTCGAACATCCGGATCCAGGTCCGCTCCGCCGTCTGGTAGTCGGGGAAAGGGTTGCTCCGGAAGGGCGCGGTGTGGCCCTCGCCCCAGAAGCCGTACATAAAAGTGTCCACGAACTCCACCTGCGGGTTGCCGTTGAATTCCGCCGCCAGCAGACCGTTCAGTTCCTGGAAGGCATCCTGAAAGTACGGGTGATCGTAGCGCGGTTCCTGGAACTCGGTCTTGCCTGCCCTCCGCCATTGCCCTTCCAGCTTCACCATGGGCACCTTTTCCAGCACGAAGTCCGGCAGGGCTTCCTCTTTGTAATCCGGGGCGCGCATCTGAATCCGGAAGCCCACCTGCTTGTTGTGTTTCCTGGCCAGGTCAAAAGTCAGCTTCCAGTAGTCCGGAAAGTCCAGCCGGCCGCGCCGCGGTTGGATCTCCCGCCAGGTGGGGCGGATATAGAGCTTCTGGCCCAGCGGCACCTTGACCAGTTCCTCGATGGCCTGCGCCTTGTCGTCGCCCAGAATTTCGGCCGTGCCCATGTCCGCCGTGATGTATGTGATCAGGCCCTTACCGAAACCGGATATCACTTCTTCCGACGGAGTGGTGGCCATCACCACGTCGCTTCCCGGAAAAAGCTGTTCCGGAGGGTACTGAGGAAAGGGCCCCTGGTAGAGCCGGTCTTTGACCGCCGGGCCCAGGCCGAAATCGTACTTATCCCAGTTATGGTCCCCCACGTGGCCGGCCGATTCTCTTACGCTCAGCGGGGCCGCCAGTCCGGCGAGAGCCGCGGTTTTGAAAAATGCCCGTCGCTTCATATGGATTGTTGTCCCCGGTCCGCGACGCGGATCGCCTCCTCCGCGAGGCGCCCTGACGCGGTCCCTCGCGCAGTGGGTCGATTGCGCGGCCCTGCCCGGCCCGCACATGACCGCATTCCATAATACAGGCAGAACAAAGGTAAAGCAAGAGCCAAAGCAATATGTATCCCGGTTGAAACCAAACAAAAAAAACAAAACGATAGAAGAAAACTTGACAGCCACACTCGTTATCTCTAGAATACCTTTCAGAAAGATCAAATACGAAACTCGGCGTCAAGGGGGCGGCCAGAGTGTAGCTCCCGGCGGGAAGCGCGGGTGGCAAAACGCCGTGAAGGCAGCTCAGTTCAGTGGAAAGCAGTGGTTTCAGTGATCCTACGGAGTTCTAAAGTGAAGCATCCCCTTCCTACCGAGATCTACATATTATGCACGGGCGCCGTCCTGCTCTCATGGAGCGTTTTGCGCGCCGCATCGTCGCCTGTCAAGGTGGACGGCAAGGAGATCCGCCTGGAGTTCGACTCCACGCTGCACAGTCGTGTCATTGCCAGATTCGACGGCAAAGAGATAGCGCTTGGCCCGTTCGAGGCCTCCGAGACCGTAACTATCGACGGGGCCGAGCTGCGCGATTTCGCCCTGGAGGGCAGCAAGCAGCAGAGCGTTCGCGACGAACTGGGCGCCGGGCGGGAAGTGTCGCTCACCGGGATCGCGGGGCAGGTTCGGAAGACTGTGCTCGCCACCGTGTATGACGCCTTCCCGCGCATGATCTTTCTGAAGGTGCGATACACGAATCAAGGCAAGGCGGAAATGAAGGTGGCCGCCTGGACCAACAATCGCTACTCGATCGCGGCGGAAGCGGGCGCGGCCGAGCCGGCCTTCTGGTCGCTCCAGAGCGGCTCGTACGAGCGGAGGCCGGACTGGGTGCTGCCGCTGAAGGTGGGTTTTAAACAAGAGAACTACCTCGGCATGAACGCCACCGATTATGGCGGGGGCACGCCAGTGACGGACATATGGCGCCGGGACGTGGGACTGGCCGTCGGCCACATCGAGACAACCGCCAAACTGGTCTCGCTCCCCGTGGCCATGCCCGATGCCACCCGAGCCACGCTGGAGCTGAGCTTCCACACTCCTCAGGCGCTCAAGCCTGGCGGCACCCTGGAGACGTTTCGCAGTTTTGTGGCCGTCCACCGCGGCGATTACTTCCAGACTCTGAAGAGTTACAGCGCGGTGATGCAAAAGCGGGGCCTGAAGTTCGCGGCCGCACCCGCCAGCGCCTTTGAACCGATCTGGTGCGCCTGGGGCTACGGGCGGACCTTCACGCCCAAGCAGGTGGAAGGCGCCCTGCCGGTAGTCAAGAAGCTGGGCTTCGGTTGGGTGGGTGTGGATGACGGCTGGCAGTCGTCCGACGGCGATTGGGGACTCGTGCCGGCGAAATTCCCCGCTGGCGACGCCGATATGAAAGCGCTGGTGGACAAGATCCATTCGCAGGGCTTTCGCGCCCAAATCTGGTGGGCGCCGCTCGCGGTCAAGCCCGATTCGAACCTGGCGAAGGATCACCCGGAACAATTGCTGCTGAATGCCGATGGATCGAAGCAGAAGATCTCCTACTGGAACGATTGGTATCTCTGTCCCGCCGATCCGGCGGTGCTGGAGCACCACAAGAAGCTGGTCGTGAAGATGATCAAAGAGTGGGGCTACGATGGATTGAAACTCGATGGCCAACACATGAATGCGGTGCCACCCTGCTACAATCCGGCGCACAAACATGCCCGGCCGGAAGAGTCGGTGGAAGGGTTGGCGCGATTCTTCCAAACGATCTACGAGAGCGCCCGCAGTATCAAGCCGGACGCGCTGGTGGAGTGGTGCCCTTGCGGCACCGCCTTTAATGTCTATACCTTGCCGAATCTGAACATGAGCGTGGCTTCGGACCCGCACAATTCCTGGCAGGTCCGGACCAAGGGAAAAACCCTGAAGGCTCTGCATGGGGACGCCACCGCCTATTTCGGCGATCACGTGGAGTTGAGCGATGGCCGTCAGGACTTCGCTTCCACCGTCGGAGTGGGTGGTGTGGTCGGAACGCAGTTCACCTGGCCCACAGGCTCCGGCAGGAACAACCGGTTGGATTTGACCGCGGAAAAGGAGCAGATCTGGCAGAAGTGGATCTCGCTCTACAACGAGAAGCGGCTCTCGCAGGGCGAGTACCGGGGCGACCTGTACGACATCGGATTCTACCGGCCGGAAGCCCATGCCATTCGCAAGGCGGGCAGCATGTACTACGCGTTCTTCGCGCCGCAATGGCAGGGCAAGGTTGAACTGCGGGGACTCGACCGCCGTGTCTACACCGTCCGCGATTACGAGAACGGAAAGACGCTCGGCACCGTCCGCGGCCCGGCGGGCACGCTCGAGGTGCAATTCCAGGCGCACCTGCTGTTAGAGGCCAAGCCGGAGTAATCATTTCCTCGACGATCGTTTAGACTGGGGTTGTGGAACACGCCATCGGAGGTGCGAAGAAGCACCGCATGCTGGGCGAGGAGCGCCGGCAGAAGATCCAGGAAGTGATCGAAGAGAGCGGCCGGATCACGATCGAGGACATCGTGGGCAAGTTCAAGGTGTCTGCCGTTACGGCGCGGGCAGACCTTGACGTACTCGCGGAACGCGGTGACGTGCTACGGTCTCACGGTGGGGCGGTCCGGCAACTGAATCCCGTTGTGGATTACCCCCTGCGCTTCAAGGAGACGATTCACCACGCCGAAAAGGCCCGCATCGGCCATGCGGCCGCCCAACTGCTCAAGCCCCATCATACGATCATTCTCGACTCGGGGACGACGACCGCTCAGATCGCCAAACAGATCAAGGCCGCGCGCATCCGCCCGCTCACGGTGATCACGAATGCGCTGAACATCGCCTACGAGTTATCGGAGACCGAGGGCATCTCGTTCATCATGATCGGAGGCATCCTGCGCCGGGCGTCCAGTTCTTTTGTCGGCCCCCAGGCCGAACGCATGCTGCGGGACCTGCATGCCGATCACCTGTTTCTTGCGGTAGACGGGCTGCATCCCGACGTGGGCTTCTCCACTCCCGACATTCTGGAGGCCCAACTCAACAACGTGATGATCCGGGTTTCGAGTGAGGTGACGGTGGTGGCCGATGCCAGCAAGTTCGGCCGCCGGAGCCTGTCGCTGATCGGCAAGATCGAGTGCGCGCAGCGCATCATCACCGATAATCGCGTGGAGGAAGAAACGGCCAGCGCCCTCCGGGCGATGGGCGTCGACCTCGTGGTGGTCTGAACCGGCGACGCGGCGCTCCCCTTCCACCGCCCGCGCGTGAAGTCGGGGAAGGCAACGGGCGCGGGGCCTTTGGCAATCGACATCTCGCTCAACGCTGCGGGCGCGCTGCGGCGGGTCGTCGGGCGGCCTGACGATTCGCGGGCATATTCCGGGCAAGGACGGCATCTTCGCCTCGGCTCCGGCGGTGGCGATGCTGGCGCGCGCATCTATGACATAACGGGCCGGCTGTGTCATAAACGGTGCGGTCTATTGCCGGATCAATCCCGGAAACCAACGTACCGCATTCCCGTGAAATATCTTGCGAACCACCCCCTCCGGAAGATTCAGGCCGGTGTAAGTGCGGTCGCGGTATTGTATGGCGTTCGCAGTGGCGAAGAAATTCCAGTCCTGATCGTGTGTCCGCTGGAGAGATGCCGCGGCGCGTGCATCGTCGCCCGAATCGAGTGTGAAGTCGGTGACGTAGAGGACACGATCCTGGTACTTCAACAGGAACTCCCTAGCCCGTTCATGATCGCCACGGACCAGGTAGCGCACGCGCGCGGCCAGGTCGACGGCGAAATTCGGAAAGGAGTCCAGCCGCTTCGCCAGCCGGTCGAGATGCTCTTCGTCGCTGCCTAAATGGCAACCGACCACGCGTAACTTGGGATGCCGGGCCAGGAAGCGGTCCCGCGCCGCCAGGATCTGCTCCTTGGAAGGAATGCCTGGCCGGCCATACATGTGCCACTCGGGATGGCTGCTGTAATATCCAGTTTCGGAGTTGGAGCTATCCAGGGGCTGCCACGCCCCATCGGGTTCCGCGATATGGGCGATGACAGTGCGGCCGGCCTTTTGAATCGCCTCGAAGACCGGTGTGAAGGCGGGATTGTCGGGCAGGACATACTCGCCCGATTTGGAGCGGATCCCCATGCCGATATTCTTCCAGATCTTCACCGCTACTGCGCCCTGGTCGAACGTCTCGGCGAGACTGGCGGTCACCCGGCTGGCAAAGTCGCGCCCCTCGAAGCCCCGGGCGTCGAAGGAAGAGGCCCAAGCCACCCGTCCCTTCGTCGCCCGGTGCAATTCGGCGGTCATCGCAATGAGGTCGCCGATGGTGGAGGGCTCATCCCCGATCGCGCTCGACACGCAAACCGACAGGCACCTCCATTCCGCCGTCTCCAAAGCTGCCAAGAGCGCCGGAGCCGGGCGGTGTATATGAAGGTGGGAGTCTATTCTCTCCGGCGCGGACTCCGCCGCGCGGCCGTCGTTCCACGCCGCGACGAGCGGCAGAGACCCGAGTAGTTGCCGTCTGGTTACCATGCGTTTACCCCACCAGCCTCAGACCCGGTCGTGTCACTCGCGCGGGCATAAGCGCCGCCGCCACGCCTGGCCAAGCCGCCATCCAACTTCCGGATTGGGACTGCGAAATGCCCTACGCGCCGCATCGGAAATTGGAGACTACACAATTCTAGGAACTATCCGAAGCAATTGTAAGCTATCTTTACTGGCGTTTTGCTTTTGAATGCTTTTGCCGATATACTCGACCCATGCGGATTGAGCGGATCGTTGCGGCCGCGTGTCTGCTGCTCGCAGCCGGCCTCTGTCAGGACCGCCAGGATTGGACGCACTACGTACCGATCGGCGGGCACGGACTCGGTTAGGAAACACCATGAAACATCGCAAAGGGATTCTGATTTGCGCCGTCTGCCTTGCCCTGGCCGGCGCCGCCGCGGGTCGCAGCGGGTTCCGTTCCGTTCCGCTCCAACACCACATCGCCAACGTCCAGCCCATGACGGGGTTGGTCATGTGGGAAGACCTGCAACACGCCCGGACGGATGCCATCCAGCTCGAATACTCCTACATGCGCTATGGCGATGTAGTGAAGGCGAAGGGCGAATACGATTGGACGCCCGTGGAGCGCAAACTCAACTCCAGCGCGAGCCGCGGGCACCAGGCCGTGCTCCGCTTCTGGGACACCTATCCGGGGCGGCCCACCAGTGTTCCGGAGTACATCAAAGCGCTTCCAGACTACAAAGAGACACTAGCGAAAAGCGAGAACCGCGACACCGGATTTCCCGATTGGTCGCATCCGGAGTACCAACGGTTCTTCCTGGAGTTCTATCGGAAGTTCGCGGAGAAATACGATCGCGATCCGCGCCTGGCCTTCCTCGAAACCGGATTTGGTTTGTGGGCCGAATACCATATCTACTCGGGGCCGGAAACGCTCGGCGTCACTTTTCCGAGCCAGGAATTCCAGGCACGATTCTTCCAATTCCTGGCGCAAACGTTCAAGCAAACGCCCTGGATAATCTCGCAGGACGCGCACGAAGGCAAGCGCGCTCCGTTCGCCGCGAAGCCCGAACTGCTCAAGCTGCGCTTTGGCGTCTTCGACGACTCATTTCATCTGGCCTGGCAACCGGGCTACAACCTCGAGGGCTGGACGTTCTTCGGCCGCGATCGATACAGGCATTCGCCCGCGGGCGGCGAGATTCTGTTCCGCAACCAGGAATTCGCGGACACGGTGGCCTCCAAATGGGCCGCCGAAACGCGCAACTTCGGCATCACCTTCATGATCGCCGAACAATGGCCGCGCTGGACCACCATGGAGCGCATTCGCGAACACGGCATGGCGTGCGGGTACAAGTTTAAGGTCACGGAATTTGAGGCCGGCGCGAAGGAATCGCATGTGGCCGTGACGAACGCCGGAGTGGCTCCGATCTACTATGACGCCTATGTGACCGTGAACGGCGTGCGTGCCAAGGAGTCGCTCAAGTATCTCCAGCCGGGCGACAGCCGGCGCTTCACCGTCTCATCCGGCGGCCCTGACCCCGGCCTGACCATCGATTGCGACCGGCTGGTGCCGGGACAGCGCATCGAGTTCGAGGCCGATCTGAAATAGAAAGGAATTCACGTCCAAGCAACAGCCGAATCTCTCCCGGCGGCTATTCGTCGGAGCCACCGCGGGCACGCTTCTGCTTTGGCCCGGGAGCGGTCTGTCCGATTCCGCTCCGCAGCGAGCCGCCCGCCCGAACGGCATGCTGGTGGAAGCCTACGAGCCGAAAAGCATGCTGGTGGTGCCGCAACATCCGATCCCGGCAACACGGCCCGGCTGCTGGGATGGAGCGTGATTTAGCTTAAAGCTCGACCACCACGGCGACCTTTCCCTGCATTGCCGGCAAAGGCGCCTCCCACTCGTCACCCGCCCGGCTGACATTCACCGGCTTGCCATTCACGAGCACCCGGCGCGGTGGATTGTCGGTGCGGAAACGCAGCGTGGAATCGGCCGCGGGATTCTCCAGGGTGAGACTCACAGTGGACGATGTCTCATTGAAGTCGAGCACGCGGGCCGCTGCCCGTACGATTCCAAACCCGGAAGTCCGGGCCTTGCGGAGGACCACGGTTCTGCCAGACGTCACGTGCGCCTCCAACTCGTGGCCGCACCTGCGATGCCAGTCCTGGTAATCGGCTCCCACCATGACGCCTGGCGTATCGCTGTGAAAAGCCATCCGGGCCATTGCCTTCGAGATCACTTCCACTGCCAGTCCGCCGCGCTCCTGCCGCAGGGACTCCAGATTCTTCGAGACATAGATCAGACGCGTGCTACACGGGACGCTTGAGCCCGTGATCCGATCATTGCGCCCAGTAGCAAGTGTTTCCCACGCAGCCCCGTATTTGCGTGGTGACACCATGGTGACACTTGGTCGATTTTGAGCGGTTTCAGCGTTTCGTCCGACTTGCAGAATCAATAACTTAAGTCCTGTCAATACCCAGATTGGGTTCGAGTCCCGCCCGGCTCACGATCGCTCCCGTGATGTCGCGATCCCTGAAAGATCGGGAACGGCGTCTAGAAAAGGACCAGGATTGGCGCGGCCCATAAAGTCGGTTCATTTTCGCCTCCAGAATCTCGCGTGTCCAGGTCTCCGGGCTCGTGTTGTGGCAGCCTGGG
>OCTA010002926.1_pt1 | contig 15314 bp, 18 predicted proteins | sample 1538991 | NCBI WGS metagenome assembly OCTA01 (sample SAMEA3539302, study PRJEB22396) | soil metagenome | biome: tundra; feature: field; material: soil | place: USA | collected 2010-05 | depth 0.15 m | reverse complement strand
TGCGAAAAAAAAGATGGAGCAATATGGACCACTTACGCGGGGCCTGAACGGTTACGGGCCACCACCCGGGAAACGACGGAGGCCCAGTCCTCACCGCGCAGTCCCTCGATACGGACGCGAATGACCGACGGCGACGCGGCGTTTGAGAGGGCGAGGAGCGCGTGAAAGTCAGCGTCGAGCGTGACGACGGTTTCGCCCTCCTGCCGCGCACGCGCCAGGACGTCCTGGTCCGGTGCTTTCGCCATCCCGATCGCGCCCGTATGCACCGCGTCGAAGCCGAGCCGCGCCAGTGCGTCAACGGCGGCGCGCGGCATTCCTTGATCGAGCAGGAGTTTCACGCGCTCTTGGGCAAGTCGATCACCTTGTCATCGAGCGCCGTCGCCGCGTAGGCGAGGACCTGGCGAACGTCCTCGGGCTCGAGCTCGGGGTACTCGCGAAAGAGCTCCGCTCGATCAGGATACGTGGCGAGCGCCTCGAGCACGCGGCGTACCGTCAGGCGAAGGTCGCGAACGCATGGCTGGCCGTTCATTCGGTCCGGCCCGGAGCTGATGCGGTCGAACGGGTTCATGGCGTCCTCATAAGCGAACCCCGACAGCCGGCGCAACGTCGGTCGTCCGGCACCTCGCAGTGCAGGGCGTCGGATTTAACGACCAGGCTTCCGGTCGCGCGCCACCCGCCGCAGGTACGCGACGGTGCCGATGGTGAGAGCGAGGATCGGCAGCATGACTGCGATTCCCAGCAAGGAATCGTGGCTCTCTTCGCCGAGGTGGGGGGATCGAGCGCTGTGCGTTGGATGTCGTTGCGGTCGAGCCCGCGCCATCCTTCAGATCCAGCGCAGCCGGAGGAGCAGCATCTTGACGAGCTGGGTGACGATCACGTAACTGGCGAGCGTCAACGCCAGGAACAGGAAGTACGTCGCCGGGAGCTTCGTGAAGCCGAGGTAGCGGCCGAGCGCCGTGAACGGTACCGCCACGCCGAAGGCCATGATGGCCGCGCTCGTGGCGGCCAGGGCGCGCGACGGCAAGCTCTGAAGGAACGGGATCTTGTTCGTCCGGATGATGTGGATGATGATCGTCTGAGTGAGCAGGCTCTCGACGAACCAGCCCGTCTGAAAGAGGCTCTCGCTGTGCGCCGCCGCAGCCGGCGTCGACACGTCCCAGCATTTGTAGACGTAGAGCATCAGAAAGTAGGTGGTGTAGTCGAAGATGGACGAGCAGGGCCCGATGAAGACGATGAAGCGGGTCAGCTCCTTGATGTCCCACGCGCGCGGCTTCGACACGCGCTCCACGTCCACGGCGTCCGTCGGGATCGTGGTCTGGCTGATGTCATAGAGCAGGTTGTTGGCCAGGATCTGGATCGGCTTCATCGGAAGGAACGGGACGAAGACGCTGGCGCCGAGCACGCTGAACATGTTGCCGAAATTGCTCGAGGCCCCCATGCGGACGTACTTGATGACGTTCGAGAAGACCTTGCGGCCCTCGACGACCCCCTCGTCGAGGACCAGCAGCGACTTCTCGAGCAGGATCATGTCGGCGGACTCCTTGGCGATGTCCACGGCGGTGTCGACGCTGATGCCGACGTCGGCCGCGTGAAGCGCCGGGGCGTCGTTGATCCCGTCGCCCATGAAGCCCACGGTGTGCTTGCGCGACTGAAGGGCCTTGATGATCCGCTGCTTGTGGGCCGGCGAGACCCGCACGAAGAGCGTGGTGACCTCCGCGCCGTCCGCGAGGTCGGCGTCCGTCATCTTCTCGACGGCGGCGCCGGTGAGGACGTGATCGGTGGAGAGCCCGACCTCCTTGCACACCTTTCGCGCCACTAGCTCGTTGTCCCCGGTGAGGACCTTCACCGCGATGCCGTGCGCCGTGAGCGCCTTGAGGGCCGCGGCCGCGGTCTCCTTCGGCGGGTCGAGGAACGCGACGTAGCCCTGGAGAATCAGGTCGCACTCGTCCGCCTTGCCGTACGGGGTCGTGTCGCCGCCCCCGTTGGCCCCGTGCGGCGGCACGTCTTTCGTGGCGATCGCGAGAACGCGGAAGCCATCGGCGCTGAGTCGCTCGTACTCGCCCGTGAGCTCTTCGATTTGCGGGTGGTCCATCGGGAGCAGCTGCCCGTCGAGCGCGAAGCTCGCACATTTGAGCAAGACGGCCTCCGGCGCGCCCTTGGCGATGATCCGGTCCTTGCCCTCGGGCGTCCGGACGACGACGGACATGATGCGCCGCTCGAAGTCGAAGGGGATCTCGTCGACCTTCGCGAACTCGGGGATGCGCGCGTGCGCGTGCGTCTCCTGGTGGGCGAGGACCGCCTGATCGAGCACGCTCTTGAGGCAGGTCTGAAAGTGGCTGTTGATGTACGCGAGCGCGAGCACCTCCTCGCTCTCGCGGAGCTTCACGTCGCAGTGACGCTCGAGGATGATCTCGTCCATCGTGAGGGTGCCCGTCTTGTCGGTGCACAAGACGTCCATCGCGCCGAGGTTCTGGATCGCGTTGATCCGCTTCACGATGACCTTCTTCTTGCCCATCGCGACGGCGCCCTTGGACAGGCATATCGTCACGATCATCGGCAGCATCTCCGGCGTGAGGCCGACGGCGACGGCCACGGCGAAGAAGAACGCCTCGCCCCAGCTGCCCTTGGTCACGCCGTTGATGACGAAGACCAGCGGCACCATGACGGCCATGAATCCGAGCATCAGCCAGGTGAAGTGCGCGATGCCTCGGTCGAACGCGGTGACGACATGCTGCTCTTGCATCGCCTCGGCCATGCCGCCGAGGTAGGTGTCCTTTCCGGTCGCGATGACGATCGCGGTGGCCGCTCCGCTGCCGACGCTCGTGCCGAGGAAGGCGATGTTCAAGAGCTCGAGCGGAGCCTTGGTCTCGGCGAGCTTGTCCACCACGAACTTTTCGACCGGAAAGCTCTCGCCTGTCAGCGAGCCCTGGATCACGAACAGATCCTTGGTCTGCACGAACCGCACGTCCCCCGGGATCATGTCGCCCGCGGTCAGGCGGACCACGTCGCCGGGAACGAGGTGCGCCACCGGCACGTCTCGAGGGGCCCCGTCGCGGAGCGCCGTCGCGTTCACCGAGATCATCGCCTTGAGCTTCGCGGCTGCGTCGTTGGCCTTGGCCTCCTGGACGAGCCTGAGGCCGACGCTGAGCGCGATCATGAGCAGCATCATCGTCCCGGCGCGCGCGTCGCCCGTGGCGAAGGAGACGGTCGCCAGGACGGCCAGAAGGGCCACCAGCGGGTTTCGCACGCCATGCCAGAGGAGGCTCCAGAAGCCGGGGCGGGCGTCCTTCGCGAGGACGTTGGGGCCGTGCTCGGCGAGGCGCGCAGCGGCCTCCTCCGAAGTCAGTCCTTCTGCGCGCGTTCGGAGGCGCGCGTAGACGGCAGCGGGATCGAGCGCGACGGTCTCCACGACCTCTCGGGAGACGCGCATCTCGCGCTTGTCGCGCAAGTGGCTCTTCGCGAGCAGCGCAGGCGGGAAAACGCTAGCAGCGGCCTGCACCATACGAGGCCGACACTAGTGCAGGTGAGGGCCCCTGTCCTCGACGACACACGCCTCGAGGGCACAGGGGCCGGTGGCCAGCGCCCGCGTGACCGCGCTGACATGCGACTGTCAAGATCGCCGCGGGGGCGCCCCGGCCGCTTCCCACACGCGACCGGGGACGGGCACCCGAGTCTCGTTCTTGCGGTGGCCCGTTTCGGACGGCCCGCGCCAAGAGGACGCCCCCGAGGACATCGCCAGGGTGAACAGCTTGCGTTCTCGCGCATGGTTTGCGCCTCCGCCAGGACGTCCGCAGCACAGTACGGCCTGACCTGCTTTTTGCACGCGGACCGGGATGGATGAACCCACCCGCGAAGGACACGACGGACCCGCTTGCCGGGCTCGGTCAGGCCGAAGTGCTCGAGCGCCAGCAGCGCGATGGGCATAACGAGCTGCCGGGCCGCGAGAGGCGCACCATCCTGGCGAGCGTGGTCGGCCTCTTGCGCGAGCCGATGTCGCTCCTGCTGCTGGCGTGCGGCGGAATCTACCTGGCCCTGGGCGACCGCCAGGAAGCCGTGATGCTGCTCGGCTTCGTGATCTTCATCATGGCCCTGACGCTGGTGCAGGAGCGAAAGACGGAGCGGGCGCTCGAGGCGCTCCGCGACCTCGCGAGCCCGCGGGCGCTCGTGATCCGCGACGGGCGCCGGGTCCGCGTCGCGGGTCGCGAGCTCGTGCACGATGACCTCATCGTCCTGGCCGAGGGCGATCGCGTGCCCGCCGACGCTGTGATCCTCCAGGGCAGCCACCTGGCCGCCGACGAGTCGCTGGTGACCGGCGAGTCGGCGCCGGTGCGCAAGGCGACGTGGGACGGTGCGCTCACCTTCTCCCGTCCCGGCGGCGAGGATCTGCCCTTCCTGTACGCCGGGACGCTGGTCACGGCAGGCAGCGGCGTCGCGCGCGTCCAGGCGACGGGACCTCGAACGGAAATTGGCCGAATCGGCCAGGCGATGCAGGGCCGCGAGGCGCACGAGACCATGCTTCAGCGCGAGACGCGCCGCCTCGTGGTGAAGCTTGCCTGGCTCGCCGGGGTGCTGTCTGTCGTGGCGGCGGTGGGATACGGCGTCGCAAGCCACAACCTGCTCGCGGGCGTGCTCTCCGGGCTCACGCTGGCCATGGCGATCCTGCCGAACGAGTTCCCGGTCGTCGTCACGATGTTTCTCGCCTTGGGCGCCTGGCGCCTCTCGCGTCGAAGTGTGCTGGCCCGCAGGATCCCGGCGGTCGAGTCGCTCGGGGCGGTCACCGTGCTCTGCGTGGACAAGACGGGGACGCTGACCGAGAACCGCATGACGGTCAGCCGGATCCGGGCGAACGGCGAGTCCTTCGACATCGACCGCCTCCACGCCGAGGCCCTTCCGGAGTCGATGCACGAGACCGTCGAGTACAGCATCCTGGCGAGTCGTCGGGATCCGTTCGACCCGATGGAGCGGGCCTTCAAGGAGCTCGGTGAACGGCACCTCGCGGGCACCGATCACCTGCACGGCGACTGGCAGCTCGTGCGCGAGTACCCGCTGACCCGCGAACGGCTGGCGGTCGTCCGCGTCTGGCGCGCCCCGGACGGCACGCGGCTCGTCGTCGCGGCGAAGGGAGCCTCGGAGGCCATCGCGAAGCTCTGCGGGGCGAGCGCCGAGGACCACGCCCGGATCGACACGGGGGTGCGCTCGCTCGCCGCCGACGCGCTCCGCGTGCTCGCGGTCGCCCGTTCCGACGCCGCGGATGGCGTGATGCCGGAGGACCCGGCGACGCTCGGTCTGCGATTCGTGGGGCTCGTGGGGCTCATCGATCCGGTCCGTGACAGCGTACCCGCTGCCGTCGCGGAGTGCCGGAGCGCCGGAATTCGCGTCGTGATGATCACCGGCGACTACCCGGCGACCGCCGAGGCGATCGCCCGGCGCGCCGGGATCGACGCGACGCGCGTCGTGACCGGTCCCGAGCTCGCGCGGATGGGAGAGGACGAGCTGCGGGTCTGCGTCGGCGCCACATGCGTCTTCGCCCGCATGCTGCCGGAGCAGAAGCTCCGCCTCGTCGAGGCGCTCGCGGCCAACGGCGAGATCGTCGGGATGACCGGCGACGGGGTGAATGATGCCCCGGCGCTCAAGGCGGCCCACGTCGGGATCGCGATGGGGGCCCGCGGCACCGATGTGGCCCGCGAGGCGGCCGCGGTCGTGCTGCTGGAGGACGACTTCGCGTCGCTGGTCCATGGCGTGCGCATCGGACGGCGGATCATCGACAACCTGAAGAAGGCCCTCGCGTACATCCTGGCGGTGCACCTGCCGATCATCGGGCTGACGCTCGTGCCGATCGCGATGCGTGCGCCGCTGGTCCTCATGCCGATCCACATCGCCTTCTTGCACCTGGTCATCGATCCGGCGTGCTCGGTCGTCTTCGAGGCGCAGCCCGAGGAGGCGGACGTCATGCGCCGGCCGCCTCGCAACCCCCGGGAGCCTCTGTTCGGCCGCCGCCTCCTGGGCGTGAGCATGCTGCAGGGCGCGTCGGTGCTGGTCGTCGTCCTCGCGGTGTACCTCGTCGCCCTTCGCCTCGGCCAGGTCGAGTCGGAGATTCGCGCGCTCACGTTCGCCGCGTTCCTCGTGTCCAACCTCGCGCTGATCTTCACGAATCGCTCGTGGTCCCGCGTGATTCTCGCGTCTTCCCTCCGGGACCGTGCCCTCTGGGCGGTCACCGGCGGAGCGATCACGTTCCTCGGACTGGTCCTCTACGTGCCCGCGCTGGCAAGACTGTTCCGGTTCGCGGCCCTTGGCCCGGTCGATCTTGCCCTCTGCGTCGGCGCAGGAGCGCTCAGCGTCACGTGGTTCGAAGTGGCGAAGCTCCTCGGCTGGGGTCGTGGTTCCCCTTCGCACCGCGGACCGCACAGCATTGCGGCCACGCACGGGTGAAAATCATGCCCACGCGGACGTTCACGCCGACCCTCGCTCTCACGGTTGCGCTATGCGCGGCCGCCGCGCTGGTCGTCGCTCCCTTGTGGGTTCCCATCGTCCTGGCAACCTGGTTCGCCGACCTGCTTCGACCGGGCGTGCGGCGACTCGAGCACGTCCTCGGCGGCCGTCGACGCGCCGCCGCCACGGTGGTCGTGCTCCTGACCATCGGAGCGCTGCTTCCCATCGGCGGCATCGTGCTCGCGCTCGTCTCCGGCATGCAGGACCTCTTGCAACAGCTGCGCGCCGCGCTTGAGGGACAGGGCTCGCTGGCGGGCGCTCTGCTGGGCGGAGGGACGGGGGCACACCCGGCGGTGCGCGACTGGGCGGACCTCGCGAGCCGCTACGGCGCGAACGCCTGGCGCGCCGCCAACACGATCGCGCGCGCGTCGGCGACCGCGGCCGTCGGCATCTTCGTCTTCGTCGCCGCGCTCTACGCCTTCGTAGCGGACGGCGACGCGGCGTACGCCTGGCTCGAAGCGCACGCCCCGATGCCCCGCGAATCGTTCGCGCGCCTGGCCGGGGCGTTCCGGGAGACCGGTCGAGGGCTGATCGTGGCCGGAGGGGGAACGGCGCTGGTCCAAGGCCTCGCGGCCACGATCGCCTACGTCGCGATTGGAATCCCGCGGGCTCTGATCCTCGGCCCGCTCACTGCGGTCTGCGCGATTGTGCCCCTCGTGGGCACGGCGCTCGTCTGGATCCCGCTCACCATCGAGCTCGCGGCGACGGGCCAGTACTGGCGCGCTCTGATTGTGGTCATCGTGGGCGCGGGCGTCCACAGCATCATCGACAACGTCATCCGGCCAATGTTCGCGCGCTATGGTCGGCTCAGGCTGCCGACCTTCGTCGTACTCGTGTCGATGCTCGGCGGCCTGGCCGTGTTCGGCGCGGCCGGAGCGTTGCTCGGGCCGCTCATCGTGCGCCTTTGCGTCGAGGCGCTGGCCATCCTCTCCGAGCAGCGCGCCTTGGGCCCGGTCCTGGATCGCAGGATCCGCTGGGAATGTGGCTGCCGTTTCGATCGACGCCCACGACCGGTGTGCGCGAAAGGTCGTGAACTCAGAGCCCACCCCTGATGGTTCGCGCCCGGTCGAGACCGCGCGCGCGAAAGCTGAGAGCGCGATCCGGCAAGCGGCGGCGCTCGCGCTTATGGCCGGCGACGACGAACGCGCCGACGAGTTGCGGGCGTTGCTGAGGCCCCGTCCGACAACGCCGAGACTGCGGCGCATCAAATGAGCGGGCCCGAGGACGATTGCGTCGCGCGCTACGCGCGAAAGACTGGTTCGAGAGCCCGATAGCCGAGGGCCGGACGCCGGCAATGCGCCCCGGCGGCTGGGCGAAGAGCGGCGACGAGCGAAGGATGTGGACATACGCCGGGGGCAAAGCCGAATGGTCGTTGCTGAGTCACGGCGGGCAGCACACGGAATTCGAGCATCCCCAATGGCCCGCGTCCGGGTCATAAGCGCAGGACGTCAACACCGGACACGATGACGTCCCCGCGTCCACGGAAGGGCAGTCGGAGTCGTTGATGCATGTGTCCATCGGGGTGTGACAATAGTAGGGGCCGGGGTTCACGTAGCAGCTCCCCGTCGAGGGCGAGCAATAGCCGCCGGGTCCGCAGTCCGAGTCCACGAGGCAATTGCCCCCAGGGTCACAGACGTTCGCGCTGTCGTCCATGGGCGAAAGACGGCATACGCACGGCGTTCCCGATCCACAGGTCGAGTCGGTGAAGCACTCGTCGTACGAACACCCGCCGGCGCTGACCAAGCCCTCCCAGGGGAAGCAGCGCCCGTTCATTCCGGCCTTGCACTGGCTGTCGGACGAGCAGGCGTTCTCGAAGCCCGAGTAGGGTTGGCCGCTCGGTCCAGGACCGCGCTGCGATGGGCAGCACGCGTGCGTGGGCCGATGGTTCAAGGGAACCTCCGTGTCGCCCGCTGGGGCGGTAGCGGCTTCAACTGACCCTAGCTCGCAGAAGGGAACGTTCACGTCCGAGGAACCCGCGTCGGCGTCCGCGCTCACGCCATTGTTCGTTGCATCCAGGCGGCTGCTGCAACTAAGCGCCGCCATGAGCACCACGGTGGAGACGGACCGCGTTGTGCGACTCATCGCGTGACCCTGAGCAACATCCAGGCCGGCTGGAACGCGGCCAAATCAGCCGGCGATCCTGGGACAATCTGTGCCACTACCCGACGCTGCGATCACGGGTCATGGGCGGTGGTCCACGGCGGGGATCGCCCGTCCCCTCGCTTGACGTTGCGCCACCAACCCGATCGAGAACATGAACGGCGCATCGCCCTTCTTCCTCTTCTTGTTCTTCTTCCGACGGCCGCGTTTCGGAGGCTCCGACATCGCGAGCAGCCGCTCTCCGAAATCCGCCAACGGGTCGTCTTTCGCCATGCCGTCCAACGTAGCGCCCTCGGCAGCCGACTCAAGCACGGCCATTCGTCGGGGAGCTGCGGTTCGACGCACAACCTAAAACGCGTTATGGTACGGTGTTGTCATCCACCGACGTCATCCGGCTCTTGAAGGCCGACGGGTGGATCCTCGTTCGCACCAAGGGCTCGCACCAGCATTTCAAACACACGGGCAAGCCCGGCATCGTCACGGTCCCGCATCCGAAGAAGGACATTCCGACCGGAACGCTCAAGAGCATCGCCAAGCAAGCGGGCATCGCGCTCGCGTAGGGAACCCCCCATGCAATACGACGCGTTCATCCATCGTGAGGGCAAGCAGTGGCTTGCCGAGTTCCCGGACTGCCCAGGGTGCCAGACGTTCGCCGAGAGCGTGAGGGCCGTTACCTTGGCCGCCCATGAGGCCCTCGAAGGATGGCTCGAAGCGAACCTCTCCGAGGGGCGAACCCCGCCCAGGCCGGTCACTCGAAGCGGAGCGCCCGCCGGAAGGAAGCTCGTTCGGGTTCCGGTGCGCGCGGGGCTGACCGCCGCGCTGACCATTCGCTGGGCTCGCACGGATCAAGGGCTCACCCAGAGGGCGCTCGGCAAGCTCGCCGGGGTCACGCAGCAGCAGATCGCCAAGCTTGAAGATCCCGACGAGAACCCCACCCTGCAAACGATCGAAAAGGTCGCGCGGGCGCTCGGCCTCTCGGTCAGTGTTGAGCTCGCGCCCGATCCCGTTTCGAGAATGTCGGCGTAGCCATGGACGCAAGAGCACCGGCGGCGAGGGAGGGGCGAGAGCATGAAGAAGAGCAAAGGCAGGCGCCCGACGACGGGCGACGATGAGCCGCGGGGAACGGTCAAGAAGTTCATGGATACCTGCGCCGTTTCGAGCAGGCTCGGGGCGTCGACACACGCGAAGCCGTGAACCTGCTGGCGGAGCGGTTCGGCTTCGAGGGCATCCGAGAGCGATCGGCGCCCAGGGAGAGGGACGGCACGCCCTACTCTGAATACAAGGCGACCGAGCCGAAGCCGGAGAGCGAGGCGCCCGCGTTCAAGATCTGGACGCCCGCGAAGATCTTCGCGCCGCTTCCTGAGCAAGCGTTCGCGGTCGCCGGGCTACTCGTCAAAGGTTCGCTCGCCCTAGTCGTCGCGCTGCTGGGTGAATCCCTCAAGACGTGGATGGCGGCCGACGCGGTCATGGCCACGGCCACGGGCGGCCAATGGCTCGGCCGGTTCGACTGCGCGAAGGGGGCCGCCCTCTTCATCGACTACGAGGCGGGCGACTACGAGTGGCGTCGTCGCGCGATCCGTCTCGCCATCGGTCGAGAGCTCGTCATGCCCGTCGAGGGCATGGCCCTCGTGTCGATGCCGCCGTTCGCCCCCACGTCGGAAGAGTTCTTCCGAGAGCTCGAAGGGCGCGCAACACAGTACAGCCTGATCGCGATCGACTCTCTCACCGGAGGCGCGGGCGGGGCTGATGAGAACGACGCCCGTTTCGCCGCGCCCCTCTACAGGCTCAAGTCGATCGCGGCGCGGGACTGGGTGCGTCATCATCGTCTTGCACCACACGCGCAAGACCACCCCGGGCACCAACGGGAAGGCCGAGACGGACCCGCGCGAGATGGTCCGGGGTAGCTCGGCCATCTTCAACGCCGTCGACGTGGTGCTCTGGTGCGGGCTGAGGCAATTCTCTCATTGATAGCCGTGCGCTCGATTCGAGCTGCGAGGCTCAAGGCGAATATGAGCACCTCGGACGTCAGGTCAGCGCAGAAAGATGGCATTCGTCGCCCGAAGGGCGGCGTGAGGACTCTCGCAACGTCCACCAACCCCGCGATTCCCAACGACCTGATTCCCGGACAGCGAGCCCGGACAGCGGCAGAGGAGGCGATCGCGCTCGCCTTGAAGGAGATGCCCTCGGACCAGCGGCGCGGGCTCCTGAAGGAGCTCGCCGAGGAGGAGGCGCCGATCAGCGAGACGAAGGGCGCCGCGTAAGATTCTGACGAGGTGCCGCAAGAATGTTTTGGACGACCTCCCGTCTGGGCTCTAGAGCCTAACTCAACTGCTCATGCAGCCTCGTCGCCGTCCAGCGGCGGGGTCAAGTGAGCAAGGGCGGGCGTCCCGCCCTGTTGGGGTCGGGGGCAGCTTGCGGTTCGGCGGGCAGACCGGTTCTCCAAAAGGCCCGACTTTAGGACAGCCAGACGGCAATGCCGTCTCGGCACTCCGAGGTCGGTCATGGGTTCTGAGTCGTCTGTTCGCGAGCGCGTAGCCGCCTCGATCGCTCGCGTCGGCCTGGCGCGCACCGCGGTCCTCCTGGAGGTCGGCGAGGAGGCCGCCGCGCGCATCGCGAGCGGTGCGCTGGTCCGGCCGACGACTGTCCGCCTCGTGACGCTCAACCTGCGTCGGCTCGATGGGGAAGGGAAGAGCCATGAGGCAGCCTCGCGGATTCTCGTTGTTGGTCCTCGTTCGGATCCCAACTCCGGCGGTCCAACGATGGCTCGCGCACGTCGTGTCGATCGACGACGCTCGCTTGACCTTCGATTCGACGGGGCCTGAGCTCGCCGTCAAGATCGAGGCGCCATCTGATCGTCTCGCCCGCGTGCGCAGGCGCCTCGCCTCGACGCTCGCCGGCTTCGGCCTGCTCGCGCACCGACTCGACCTTCTGCTCGCGGATCCTCCGCGCCGGAGGGCGAATTGACCGTCCTCCGTAACCCCGCGATCTCAGGTCGCCTCGTTCCTGGACAGTTAGGTATCGCTGTCCGGGAACCGCCGGCGGATCGCGATTCGAGCTTTTTTCCCGCGCCATTCGCACGAAGGGCAACGGGTAAGCCGCCCGCACCCCACCCAGGAGATCATCCCGATGCCTGATCACGATGTGACCATCAAACGCTTTCGCGCATTCGAGGCCATCAGCCGCGAGGAGTCCGAGACGATCCTCGAGTTGACGCTCGGCCGGCGCGACCTTTCGATCGAGGTCGCCAGTACCGATTTGCACCGTCCGTCGATCCGCGTGCGCATCTTCGGCCCTCCACCTCCGCCCTCGGCGGGCACGAGCTACCGCAGGCACGAGGACATTTACGTTCGCTCGCCCGAGGAGTTCGACGCCATCGTCGACGCGTTCGCCCGCGCCAGGGCAAGGCTTCGACAGCTTCAGCAGTCGCTCGACGATGCCCCGTGCGGGGCCGACGGGGGCGAGGATGAGTAATCCCGCCCGTCCGAAACGAAAGCGCGTCCTACGGCCGGTTGGTTGCCTCCGGGCTGGGTCGTGGGCGTCGTCGAGGCGGGTGACGTCTTGTTCCTCGTCGCGTCGGACGGCGAGACGGCCGCCTCCGAGTTCCTGCGCGTCGGCGATCTGGCGGACGCGTGGATGAAGGTCGCCGCGGTGGCGTGGTCGACGGTCGATGTCTCGTTCCTTCCGCCGCCGATGACCGACGCGGACAGGGCGAGGCGCGACGCGTTTTATTCGCGCGAGCGGGCGCGGGGTGGATCGTGATGTCGCCCTCGAAATGCCCGGCGTGCGCGGCGCTGACGGTGCCGCCGCACGAGCTTCGATCGTTGATCGGCGCGCAGATCGACAGACTCGGGCCCGAGGGCTTCGCGGCTGCCGTTTGCCCGTCGTGCGCGCGAGAGCTGAGAGCGGTGATCACGCTCGAGCGCGCTGAGCGGAGGGGCGGCTGATGGCGGTTTACTTCCCGTCCGGCTCGCCGAGCTCGATGCGATGCCCCGTCTTGTCGAAGACGAACGAGACCTCGCATCGCGCACCGAGCGCCTCGGCGTACCGGCGCAACGTCGAGAGCATCATGTCATCGCGGCGCTCCAGCTTGGACATTTCAGCTTGGTCGCTACCGAGCGCCGCGCCGACCTCAGCTTGCGTCTTGCCGGCGGCGTCGCGCATCCCGCGCAGGGGCAGCCTGAGAGTGCGCCCGGGGCGCGGCCCGCGGCGAAGCACCTTGGCGCGCTTGACGTCGAGCTCCGGGATCTCCTGCAACGAGGCTTTCGAGGGTTTCGGCATGGGGTCAACCGTTGGCGTAGAGGTCACGTTCGGAGGGACTAGCAAGGCGAGCGCTGATGATTCGGTCAAGTTCGCCTCGCACGACGTGGACGACGTAGAGGACTCTCGCGGCGGCGGAGAAGCCGATGGCCGCGAAACGCTCTTCGGTTGCGGTGCTGGCGTCAACGTAGGCGGCATGGGGGTCCTGCAAGGCAGAGGCGGCCTCCACGAAGGAGACACCGTGCTTCTCGAGATTCGTGGCGGCCTTCTCTTCGTCCCACTCATAGGAGCCGAAGACGACCGACGCCACGCGAATAGTATGTGCCCCGGCACATGTCACGTCAAGTTCAACTTCAAATTCAGGAGGGCGGGATGGCCTTGAGGACCGGCCACGGAACAGGCGCGGGCGTGCCTCGCGTCGAGGTGCTCCCGGCCGACGAGCTCCGCGCGGGTGTGCAGGAGACGCCGCAGGCGAGCGCAGGGCATGAGCGCAGGCCCGACGGCACGTTCGCTCGGGGGGCCCGCACGGTGCAGTCTGCGGGGGGTCGAGCGACCCGTGGCAAGTCGCGCCTGACGGCACGGCTCGGCCTCTCGACCCTCGCCGAGGGCGACGCCTTCCGGCCCTACCGGGCCGCCGCCGCGACCTTCCGGCGCGTCCAGTGCGGCGAGCTCGCGCGCACCGTCGGGGGCGGCGTGTGCGGCCCCGGCCCGTCGAGCGTGGTCGCGTCGGCGGCGCTGGCCCTCGCGTGGAGCCGCTACCTCAGCGACCAGGCCGCGGCGACCGGCGACCCCGAGCTCGCGATGCGGTCGGCCCGGCTCGGGGAGACTTCGCGCCAGCATCTTCTTGCGTCGATCGAGTTGTGCGCCGGCCGTGCTCCGGAGCCGCTTTGGCGAGCCGCACCCGGCTCTTCCCGGGCCGCTGGGCGCCGAACTCCAACTGTCCGGACTGTCCAGGATCGGAGAGGATCCTTCTATCTTCCCGTTCTCACTCGGGAATGGGGTGACCCCAACGGGAATTGAACCCGTGTTACCGACGTGAGAGGCCGGTGTCCTAACCGCTAGACGATGGGGCCCTGAACCGTGGCCATCCTGAGAGGAGCCTCTGACGAGCTCCGGGAACGAGCGCGGGCCGTATGGCACGCGCTCAGCTGGGGGACAAGGATTCGAACCTTGATAAGCGGAGCCAGAATCCGCTGTCCTACCATTAGACGATCCCCCAAGAGTGCGAAGAGATTGAGGAAGGTAACCGCGGCCATGTCACAGCGCCCGCGAAGGAGGCGGAACACTATTCGCGCCCCGTTCCTTGTCAAGCTTGCTCAAGCGGGGTGGGCGGATCGGGCGCAGCGCCGGCTGCCGAGCACAGCGTCGAGCATGACACCGCGCCCCGGCCCCTGAAGACCGGCCCTCTACAGAGAAGAGGACGAGGACGAGGACGGCGCCGTACTGGCCCCGCCGACCCGGGAGCCTCGGCCTTGCCCCTTGACCGCTCCCGAGAAGAGCTTACTTTCCGCGCGACTGGCGCTCGCACGAGGCGAGTGCCAAACGTAGCGCGGCGCCCGGAGACGAGGCGCCCCACCTCCCTAGGAGATCAAGAACTGCCATGAAAATCCGTCCCCTGGCCGACCGACTCGTGGTCAAGCGCGTAGAGCAGGAACAGAAGACCAAGGGGGGCATCATCATCCCCGACACGGCCAAAGAGAAGCCGATCGAGGGTCTGGTCGTCGCTATCGGAAACGGCAAGGTGCAGAAGAACGGCAAGGTGCGCCCTCTCGACGTGAAGACGGGCGATCGCGTTCTCTTCGGGAAATACTCGGGCACCGAGATCAAGCTCGACGGCGTCGAGCATGTGCTCTTGAACGAGGACGACGTCCTCGCGGTGTTGAGTTAAGCGAGCTTCGAGGAGAGAAAGATCATGTCCGCCAAACAAATCGCCTACAGCCGCAGCGCTCGCCACCAGATCCTCCTCGGGGTGAACGCCCTCGCGAACGCCGTCAAGGTGACGCTCGGGCCCAAGGGCCGGAACGTCGTCATCGAGAAGAGCTACGGATCCCCCGTCGTCACGAAAGACGGCGTGACGGTCGCCAAGGAGATCGAACTCTACGGCAGGCTCGAGAACATGGGCGCCCAGATGGTGCGCGAAGTCGCGTCGAAGACCAGCGACAAGGCTGGCGACGGAACGACCACCGCGACCGTGCTCGCCCAGTCGATCTTCTCCGAAGGCCTCAAGCTCGTAGAGGCCGGCGTCAACCCGATGGACCTGAAGCGCGGCATCGACGCCGCGGTGGCGGTCATCGTCGCCGAGGTGAAGAAGCTGGCGACGCCCACCAAAGACAAGACCACGATCGCGCAGGTCGGGACGATCAGCGCGAACGGCGACTCGGACATCGGCACGATGCTGGCCGACGCGATGGAGAAGGTCGGCAAAGAGGGCGTCATCACGGTCGAAGAAGCCAAGGGGATGGACTCGC
>OCTA010002923.1_pt1 | contig 15333 bp, 9 predicted proteins | sample 1538991 | NCBI WGS metagenome assembly OCTA01 (sample SAMEA3539302, study PRJEB22396) | soil metagenome | biome: tundra; feature: field; material: soil | place: USA | collected 2010-05 | depth 0.15 m | reverse complement strand
CGCCGGGGAAAGTATCGGTTCGTGGATTCCAGTCTCCGTAGACGTCGAACCAGCGATCGTCGAGAGTGACCCACTTGATGCCCAACTCTTTTAATTTCGGAATTGTGCCCAGCATTTGAGCGGGGGTGACATCGGCTTCGTATCCCCAGCCGCACCAACTTACGTTGTAAGCTTCGCTCGATGGCTTGGGCAGTTGCCATCCTTCTTTTTGCAGTACGTTCGACCAAATCCGGAGGGGCTCGTAGTAATCGCCCGCGAACACGGAGACAAAACTACGAGGTGTCGAGTAGGTTTCACCGGGCTTTAATGTGACGTTTGCCGGGTAGTCAACTTCGACATTCACACGGCCCTCGCCTCCGACTTTCGCCGGAATTGCCGACGCGAGCGGGAACGTCTCTACGTGTCCGACGGCTTCGCCAACTTTACTAGTCCAGAAGGCGACGACCGGAATGCCGCCGCCGTAGCCACCTTTGACCATCGTTCCCATCACATTGGGCTGGGAGAAAGACTGGGCGATCTTGACGACGTCATCCTTACCCCAGTCGTAGCTCGCGCCATGAAACGACCACATTTCCCAGGGACGAGTCTTCGCATCATCTAGTTTCGCGTTTAGGCTGCGCCGCTGATTCACGCTCTTTTCGATTGTGACTTCGCTGCCGCTCGCGTTTTTGTACTCCACTGTGCTCAGCAAAATGTTTGGAAAATTGTCGTAAACCTCGAAGGCCAGTACGCACTGCAGCTCTGGTCCGGAACCTGCCGTTTGACGCGCCGATATCTCCACTCGCTTACCGCTGCCCATTTTTCCGACAGCGTCGCGTATCTCGACCTGCTCGAAGTTGGGAGTGAAATGCAAATCTTTTCCAGCTACACGGACAAAATCGCTGTCGGAGAGAGAGCTTGCGTTGGGATCATCGAGCGATAGCTTTTCACCTTCTTTGAGCAACGATGCCTGAACGTATCCATTCGGCAAAATCTGAAATTCCGACGCGCTGGTCGTGATCAGCACGGAACCACCGGGCTTCACATCCACACGGATTGTGGATGGTTTGGTGGTTTCGGACTGAGCTGTCGCGCCTTTTGTCGCCGACTTCGGCGGCAGTTCCCGAGACTTCGAGCAGGAAGCAAGAAAGAAGAACCCAAGAGTAGCACTTATGGTTAATGCAACAATTCGGATCGTGTGTTTGTGGGCCGCCATGAGTCGTCTTCCTCCGTATCAATGTTCAGTCGAACTCCGGTCGAACTTCGGTCGAATGTTCGATAGATCGGGGACTGGTAAGTTCACCGATCCCAATTTTCACTAACTTCCAGCAAAATATCGCTATTGACAAACGCTATCAAACGAAAGTAAAAGTAATAGTTCGTAATATTACACCGAAAGCTTAAAATTCGACACCCGAACTTCCGCCACTTACGAATTTCTTTACGGAGGTTTGGGGCCGGTGCCAAGGAGACTAGCTATGCGGTTGCGTCGCGCACAAGTTTTGCCGGCTTTAGTTGTTTTGCTGTTATTCGGATTAGCAGCCCCGGTATGGGCGCAAAAAGATGCCGGAGCCATTGTCGGCTTGGTACGAGACTCCAGTGGCGCCGTGGTTGCCGGTGCAAACGTCACTGTCACCGATGTTGACCGGGGAATCGATGTGACCCTCTCCACTAATAATGACGGCGAATACGTGGCGAGCCCGCTCAAGATCGGAAATTACAAGGTGACGGTCGAGAAGAAGGGGTTCAAGAAAGCGGTCGCCGGCCCGGTATCGGTGAATATACAAGATCGTGTCGGAGTAGATTTTCAGCTTCAACCGGGCACGACTTCCGAGACCATGACCGTTACGAGCGAAGGGTCGCAACTGGAGACGGAGACATCCGACCTCGGACAAGTGGTAGACAGCCGTCGGATTAACGCGCTTCCTCTAAATGGGCGGAACTATGCTCAACTGGCGCTGCTTGGCGTGGGTATCGCGCCCGCTGAGCCCGGTTCGCGCGTGGAGGGAACTTTCGGGTTCAGCTCAAACGGCGCGCGCTCTCTGCAAAACAACTTTCTGCTCGATGGCATCGACAACAACGCGAATCTCGGCGACGTCTTAAATGGCGCCGCGTACGTGGTAGAGCCCTCGGTTGATGCGATTGCCGAGTTCAAGGTTGAAACCAACTCTTATAGTGCGGAATTTGGCCGCGGCAATGGCGCCATCATGAACGCCGTCATCAAGTCGGGAACAAACAAGATTCATGGCGACGTATTCGAATTTCTGCGAAATGACAAAGTGGACGCCGCGAACGCATTCGATACGGTAAAGCAGCCCTACCAACAGAACCAGTTTGGCTTCACTTTGGGTGGGCCGATCATCAAGAACAAGCTGTTTTTTTTCGGAGACTACGAAGGCCTGCGGATTCGTCAGGCGCTTCCTCAATTGTCCACGGTACCTACACAGGCGCAGATTAGCGGTGATTTTTCCGCTGTCCTCTCGAATACGATTGCCCCGCAGATTGATCCGAACACTGGATTGCCAATTGTTGGTTCCACGGCTTACGACTGCAGCGGGAATAATACATATCTGGGCGAGGTCTTCGATTCCCGCATGGCAGGGTTTAGTAGCAAAAATGCCAATAACTATTGCGGCACTCCGATCGGGACGACTGCCAGCGGGCAACCGACCAACATATTCACGAACAATAGCGGAACAAATACTGCGATCGATCCCCTGGGCAGCAAACTTGCGTCACTATTTCCGGTCGCCAATTCCAGCGCGGGCGGCGGCAATGAGTATCTAGCCGACCCTAAAAAAAGCGAGACGCAAAACAAATTCGACATACGCATCGACCAAACGATTAGTAACAAGGACAATTTTTTCGCGCGTTTCAGTTACGGTAACGACAACACATTTCTTCCGTCGCCATTCAATAACGCGCTTGATGGCGGCAGCTTTCAAGATGGATATAGTGACAACGTGGCGGAAGGCTTGGCAGCTAGCGAGATCCACACATTTCGCAACAATCTGCTCAACGAGTTTCGCTTCGGATTCAATCATCTCAATTCGCATCGTTACAATTTGAATTACAACACCAATATTTCACAGCAACTTGGCTTCCCCGGAGTTCCCTATGGTCCCGAACTCGGTGGCCTGCCTTCGATTAGCTTTAGCGATGGGACGGCTGCCATTGGCAGTTCGGGCTACCTTCCTGCCATCGAAAAGCAGCATAGCTACGTCTTTACCGATAACGTAAGTTGGAGCCACGGACGTCATGCTGCGAAGTTTGGAGCCGAGCTTCGCTTTGAGCAGTTCACAATATTTGAACCCGCCGCTGCTCGCGGCACGATGGGTTTTGGCAGCGATTTCACCGATAATCCAGCTTCCCCGGGGTCTGGAGGCGAGTCGATCGCAACATTTTTACTGGGCATTCCAGACAGCGGCGTGATTACCGGGTTGAACAACATTGACTATCGCCGTCAGATTTATGCTGTCTACGCACTCGATGACTTCAAGGTTACTCCGCGCCTGACGTTAAACCTGGGATTGCGATACGAACTGTTCTCGACGATAAAGGAGGCGCACGACAATCAAGCTACGTTCGACTTCAACTCTCTCTCGTTGATTGTTCCGAGCGGAGTCAACACGCAGTTGACGCCCACTTTGGGTACAGAGCTAACGGTCCAACGCAACGGTTCCCGCGGTCTCATTTCTCCTGATCGCAATAATTTTGCTCCTCGTATTGGATTGGCCTACAAGCTTTCAGACAAGCTCGTTCTTCGAAGTGGCTATGGCATTTTCTATGGAGGCCAGGAAAACGGCCCGTTCTCAAATCCGAGCCCAGGTTTCAATCCACCGTTTTTCGCGTCACAAGTATTCGCGCCTCCGTGCACTGTGCCCTCTGCGAATCCGGCGGTGATCGATTGTTCGATCTCGGCTGCGAACTCAGGGCTCCCACTGAATGTGTTGTCGCAGGGTTTTCCCTCGAACTCCCTTAGCGATCCAAATACGCCGAGCCTTTATTCTCTCGACCCGCACCTGGTGACCCCTTACACGCAGCAATGGCACTTGGGGCTCGAGTATGAATTGCCTGCCGATACAGTGTTAGAAGTTTCGTATGGAGGCTCGCGCGGACTGAAACTTTTTGCGTTCTACAACGCGAATCAGGCAGTTCCCGACGCCAATGCCTCGGACCAAACTGCGCCTCGGCGTCCCGCCCACGATCAAGCACCGGGCGCGACCGGCCTATGCACGCTAGCGGAGCCGCAGAATTGTAATCCTGCGCTCGATGCAGCGATTGACACTCTGCGTTCGAATGCGCAATCAAATTACGATTCGCTACAGGTTCGTTTAGAGAAACGCTATTCTCACGGACTTCAATTCCAGGCGTCTTACACGTTTGCACATGCACTCGATAACGCTTCGAGCGCCAGCCTGGGATCGGTCAACAATGGAGATTTTCAGGACCAGCGGTATCCTAACCAGAACTACGGGAACGCCGATTTCGACGTGCGTCACCGTTTCGTTTTCAGCTATGTGTATGACTTACCGTTTGGGCGCGGACGCATGTTTGTAAAAGACGCGTCGGGCTTGGTCAACCAGATTCTAGGCAACTGGCAAATGTCTGGAGTCTTTTCCCATGCCACGGGAAATTACTACACTGCTACCGATATTGTTTCGGTTTCGAATTCCGATTGCGGCGGCACGGTGGGCTTCTATTGCTCGAGGCCCGCTATAATCGGCAACCCCAACGCGAAGCCTTGCGTTCCTGGGACGCTCTTTAATACTTGCGCGTTTGCGGACGACGTGACGAATCCGGGCATCATCCCACAGGGGACATTCGGATCTCCGTCACGCAACGTTATTGAGGGCCCCGGCTATACGACGTGGGATACATCGTTCGTCAAACAGTTCCCCATCAGCGAGAATAAGCGCTTTGAATTTCGCGCCGAGTTATTCAACGTACTTAATCACGTGAATTACTTGTTCGGACAGTTTGGTGCAATCAGCGCGGAGCCAACGCCATTGGAATTTAATCCATTTGCCATCAACACCCCTGCAAACCCGTATGCGAGCGGATTTGGACACCCTTTGTCGGCGCGCGCGCCGCGAGAGATTCAATTCGCGCTGAAGTTTTATTTCTAGAATCCGTTATCGAGACTAAAGATCCTGTGCCGCCGACGGCAAAGCGAAGTTATGAGAAATCGAATCATTGCGGTGGGTGTGCTTCTGATCGTTAGTCTTGAATCGGAGCTTGTTGCTCAGCAGACTGGCATCGGATACAAATCCGCCGCGGATGCTGACAGCAAGAAGACCCTCCTGCTCAAAGACTTTGAGCCGCAACCCGCGCTGCACACGGCGGTACACGAAGTTCAGCGGGCTAAGTTTCCTGTGGTCGATGTACACACGCATACAAACGATGCGGTTGGAATCGGAGATCGCGTTGATCCCAAAGAGATGGTCGCACGCATGGACCGCCTCAATATCAAGACCATCGTTATCCTCACGGGAATGTGGGGAGATAAACTTCAAAACATTATCGATATGATGGTCAAACCCTACCCTGGGCGATTCGTGGTGTTCACGCAGTTCGATTGGTCAAAAATCGATGCGCCGAATTTTGGGGAACTCATGGTGCGCCAGATTGACGATTCCGTGGTACGGGGCGCGCGCGGGCTGAAGGTTCTGAAAGAGCTTGGTCTCGGAGTACGAGATTCGAGCGGCAAGCTTATACCAATTGACGATCCGCGTCTTGACCCCGCATGGGAGGAATGCGGGCGGCTTGGCATCCCAGTTTTTATTCATGTTGCCGATCCGGAAGCGTTCTTTCATCCGATTGACGCACGCAATGAGCGATACGAGGAACTTCACGAGCATCCAGACTGGAGTTTCTACGGGCCGCAGTTCCCTTCCCTGCAAGATCTGATGGCGCAACGCGACCGCATGTTTGCTAAGCATCCGCACACGACGTTTGTAGCGTTGCATTTTGGCAGTTGGCCCGAGAACCTGGATTTCGTCGATCAAACATTGCAGAAGTTTCCCAATCTGATGATCGAGACAGGAGCGCGCGAGGGAGAACTGGGACGCCAGCCGCGACGAACACGTGAGCTGTTTCTGAAATATCCTGACCGGATCATGTTTGGCACCGATGAGGGGGCGGGAGCAGCAATGTATCAGAACTATTTTCGCTGGCTCGAAACCGAAGACGAATATTTTCCCTATGCCCAGTATCCGGCGCAAGGACGTTGGATGATTTATGGCCTCGGCTTGCCGGATGACGTGCTGGAGAAGGTTTACCACCGGAATGCTGAAAGGCTTTTTTCGGAGTTCAAAGGCGCAAAGTAGAACCGACACGCGCTTGACACAACATTAACCTGCCGATCGACCAGATAGACTTGACAGGGTGCTCGACAACGACATTCGCTATTCGAAACAATCGAAATCATGAGTTCGAACGGTCTACTCAATGAAGAACGACGACGCGAAATCCTAGAAACCCTGCACCGGGATGGCCGAGTGCTGGTCAAGGATTTGGCTCGGCACTTTCGCATTTCGCAAATCACAATCCGCAAAGACCTTGAATTTCTCGACGGCCAAGGAGTCATACAGCGCACTCATGGTGGCGCGCTACCGGTGCAAGCGGGCGCGCTGCTTGATCCGTCGCTCCGGGAAAAAGAGAAACTCTACCGCGAGCAGAAGAGGCGAATTGCTCTCGCCGCAGTGCGTTTGATTGAAGAAGGCCACTCTGTGCTGCTTGATTCTGGGACGACAACGACGGCGATCGCGCGTGGCTTGAAAGATATGTCGCAGCTCACGGTCATAACCAACGCGATCAACATTGCCGCAGAGCTTGCTGGAACGAACATCGAAGTGATATTAACGGGTGGGATGCTGCGCAAGAACTCATTTTCTCTCGTTGGTCCACTGGCGGAGCGGACTTTGCGCCAACTCAGCGCTGACCTCTTATTTCTTGGAGTCGATGGATTCGACACCAAAGCCGGACTGTTCACTCCGAATTTATTGGAGTCAGAAGTGAATCGAACGATGGTTGACATCGCCCGCAGAACGATTGCGGTTTGCGATTCGAGCAAATTCGGCCGGCGCAGCCTATGCAACATCATGCCGGTGTCGATGGTTCACGAAGTAATTACCGACAAAGAGATTCCGAAATCAGATTTGCGCGCTCTAAAAGAGGCTGGAGTTATAGTCACGTTGGTGTGAGCGGACAGGAACAAATCAATGAAATCAGGTGAAGTAACAGAACTGGGCCAGCACACGTTGCGCGAGATTTTGTCGCAGCCGGAATGCTGGAGCACGTGTATTGCAAAGCTAGCTGCAAGCACGGAATTTCAAGAGTGTGTGCAAATGGCGCGTCCCGCGGCGGAATGGATCTTTGTTGGATGTGGAACGAGTTACTATCTCGCTCAGGCTGCTGCATCAAGTTTCAACCATCTCAATTTGGCCGCACGGGCGGTTCCCGCTTCAGATTTACTTTTGTATCCAGAATTAACATTGCATGCGGGGAGAGATTACATTCCAGTGGTGATTTCGCGCTCGGGTCGGACATCGGAGGCGATTCGCGCGGCGCAGATGCTGGAAAAGAATTGCAATCTCCGCACCATCGCGATCACTTGTGCGGCAAACCAGCCGCTGGAAGCGTCGTGCAGCCTAACGTTAAAGCTCTTTGACGCGGACGAACAAAGCACGGTCATGACACGATCGTTTACATCCATGTTGTTAGGGCTGCAATATCTGGCAGCGACTATCTCTGGCAACGATGGCTTCCGCCGCGCATTGGTCGAATTGCCCGGCGAAATGCGGCCTGTTCTAGAAACGATTGCCCAGAGCGCACGCCAGTTTGCAAATTCTCGGAGCTTTTCGGATTTCGTCTTTCTCGCCCAGGGCCCGCTATTTGGTATTGCCTCGGAGTGCATGTTGAAAGTCACGGAGTCTTCCTGCTCGTATGCTCAGGTTTTTCATTCTCTTGAATTTCGTCACGGGCCGAAATCGATCGCGGGTCCGGAGACGCTGATCACTTTTCTGATGTCGGAAACTTCTTACGACGCGGAAGTGGAGTTGCTTGAAGAAATGAAAGCCCTAGGGGCAGGTATCGTTGTGGTTGCGAACAACGTCGACAAAAGAGCGCGGCGGTCGTCTGACCTCGCCATTGAACTGGGTCTCCGGACGCCCGAGTACGCGCGTCTTGCGGCCTACGTGACGTGGGGGCAGCTCTACGGCGTTTACTATGGAATAAAAAAGGGACTCAATCCCGACTCGCCGAAAAATCTGACGCGAGTGGTTGAACTCGCTGAGAGCCACTAACATCCTCCTGACTTCAAAAAGGTAGTTAAGCCCCGACCTCATGCCCAAACTCGACATTACGATCGCTGGGGAGATCAATCTTGATCTGATTCTTTATGGTCTGCCTGAGCAAATGCCCACGGAGCGTGAACTGTTGGCGAACGATTTCGCCATCACGCTGGGCAGTTCTTCAGCCATCCTGGCGCATAATCTTGCCGCACTAGGAAGCCGGGTGGGATTTGTTACTAAGGTTGGAGATGATTCGTTTGGAACAGTCGCGCTCGAACGCCTACGGGACCGCGGTGTAGATCTGACAAAGGTCACGCGCGGCGCGAAATCGGGCGTGACTCTGATTCTTCCCCATGGAGAACGGCGACACATTCTCACGTACCCGGGAACGATTTCTGAATTGCGTTTTGCGGATCTGGACCTTGATTATCTGGCGTCAGCGCGCCACTTCCATATGTCGTCGCTATTCTTGCAGCGTGAACTTTTGGCGGATGTGCCCGAACTTTTTCGTCGCATGAAGTCCGCAGGGCTGACCACGTCCCTCGATACGAATGATGATCCGGATGACCGCTGGGATAACATTCTCGACAAAATCCTGCCTCACGTAGATATCCTGCTACCGAACGAGCGCGAAGCATTAAAGATTTCGCGCGCTGAGGATATAGAAACCGCGCTAGCTCGGCTCGCTCAAAAGGTGCGAACCGTGGTCGTCAAAATGGGCGCTCGTGGAGCGATTGCGATTCGCGACGGTCACCGATTTAACGCACCGGGAGTGCCAACAGCGGTCGTCGATCCAGTGGGAGCTGGGGACAGCTTTGATGCTGGATTTCTCCACGAATTCTTACGCGGAGCAGATTTGACTACGTGTTTGGCCTACGGAAATCTGTGCGGGGCATTCTCTACTACCGCTTGCGGTGGCACGGAAGCGTTCCGAGACAAAACTCGAATTGAAGAATTTTTTCGGCTGCACCGGCCCACCGCGTATCTGAAATAGGGTTTGCCTCTGGCCATCACTACTGTTTGCTCTCATCCGGCAACTTCTGCTCGACCTGGCGGGTGACGCGCTCTTTGGGTCCTAGCAGAAGCTGAAATCCCACATATGCAATCCAGCTGGGCTGGCCGTTGGATGCGGAAATATGCTGCACGCTTCGTCCCGCCATGAGTAGCAGGTTTAGGGATTTTTCTTTGTTGAGGGCCTGACGTCCACCGAGACCCAAGGTTATCTCTCGTTCCTTGGGATAACCTGTGGCGAACTGTCCCACACCTCGCCCCGGTGAAATACGGTTGGCATCTTGCAGGTCGTAGAATTCTAGGTATGCCTCAGTGCGGTCGCTGAATTCGTGTCCGACGAGAAGGCCGCGGCTCCAACTCTGAGGCACCGCATGATTTCCGAAGTCATACCCAACCTCACCGTCGAACCGGATTGGGCCGATGCGGCCATTGACCTCGACAGGTAGAAAGAAGTTTGGGCCGGGAGCGACAACTCCGCGGGGCACCGCACGAGTCGGATTATTGAGAAATAGCTGAGGGTAGGTCGAGAAGCTCAGATTGACGCGAGGTTCTGCGGTATCGTCTGCGGCGGGCGCACCGCTTGAGGCCTCGGCGGTCTCATTGACCTCTGCGTGATGGCCAAACACAGCCGGAAGACCTGTGCCGAAACGATTCTTGACCCACTCATCCTTTGGATGATGCTCATAGAAACGCCACTTGATACCGAGCAAACTGTCGCCCAAACCTCCGATCACCCGACCCGCAACTGCAGGTGAAGCGGGCGTGGCAGGTTGTGCGCGAGTCTCCTCGATCGCGATCGGAATCTCGTATTTCAACTGGATACGGTCGCCGAGACCGTAGTTGATATCGAAATCGGGTACCTGATAGGAGCCACCCGCAGGGTTGCGGTCGCCTATCCAACCAAAATTGATTTCCCAATGCTTATTTCCGGGAGTGTCGGGATCGTCGGTTCGAAAAGGTGGACCGCCCTGAGCACACGCGGCACCCGCAAACAGTGGCGGCAGGGCCAAGAGTATTGCACCAAGCCAGGAATGGCGTAGGAGACATCGGGGCTTTTTCTCCGCTGAGCGCCAAAATGTTAGAGAGCCGTTCTTCACTTGGTTAATAGTAGCTCACGAAGCTTAAGCCAGTCTTAACAGCTCTTTCGTGAATGATGAACAACTCTGGACGTTATTCAGGAAAAGACAAAAATCGACTATGGGAAATGCTCAACCCGCGAATAAAAGTTATTGACGAAGGCGCATTGTTCACTTCTCAAAGGACTCGTTATTCCGGCCGGTTTCTTGATGACGCGCCTTAAGCGAAGCTGAAGGAGTGGAAGCAAATGCGAGGTGTTCTGCTGGAAGGGTGACAGCGACCAGTGCTCCGCGCCCGGGGTTGTTTGCGATCTCAATCGAACCTGCGGCTCGCGCGCAAATTGCCTTGCAAATGGAAAGTCCCAGCCCGGTGCCTCCGCTCTTTCGGCTGCGTGATGGGTCGCCGCGGAAGAAAGGCTCGAACAATAAGTCGCGGTTTTCTTCCGAGATGCCCTCTCCTTGATCCTGAATTGTGAGGCGTGCAATTTCTTCGTTTGCCGTTAACGCAACTTGGACGGTAGAGCCATCCGGGCTATGTTGTAGGGCGTTTAGGAGGATGTTCGAACATAAAAGGAATGCATCGCGGCCGTCGATCCGCACCCTGGCATCGGCACTGCATTCAACGATGAGTTCTATTGCTTTCAATTCAGCCAACGATTTGCTTTGACTGACCGCACTGTCGACCACGTCGCGAAGTGAACAAGAAGACGGCCCCACCTGGGCCTCGGCTCGCTCCGTCGACTGCTCCAACCGTGCCAAGATAAGCATTTTTTGAACAGTCGACTCTAGCCGCGAGAAATCTTGTAAGCTCAGCGCTAGCCCCCTTGCATACTCTTCGAGCGAGCGCTTCCGCATCGACAATAGTTGCAATGACGACTTAACGATGGCGAGATCGGTCTTCAGCTCGTGAGCCGCATCATTTGTGAACTGTTTCTGTTGCTCAAACGAGCGCCGCAGACCTGCGAGAGCGACTTCCAGCGCGGCTGCAAGTGGCCGCAACTCTACGGTCCGTTTGGCGCTGGCCGGAGCTTCGAAACGCCAGTCGCTCGAGTTAATACGCTCGGCTTCACGAGCCAGTTCGCGAACTGGCGAGAGTTCCTGGCGAACGAACCATGCCATGACAGCCGCGGTAACGCCTAACAATATCGCGGTCGCAATGGCAAAAAAGCGTACCGCGGCGAGGACCTCGTGCCAGACGTGGCCTACCGGGATCCCATACACGATCGTGATACTGTGACGTACCCCACCGTTCGGTTTGCCGGGATCGACCGTACGAAGGCCACGAAAAAATACGAATCGGTAACTTCGGCCACGAATATCGAGAGTATGGAAGGCGGGCGCGCCGAGTGATACGTTTTCTACTTGTGGTGACTCCCCCTTAGAGCCCAGCAATCTGCCTTGCTCGTCCTGGACTCGAAACACCGCGTTCTCGGCGATCTGGGTACCGCTGGTGTCGAGCATTACATTGTCGTCTTGATCCTCTTGGTCCTGAACCCCGCCCATGAGCGACTCAACTGTCGCCACAAGAGACGCATCGAAGCTTTTCAGCTGTACGTGCCGTTCGTGAACCGTAATCGCGCAAATCAGTGCGCTAGCAGATAGGAGTTCCAAAACCAGCACGGTGACGATCAGTCTCCGAGTGATGGAGATGGGCTTTGTCATAACGGCGCGCCTAGCTCTCGCAGACGGTATCCACGATGCCGCAAAGTCTCGATGAGCGGCTCGGTACCTGCGATGTTTAGCTTTCTGCGTAAGTTCGAGATGTGCGCTTCGATCACGTTGGAATGATGCTCCCAATCGAAGTCGTAAAGATGTTCCAAGAGTTCCTGCTGCGAGATAACCGCGCGAGGCCGATGGATGAGGTATTCCAGTATCCGGTACTCGGTTGGGGACAAATCGAGGTTCTGGCCGCGCCGACGTACTGTTTGCTGAACGGTATTTATCTCCAAATCTGACACGGCTAAAACGGAAGAGGAGACACCCTTTCCGCGGCGTATCAGAGCTTTGATTCTGGCAAGAAGTTCGCCCAGATCGAACGGCTTGCTGAGATAGTCGTCGGCTCCATCATTCAACAGAGTTACAACCGACTCTTTGCTTTCTTGGGCGGTGAGAATGAGGATGGGGGTATGGAATTTTTTGAGGCGGAAGTCATGAAGAACTTTTTGACCACTCTTGAGAGGGAGCATCAGGTCGAGAACAATTGCGTCATAAACCCCCTGCTCAGCCAGATGGGAGCCTGCTTCTCCGTCGGCAGCATGGTCCACGGCCAATCCGGATTCGCGCAAAGCAGCAACGATGTTCTCAGCAAGACGTCGCTCGTCTTCAACGAGAAGTACACGCATAACTAGCTCTGAAACATTGTCTCAAAGGTTGTTTGAGTGCGGGGTAATAGATGCGGAAAACTTCCCTAGGGCTCACGCGCACCCAAACGCGGAGCGATGGTGCAGGCACGCGTTGTACTGGATCGGATGCGTGCGGATATGAGCGACGATATGTTCAGCAGCCGGCCGCGGCGGCAGCGCTGTAATTCCCAGCTAGCAACTTAGAAATAGTATCGTTATCGGCGGGTCGGGAGTAAAAGTATCCCTGAACCATCTCGCAATTAAGTTGCTTGAGCAAGTCTATGTGCACTTCTGTCTCGGCGCCTTCGGCGACGACTTTCAGGCCCAGGGTATGGGCGAGCAAGATGATGGTTCTGACAATTTCGCGGCATTCGAGGTCGCTGTCCATGTTCAAAATGAAGGTCCGATCAATTTTCAAGGTGTCGACTGGAATCTTCCGCAAGCGGCTCAGCGACGAATACCCGGTTCCGAAATCGTCGATGCTCAGGCGGACGCCGAGGGCCTTCAGTTGCTCAAGAATATGGCCGGATTTTTCCGCATCCCCCATGGCTATCGTTTCTACGATCTCCAGTTGAACGCAATCAGGATGAATGCCGGTCTGTTCGAGCGTTTTGCGGATTTCGCCGATGAGGTCGGGCTGTGAGAACTCCCGCGAAGTAAGATTTACGTTCATTGTAAGTGGTGGAGTTGTGGGAAATTCTTTTTGCCAGGTCCGAAGTTGTTCGCACGCTTCACGAAATAACTGCCGATTCATGGGAATTATGATTCCGATTTCTTCGGCGACGGAAATGAACTCAATCGGTGGAATCACACCTTCGGGCTTTTGCCACCGCGTGAGGGCTTCAAAACCGGAGATCTTACCGGTATGCAATGAAACAATGGGCTGATAGTAAACGCGAAATTCGTTCTGCTCCAGCCCCTTGCGTAAGTCGGCCTCCAAACGCAAGCGCTCGAGTGCACGGGCATGCATGGCGGGGTCTGACACTTCGCAAAGAGCTTTGCCGGTTCGTTTGGCACGATACATAGCAATTTCCGCATCGCGAACCAGATCCTCAGCTTGGGCGTGGGGATTGGTACTGACAGCGATACCGATGCTCGCAGAAATTACTATTTGTTCCTGACAAACCACAAAAGAAGTCGCTAGTTGCTCTTGAATCCTTTCCGCAACGCGAACCGCCTCAAAAGGGTCTCGAATGTCATCCAATAGGATTGTGAATTCATCGCCACCAAGCCTGGCCAAGGAACCATCTGCGATCGGGCTTTCTGCGTCATCGCTTGCACTCGGACGCGATACGGTATCGGTTTGCCTGACTCCATCTCTCAATCTCTTCGCAACCTCGATCAGCAATTCATCCCCGGCCGTGTGTCCGAGACTGTCATTGATGATTTTGAACTGATCGATATCAATGAGTAAGACTGCGATTCTGTGACTAGCGTCGCGCCTGGAGAGGGTTAGTGCTTGTTGTACACGGTCAAGAAACAGAGAGCGGTTCGGTAAGTTCGTGAGGCCGTCATGAAACGCTCTGTGGGCCAGCATTTCCTCGGCTCGCTTACGCTCGCTAATATCGCGGTTCACGATCACTAGTTTTTCGGTCTGACCTGTCGCACCCAAAATCGCGCACGCAGTGGACTCCAAGGTGCGCCAAGAGCCATCTTTGTGGCGTACCCGGTATTCAACTCTTTCTGCCTCACCACTCAGGCGGGCCTTCCCTTGAGCTTTCAGCACTCGCGGGCGATCGTCGGGATGAATCTGCTCAAACGAAGACGTAGCCTTCAGTTCTTCGGGCGAATATCCAAGGATCTTTTGATAGGAAGGGCTGTTGTAGAGACGACGACCATCTCGATCGACCAGCGCGATCATATCGGCTGCGTTTTCGCTGATTAGTTGAAAAAGTTGATCACGTTCGGCGAGCCGGCGTCTGATGCGTTGAAGTTGTACGTGTTGATAAATTGCGTAGATATCGAAAAGAAAGACGAGAGCGGCGAGTCCTCTTACCCATTCTCGAAGATCAAACCAGTAAGAGACGTCTCTTTCACTGTTAAACCAAGGAAAGGTGAACGAAATTATCCCCAAAGTCAAAGCCAGCGTTACAGCAATGGCGAAACCCCAGAGCCACCACTCCCTACCTTCGATCCGGCCCATTTCAACCGGAATCGTTTCAGGACTGTTCTGGTTCACCTGCTGGAAAGCCTGCTGATTTACGCCCATCAAATATGCCCGCCTGTGCCAATTGTAGACTCGGTCATATCCTGGAAAAGTTACGAAAGTCGGCTACTGGTGCGGATTGTCATCCACGGGGAAGGATGTTCAAGTCTACTGAAGAACCATCGTTGCAACCACACGTAGATAGACTTGCAAAACGTGTCTCTTGGCACGTTGGAGTAGATCGTAACTGACCTTCAGGGCGGCGCAGCACTTCTGAGACGCGGTTGTTTCCAGGATATTGTCGGTGTCATCAATTGAGGACGGGCCTGAGACACCGCGCACTGCTATGGCACTGGACTGATACCCACCGGTGTAGGAACAAGGCTCGGGATGGAACTGCGAATTATTGGACCACTACCGTTGTAATCGACGAAAACCTAGTTTTCTGAACTTATTCATGAAAAAGCTGACCCGCGAACGAGTCG
>OCTA010002922.1_pt1 | contig 15338 bp, 15 predicted proteins | sample 1538991 | NCBI WGS metagenome assembly OCTA01 (sample SAMEA3539302, study PRJEB22396) | soil metagenome | biome: tundra; feature: field; material: soil | place: USA | collected 2010-05 | depth 0.15 m | reverse complement strand
CCCGCCGTTGCCCGTAAAAGCACTTCCTGCAGCTTCATAGCCCGCTCCACCGCGGTCCTCGGATAGATCTCCATGCGCATATGCATGGCTCCATCCTCGCCGCCCGCTATGCGGACATTTCACTTGCTACGAATACCGGACACATTATTAGCTAACGACACCTGGGTACTCACCAGTTACCTTGTCGCCAACGCCGTGATTTTGCCGGCCTCCGCGTATCTCACGACGTTCCTCGGCCGCAAGCGCTTCTACATGATCTGCGTGATGCTTTTCGGCATCAGCTCCATGCTGTGCGGTCTCGCTCCGTCCTTGCCCCTCCTGATTTTCTTCCGTGTGCTCCAGGGAGCGGGCGGCGGAGGGCTGGCGCCTAGCGAACAGGCCATTTGGGCCGACACGTTTAAGCCCGAGCAGCGTGGCCAGGCCTTTGCACTCTACGGCCTCGCTGTTGTGTGTGCGCCCGCGATCGGTCCCACGCTGGGCGGCTGGATTACCGACAATTTTGACTGGCGCTGGATCTTTTTCATCAACGTTCCGATCGCGGTCATTTCGTTGTTCCTCACCAGCCGCATCGTTGAAGATCCGCCGCACATCGTTGCGGAGGTAAAGCGCGTTCAAAAGGAGGGCCTGAACCTCGACCTCATCGGCTTCGGTCTTCTCGCGCTAGGCTTCGGTTCGCTTGAATTCGTTCTCGATAAAGGGCAGGAAGATGATTGGTTCGGGTCGCGTCTCATCACGACTTTCATCATTCTCTGCGTGACTTCGCTGATCTCCCTGATCATCTGGGAACTCGTTCAAATCAAACGAAAGCATCGACCTATCCTGGATCTCACGCTCTTCAAACAGCGCAATTTCGCAGTGTCTTTTGTGCTCATGGCTGTCCTCGGCACCGTCCTTTTCGGAACGACCGTCTTGATCCCGCAATTTGTGCAGTCGCTCCTCGGCTATACCGCAGAGTTGGCGGGTCTGGTGATTTCACCCGGCGGTCTCATGATGATGGTCATGATGCCGATCGTGGGATTTCTGGTCGGCCGTGTCGATCCGCGCTGGATGATTGTGTACGGCTTCACCATTTCAGGATGGGCTCTTTTTACCATGCTCGACCTGAATACTGGCGTCAGTTACGCCTACGTTGCCATGCTGCGCATCTTTCAGACCGCCGGCCTAGCTTTCCTCTTCATTCCCATCAACACGCTGTCGTACAACGGAATTCCTGGAAATAAAAAACAACGACGTGAGCGGTCTGACCAACCTGGCCCGCAATATAGGCGGCAGCGTTGGCACGGCGTTTGTTATCACATGCTGGCCCGGCGCCAGGAGTTCCACCAGGACCGCATGGATGCCTGGGTTTCCGCCAACAGCGGTGTTCTGCAAAATCAGGTGAACACGCTGGGACGCTACTTCGTGGAGCATGGCGGCCAGGCTGGATCAATGGCGCAGGGCAGACAGTTGGCCCAAGGCACGCTATACAGCCAATTTCTTCGCCAGTGCACCATGCTTGCCTATCTCGATGTCATCAAGGTTCTCGCCATCGCCATGGTGGTGCTGATTCCGCTGGTTTTCTTGATGAAAAGGCCTGTCAAAGGAAAGTCCCAAGCTCCCGCGCACTGATTTCTCATTTACGCATCCAAAGCGGAATGGCGCTTGCCTTTCACGGCGCTTCCTTGAAACGCTGATTCGAGTTCAAACAACCCCAAGACTCCTCAATCCGCGTGAATTAGACTCTTCCTGAGGAAGCCCCGTCCCGCTCATTCGCTGGGTTTAGTGAGGTCAAGGGTCCGCTTCGGAGGAATACTCTTTGACGCGCTCAGCAGCCGCACTTTTGGCCCCGGCCCTCGTCGCATTCTCGTGTTCGGTTCTTCCTCTCGCAGCCCAGGATCCTTCGACGGCTCTTAGCGTCGAGAAGATTTTCGCTCACGGCCCGATCATCGGCACGCCTCCGGCGGGCCAGACGTGGTCGCCCGATTCGAAGCACCTGACGTATCTCGAGGGTGGTGAGCTGGTCGAGCTTGATCTCGGTTCGGGCAGCTCGCACGTGTTGGTAAGCCGCGCCAAGCTTGCCGCCTTGGAGGGCAATGCGGGCTCCGAGCAGGACCGCGATCGTCGCGAGCGCTACAAAATGGCCAGCTATCTGTGGTCGCCGGATTCGAAGCACCTGGTGTTTGACTCCTACGGCCGATTGTGGTTTTACGATCTGCGCACTGGCACAGGTGTCCAAATCGGATTTACCGGCGCTGCGTCAGGCGGCGACCCCAAGTTTTCGCCCGATGGTGATTACCTCTCCTTTGTGAGGGATCGCGGCCTCGATGTCATACGCATCAAGGAAGGGGGATCGAATCCCACCGTCGTCGCGTCTTCGACCGGCCCCAGCGTCCTCAACGGCCAGGTCGATTGGGTTTACGAAGAAGAACTGGATGTGCGCAGCAACTACTTCTGGTCCCCCGATTCAAAGCTAATCGCTTACTTGCAGACGAATGAAGGAGAGGTGCCGGAGTATCCGATCACCGACTGGATTCCGACCCACGCGCAAGGCGACAATCAGCACTATCCACAGCCCGGCGATGCCAATCCTGATGTACGAGTTGGTGTGGTGGGTGCGCAGGGCGGTAAGACCGTGTGGGTCAAGCTGCCGATTCGGGCGGGGCAGGATTACATCCCTCGTTTCGGCTGGACCGATCGACGCACGTTGTGGATCGAGACTCTCAGCCGCGATCAAAAACACCGCATACTCTACTTTGCAGACGTGGGAAATGGCCAATCCCACGAGGTTCTCAATCTCTCTGACGAGAAATTTCTCGACGAGAATTATGACGTTTTCGTCGATTCAGGTTACATCGTTCTCAGCGCGTGGAACGATGGCCACAATCATATCTACCTTTACAGTTACGAAGGCCCGAGGCCGTTGGCTGCCAAGCTCGAACGGCAACTCACAACCGGGGACTACGATGTAGCCGCAGTCTCGACGGTCGACTTTGGACAGAAGGTCGTCAACTACGCTTCCAGCGAAGGCAATCCGCTCGAGCAGCAACTCTGGCAGGTCAGTTTTGGCGGTGAACGCAGGAAATTGACCGACGAGGCCGGTTTCCATGAAGGCAACTTCTCGTCGCAGGGGAGTGTCTTCGTCGACAAGTTCTCCCGACGCATGGAGCCGCCGCGGTTGAGCCTTTGCCAGACCGGGGGCAAATGCAACGTGTTCTGGTCTACGCGTGCGCAGGAGAGGTACAAGCTGCGCGCGCCGGAGCAGATAGAAGTGAAGGCCCAGGACGGCTCGACTCTGTACGGTACGTTGCTGCTCCCGACTGGCCCAACTAACCCGGCCAGCGTGCCCTTGATTGTGAATCCGTATGGAGGTCCAGCCCCGCCCGAGGTCGTTAACCAGTGGAGCGATAGCCTGTTCTTCGACGAATTGTTGGCGCAGCACGGTTTCGCCGTGCTGCACGCCGATAACCGCGGCACCGGCATGCGTGGCCGTGCCTTTGCACAGGCAGCGTACCACGACTTCGGACCCGTACAGCTTGAAGACCAGTTAACCGTTATAGATGCAATGCTGGCCGAGTATCCGCAATTGGATCCCAAGCGCCTGGGATGGTGGGGCTGGAGTTGGGGCGGCACATTCACCCTCTACGCCATGACCCATTCCGACCGTTTTCGAGCCGGGGTTGCCGTCGCTCCGGTGACGGACTGGCGCGACTACGATTCGATTTACACCGAACGCTACTTGAGCCTGCCTACGGAATTTGCTTCCGGTTACAAGGATTTCTCAGTCGTCAATTCTGCAGCCAGCCTGAAGGGTCACCTTCTTCTGGTTCATGGCACCGGCGACGACAATGTTCACTTCGAGAACACGGTTCAGTTTGTTCAAAAGCTCATCGAGGCGGATTTGCCCTACGACCTGCAGATCTATCCGCGCAAGACGCACTCAATCGCCGGTTCCGACGCGCGTACACATCTCTTCAACCGCATCCTCGCCCATTTCGAACAGAATCTAAAGCCGCCGGTTCTATGAGCACTAACCGAAGATTGTGCGTGTTATGACTTTCAGTTGCGGGACCAGAATACGCACACAATTCGCGAAGGGTGAATTCATGAGTGACCGAATCCCGAAGGAATTGCTACCGGCCCATCTCCGCCGGCTAGAAGAAATTTTGCTCGACCCGACGGTACGCCGCGATTCCTCGTACGTCGATGAACTGCTCGCCAGCGATTTTCAAGAATTCGGCTCTTCCGGTCGGTCTTGGTCCCGCGACCAGATCCTCGAACTGCTTCGGACCGAGACGTACAGCCCTCCCGAAGTAAAAGATTTTCAATGCACTTCGCTCGCGGAGAACGTCGCGCTGGTGACATACCATACCGTCCGGCAGGACCTGCTGACGGCTGTCAGGACCACAACCATGCGAAGTTCAATTTGGATTTTGGAAGCAGAAAGATGGCGGGTGCGTTTCCATCAGGGAACGCGTGTTCCATGAGTTCAATGAAGCCGCTACACGCCGTGGTGTTTGAAAATCTCGTCTTTTTCCCGGCAACCGCAGGTTGAACATCCGAGGCAGCAAACCAGCAGAACGGCAACTCCAGCGGTCACCACCAGGGCAAGCAGGCTTCCGCTCGTCATGAGCCAATGAACAAGGGTGTGCATGTGATCGAGTACCACTCGGGTCGGACCTAATTGTTTAGATGCGCCGTACCGCCCGACGTTATCCCCCGTTCGTGCAGTTCAGAGCTTCTAAAGTGCCCCAAGTATATCATCGGCGAATACCGTTGGCTATGCCTGATTGCTCTTGCAGAATAGCGAATAAAAAGCGAATATGGTCTCAAGATGGTTAACCTGCCCATCCCGCATCCAGACCCCCTCCCGATCTCGGATTCCGATGCCCTGGCTCCGACCGAGGAGTGGCAGAATTCGCCTTCAGACGCAGGTGCGGAGCAGGTTTTTATGCCTAGCCCTCCAGCCGCAGTCGATCCTCACCTCAACTGGCTGTTTGTCGATCTCAACTCGTACTTTGCGTCGGTCGAACAACAGGATCGACCGGAGCTTCGAGGTCGTCCCGTGGGCGTGGTGCCCATGCTCGCCGATACAACCTGCTGCATCGCTGCCAGTTATGAGGCAAAGGCTTACGGCGTCAAAACCGGGACTATCGTGGCCGACGCCAAGCGCCTCTGCCCGGACATCGTCCTGGTCGAGGCACGCCATGAGCTCTATGTTGAATATCATCATCGCGTTGTTGAGGCTGTCGAGAGCTGCCTTCCCGTCACGGCCGTCTGTTCGATCGATGAGATGGCCTGCCGCCTCATGGGCCGGGAGCGGCCTTTGCTGGCCGCCATTGAGCTGGGCCGCAAAGTGAAAGCGCGTATCCGGGACCATGCCGGTGAGATGCTGCGAAGTTCGGTCGGCTTGGCCACGAACCGTTACTTGGCCAAAATCGCCAGCGATATGGAGAAACCCAACGGGCTGGTGGCTCTCCCGCTTGACATCCTGCCCGAGGCTCTGGGCCGCCTTGCCCTGCGGGACTTACCAGGCATTGGGGCGCGCACCGAAAAGCGCCTCAACGAGCGCGGTCTCCAAACCATGGGACAACTATTGGCGCTTGATTGCGAGCAAGCCGGCCAGGTATGGGGTTCGGTTTGGGGCGAGCGCCTCTGGCACTGGCTTCGCGGCGAAGACTTTGACATGTCCGAGACCGATCATCTGAAATCCATCAGTCACCAGCATGTTCTGGCTCCCGAAATGCGCACTCGCGAGAAGGCATGGGCCGTGGCTCACAAACTGCTCCATAAAGCCGCCATGCGCCTACGTTCAGGCGGGTTGTGGGCCAGCAAAGTCGGGTTGGCCGTGGGCTTCGCTGTTCCTCGCGGGCCGGATGGACCGAATCCGCCAGTGAGCAGGTTTGGCGTTCCTTCGAAGGGCTGGCACAGCGAACTCAGTCTGAGTGAATGCCAGGATAATCAAATGCTTATTGGCGCATTGCGGCGCCTGTGGGATTCTCAACCCGCTGGAGAAGCTTTCAACCACCCTTACTTCGTGGGTGTCCACCTCGGCGGCCTGGTCCCTGATCACCTCCACACGCTCAGCCTCTTTGACTCGCTTGAGGGCGAACAGAGTCGATCCCGTCTTGTAGCGGCCATGGACGAGCTCAACTTGAAATATGGCATGAGCACATTAGCACCTGCCACGATGCTCACTGCCTACAAAGCCGCACCGACCCGCATCGCCTTCCATAGCATCCCTGATCTGTTTTAGCCTTATCGATCTAAAAGGATTTATTTCAGCACCGCCGTTTTTACGGTCCCGCAAATGACAGCCTATGCCCGTTTGAGGAATGCCAACCTGTGTGTCTCCGTTTTGTCTTCGCCTCATCCGACTTCCAGCCGTAGGTTGGCATTGAGACGAGATTCCTGTGGGCGACGGGGTAGCGCAAATAGTAGTAAGGGACATCGGAAGAAGTCGGTCGACGTCGTGTGTCCCGACCGCCGGCGGAATGACCGGCGAAGCCCTGCGCTTGGAGCAGATCTTGAAGCGCGATCCTAGTCACATCGGAGCATTACTGGGAATGAGTCTCCTGGCGTTGGCCGGCCGGCAAACCGAGTCTGCGATTCGAATGGCGTCTGCGGCCATTGTGGTAGCTCCAAAGGTTGGCAATGCCTGGGTCACGCTGGGACAGGCTTTGCTTGCGGCGAATCGCCAAGAGGAAGCGGAGCAGGCTTATCTAGCCGCCATCCGCCTCGATGGCATGAATGCCTTTGCGCGCATGGGTTTAGGCGAATTGAAGATCGGAGCTGGTCTGCCTCAGGAAGCAATGGCTCATTATGAGCTGGCTCTGCGGCGCGATCATGCCCTGGTTCCTGCCCTTCTGGGCATGTGGGCCACGCCATGGTCTGGATGAAGCGCTACGACGAAGCTCTCTGTTTCTACGAACGGGCGTTGGCGATGCGTCCGCACCTTGCTGAAGCCGATTTTGCCGCAGGTTTTGTGTTGGGGCGGCTCGGCAATTTGAAAGATTCCGAAATTCGTTATCGGCGCGCTCTCGTCAGGCGACCCGACTTCGCAGCCGCCTGGATGAACCTCGGGTGTTTGCTGCGCGAGCAGGGAAATGGAGGTGTATGCGGAGGCGGCCCTTGTTCGTGCCGTTCAACTGCGGCCTGACATGACTGCCGGCTGGATCAACCTGGCATTGCTGGAGCGCGACCGTCATCGGCCGTGCGAGACAGAAAATCACCTTCGCAAAGCGCTTGCGCTCAACTCTGAGGAAACAGCGACTTATATCGCGTGGGCCCAGTTTCGCACTGGAGAAGGCGACTCGGCTGGAGGGTGGGGTTGGTTACGTTGGGCCCTAGCGCGAGAACCGAACAACGACGAGGCTCACAACATGTGTGGCATCCTGCTTCACAACGAACGCCGCTTTGAGGAGGCAGTTCAGGCGTTCCAGAGGGCCGAGTCTCTCGGAAGCCATCCTGCCATCTCCAACCGCGGCAATTCGCTGCTCGACTTGGGTCGGGAACAGGAGGCGTTGTGCGCGCAAGAGGCTGCAGTGGCGCTCGATCCGCACCATGCTGGGTCACACGGTACAACCTCGCGCTTACCCAGCTGCGCCTGGGGGATTGGGTGCACGGCTGGCAGGGATACGAGGCGCGGTGGAATTTCCGCGAAGTGCACCGCGCTCCGCGTACATTTCGGCAACCTCGCTGGCATGGCGAAATGCTTGAGGGACGACGTATCCTGCTTCACGCCGAACAGGGACTTGGAGACACCATCCAATTCTGCCGCTACGTTGCGTTGGTCGTGGCCCGGGGAGGCAGGCCAATCCTTCAGGTGCAGGCTCCAGTCGAGCGGCTCATGCGCTCGCTTAAGGTGGTGCGCAGTGGCCATGTCGAAGTTGGAATCTTGGGCGCACCACCGCCGCCGTTTGACGTTGAATGTCCACTGATGAGTCTGCCAGCGGTTTTCGGAACACTGGTCGAGACGGTTCCATGGACGGGTGCCTACCTGGGCGCCGATCCTGAAGAAGTTGAGGGTGTGCGACGGAACAATCTCGCCGCTCACCCGGCAGGCAAAGAACGTCCGAGAATCGGGCTGGCATGGGCGGGCAATCCACGGTACAAGGCCGATCCTCAACGATCGATGTGCCTCGCTGTATTGGTGCCCCTATTTCGAGCAATAGATGCGGTCTGGGTTTCCCTCCAGAAAGGGGAAGCCGCGCAACAGATCGCCTCACTGCCGGTGGGTGCCTTCGTGCACGATGGCTGCAGCCTCGACATGGATCTGGCGCAAACGGCTACCTTGCTGGCCACTCTCGACCTGGTGGTGACGACCGACACCTGTATTGCCCATCTGGCAGGCGCCATGGGGAAGCCGGTGTGGGTTCTGTTGCCTCAATTAAGCGACTGGCGCTGGATGCAGCATAAGAAAACGACGCCGTGGTACCCGACAGCACGGCTGTTCAGGCAAAGCCGTGCCGGCGATTGGGACAGTGTGCTGAAGCCCGTGATATTCGCTCTGAACTCCTTATTCGCTTCTGAATGAGTCGGTTGCGACGTTCGGAGTCGCTCGCCGCGCAGGGATAAACCTTCCCCAAAAATTCATGTTGACATAGAATACTCTATAAAATAGAGTTCTTTGCATGAGAGAGACCTGAAAATCATCATCCTCTCAGGAGAGAAAACGATGACTTCCGAAACCAACCAACATGACTTGAACGAGCGCTTAATGCTGATTGAGAACATGATCGCCGAAGGGCGCAGGACGACCGAGAGCTGGGGCTGGACCTTTGTCGTATGGGGCGTGGCCTACTACATTGCGATCGCCTGGGCCACCTGGGGCCACAGCACGCTAGCTTGGCCGGTGACCATGATCGCCGCCGGCGTACTGACGGGGATACTTGCGTCGCGCACTGCGGCTAAACGCCCCGAAACGACGGTGGGCCGGGCAATGATGGCTATCTGGCTGGGAATGGGGATCTCCACATTTCTCATCATGATGTCGTTGGGCATTAGCGGCAAGATGGATATCCACGTTGGAGTGGCGATCGTGGGTGCGCTGGTCGGGGGGGCCAACGCGGCTTCCAGCATCATCCTGAAATGGAAGATGCAGTTTGCCTGTGCCATGGTGTGGTGGGCGACCGGTATCGCCGCTCTTTTCACTTCAGATAGCCAGACCGGCATCGTGTTTTTGGTGGCCATCTTCTTCTGCCAGATTGTCTTTGGCGTGTATTGCATGATTGCCGAAGCGGGGAAGCGTAAGGCGAGCGCCGGGCGGCAAGGGGCATATCATGCCTGAGTTGCCGGAGCTCAATCCTGTCATCCACGGGAAACTGCGCCTGGCCTTGCTTTCCCTGCTCGCGGGGGTTGAAGAGGCGGAGTTTACCTGGCTGCGCGGCAAGACCGGCTCGACCGACGGGAACCTCGGAGCCCAGCTTTTGAAGCTTGAAGAAGCTGGCTACGTGGCCGTCGAGAAGAAGTTCGTGACGCGCAAGCCGCAGACCCTCTACCGCATTACCGAGAACGGACGCCAGGCGCTCACGGAGTATGTTCAGGCGTTGAAGCAGCTATTGGGCGCTGCCATCGACTCGTAAATTCCCCGGGCCAAGGAGGCAAATCGTGATAACTCAAACCGCAAATCAACGCAGCGGACGGGCCATCGGGGCCATGATCTTCGCCGGCTTCGGGGCCGCTTGGTTTCTACTCGCCCTTTACGTCTGAGAGCGGGTCCACGCCGCGTCCATCGTCGGCATCCTGCTGGTGCTCGCGGGCCTGGTGCTCGCCGCGTTTCATCTCTACCGTGAAGCTAGGCGCTGGCCTCGCGTCGCCGAGGATCCTCGAGAGAACTGGGTCTTCCATCTCGTGAACGCTGGGCAGTGGATTGCCATCTTCCTCGTGGCTACCTTGTTCAACAAGCGGCATCTCGATGCTTAAACCGTTCCTGCTATCGCAGGCATTGTCGGCTTGCACCTTTTCCCGCTGGGAAGATTGTTTCGGAATCCGCTGCACTATGGAACGGGCTCACTGCTCGTGGTGTGGGCCTCCGGTTCTGCGCTGCTCGTGCCGGTCGATCGCATGCAGGGGATCGCGGCTCTCGGGGCGGGAACGATTTTGTGGCTGGCTGCCGCCGTCACTCTTGTCATCGAGCTTGAGACGTCGCGGCAATCGCACGGTGCGGGGGCATCTCAGCAGAGGGCAATAGGGGCTTCGTCATAAACAATCCCATCCTTCTGCGCATAGGCTGCGGAAAAGATGGCACACGGCTCCAGCGTCTGCATCTACGGCGGTTTCGGATCTCTGCAGGCCGCAGGCAAAAGTCCAGGTGAGTGCCGACCCCGATTTAGTCAGTCCCGGTTTCGAGCGATTTGCGCACGCGCCGCATGATTCCAAGGTAGTAGGCAAGATTATGGATGGAGTTGAGAGTGCCTGCCAAGGCTTCTCCGGCGTGCATCAAATGGCGCAGGTAGGCGCGCGAATAGCGACGGCAGACCATGCAGTCGCAGGCTGGATCGGGCGGTCCCACGTCTTCGGCATAGCGCTTGTTCTTGATGTTCAGCCTGCCTTCGCTGGTGAAGAGAAGGCCATGGCGCGCCGCCCGGGTCGGCAACACACAATCCATCATGTCAACGCCCATGCGGGCATATTGCTCAATTTCGTCGGGATAGCCGACGCCCATCACGTAGCGCGGCTTGTCGGCAGGCAGTAGCGGCAGTACTTCAGCAATCATCTCGAGGGTCAACTCGCGCGGCTCGCCCACGCTGAGGCCGCCGATGGCGTAGCCGTCAAAGTCCATTTCGACCAGCTGCTCGGCGCATTGACGGCGCAGGTCGGTATACATGCCGCCTTGGACAATGCCGAACAGGCTCTGGGTGCGGCCGCCGAGTGCTTCGTGCCAAGGCACTTCCTGTTGATGAAGGCGAAAATGCGATAGGGAGCGGTGCGCCCAGGCCATGGTGTAGCGCGAGCTCTCTTCGGCGCGCGCACGGTCCGCGGGATATTCGGTGCACTCGTCGAAGGCCATGGCGATATCGGCGCCGAGAGCGCTCTGCACGTCCATCGAATGCTCAGGCGTGAAGAAGTGGCTGCTGCCATCCAGATGCGACCGGAAGCGCACGCCCTCGTCATTGACTTTGCGCAGCGTGCTGAGACTGAAAACCTGAAATCCACCCGAATCCGTGAGCATGGCGCGGGGCCAACTGATGAAGCGATGCAGCCCGCCCATGCGTCGGATGGGCTCGTGTCCGGGGCGGAGATAGAGGTGATAGGTATTGCCGAGGATAATCTGGGCATCCAGCGTTTCGAGCACGTCCTGGGGAACAGCTTTCACCGTGCCCGCGGTTCCTACGGGCATAAAGACCGGTGTTTCGACCTTTTGATGGGGCAGATCGATCTGCGCCCGCCGTCCGCCAGCGTCGCTGGTTTGAATCAGGTTGAACTTGAGGCTCACCCGATGATTCTAAAGTGCCGACGTACGTCTACCGCTGTACGCAGCGCTCAAGGGCGCTCGGCCCCGATGTTGACGAGGAACCCGACGCGCGCCACGCGCGGCATTCCCAGGGTCGTAGTGGGAGTCTTTGCCACCTCAATGTCGCGATCGAAGAGGTTTTCGCCAGCGGCAAAAACCTGTAGCCGCTTGCCCAGATCATGAGAGCCATACGCGTCAAGCCGGAAATAGCCATGGAGCATATTGGCGTTGGCGTCGTCGTCGTACTGGCGGCCGCTTAACCGACTTTGCAGGCTGAGTGTGCCGAACCGGGGTTTGAAAGCACGCAGGTTGAGCGAAGCCATGTTCCGCGCAACTTCAGGAATCCAATTGCCCAGATCCTGGGCGCCACGGGTCACGGTGGCATGAGCGTGCTGGTAGCCGCCATCCACGGCCAGCCAGCTCCGCGGCGCAATTTCAAAGTCGATCGCGACGCCGCGGCTCTCGATCTGACCGAGGTTTTCACGCATTAGCAGAATTGGCGAAGACTTGCTGTTAAGAGTGACAGCGCTGATGGGACGATTGATCTGGGTGAGGAAGTAGCTGGAACGAAGAACGCCCCAGTGACCTTCGGTGGCAATGCCCGTCTCCCATCCGGTAGCCCGTTCGCTTTCCAGCGATCCGTTGGGCTTGGTGAGCTGGTTACCCACCTGGGTGGAGCGGTAGAGTTCGCTGGGCGATGGGGCGCGAAAGGCGCGGAATCCCGACGCGGATAGCGCCCAGTGATTCCAGAGCTTTCGTGAAAGACCGAGGCGCGGATCAAACACGCGCTGATTGAATTGGGGCGGCTGGGTGGCAGACGGCAACCACGTCGAGCCGTTCCAAAACAGCTGACGGACGTCATAGTTTTGGAACCAGTCCATGCGGGCCGAGGCAGATGCTGTCCAGCCATTGTGAACCCACATCAGTTCGGCGTAGGGCGCCGAATCGCGCTGATGAACTCCTAGATTGGTGAGCGCGCCGGTACCACCAATGGTCTGTTCACGGTCCCACACCCGCACGTCGTGGACATCCGCTCCGCCGAGCAGCAGCAGGCCGGCTCCTAGAGGTTGGCTCCAATGTGCCGCAGCTCCAAGCTCGTTGTCGGGAAGCAGGACGAATTTTGAGGGAACCTCGCCGCAGCGGTAAGTGCAAGTAGGAAAGGCGGCGTTGGGCAGATTTGAAATGCTGGAAAAAGTCTGACGGAAGTGCTCGGCTGATCCGTACACCCTAAGGGTCAAGGTACCTTCATGCGGACCTTGCCAGTCGCCGCCGGTGGCGTAACGCCACATGCGCGTTCCGTTGGTTTGAAATGGAGTTCCGTTGGCGCGCGCTTCATTAAATCCGCTGGCGCGTGCGAACAACCGCAGCCTATGCAGCCTGTGTTCAAGGTCGATCAAGCCATTCTGGGAGTGCACGTTGGAAGCGATGTCGACAGGGCCGCGCTGGAACGGGGCTTCCTGTATAAAGCCGTCGGTGCCCAGAACGCCTCCTGAGAGCAGCACGCCCCAGGGACCGTGGCTGACCTCACCCAACAGGCTGTCGTCATAGGTGCCCTCCGCTCCATAACTTGATCGGAATTCCCCTTGCGTAGCTGTGGGCCGCGAGAGTTGAACATTGACGACGCCGCCGATGGCGCTCGATCCGTAGAGGTCGCTGGCCCCGCCACGCTCCACTTCAATGCTCCTCACGGCCAGTTCCGGCTGCTCTTCCCAGTGAATCCAATCGCCCACCGGATCATTCAGCGGCACGTCGTCGAGAGTGACAAGGGTCCGGCTGGCCGACGTCGATCCCAGGCCGCGCAGGCTGATTCCTTGCGAAGACGGATTGGCGACCAGCGAACTGGATCGGCGAAACAGTTCTACGCCGGGAAGCTGACGAACCTGGCCATCCATGGTCACCGAAGCCGTAGTGGCAAGAGCCTCCTCCGACAATTGCCTCGTGGTAACGGGACTTTCCAGTTCACTGAGCGGCGTACGATAGGCGGTCACGGTTACAGCTTCAGAGCCGCTGGCGGGCGCGAGCAGGACGGTGGTGTCCGCGCTTACTTCAACATCTTTGCCTTGAAAGCCTTCTGCATCGAGGCGTAGACGGCAGGGAGTGCTGCATTGGACCGTAAGCCGTCCGCTGGTATCGGTCCGGCCGAGCAACTGGCCAGAAGACTCCTTAACCGTGGCGCCGTGAATAGCCGCGCCGGAGCTGTCCTCAACCGTCAGCGTCAGGGGCACGGCTTGCTGGGCACGGCCTGCCGCCGGAAGAACGGCCATCGCGGAGAGCGCCAGCGCGCCAAATATCGCTTTGAACAGAATGAATCGCATCTTGTTGATCGGGGGCGCCGTTCGGCAGTGTGTGCAGCAATTGTGACACAGTATCCTGCGAAGTGACGTCTACAACATTCGATGCAATTTCACTCAAAGGTACCAGCACGAAAGCACGTTCCCTGAGCCGAGGGTGCGGAATTTCGAGGCCCGCTGCGCGAATCAGACGATCTCCATAGAGCAGAATGTCAAGGTCCAGGGTGCGTGGACCATTGAGGATTCCCGAGCTACGATCGCGCCCAAACTCCTTCTCGACAGCGAGCAAGCCTTCGAGCAGCGAGCGCGGTTCAAGATTCGTTTCCAACTCGACGACAGCGTTGAGGAAGCGCGGTTGATCTGCGAAACCCACAGGCTCGGTGGAATAAAGCGAAGAGCGTCTCATCACGCAGCCCAGTGAATTCAAGCGCAGAGCCGCCGCAGCCAGCGTCGATTCTGGCGAGCCGGCGTGGCTGGCGACGTTGCTGCCCATCCCGATGTAGACCGTAGTCATGAAATCAGAGTAGCAACCAAGTGCTCATCTGCATCAGATAGGCGGAAACCCGTTGGAATTGCAAAAAATTCGAGAGTAGTGAAGGAAATATGTTTGCAGTCACTGGAATCACAGGACAAGTAGGCGGCACGGTGGCACGCACGTTGTTGGCGGCAGGCAAGCCAGTGCGCGCGGTTATTCGCGATGAGACGAAAGGATCGGACTGGGCGAAACGCGGCTGTGCTGTGGCAGTGGCTGACATATTCGATGGGTCTTCACTGACCGGAGCCTTCAAGGGAACCGAAGGTGTGTTTGTCATGGTTCCCCCGTTCTTTGATCCAAGCGCGGGATTCGAGGAAGCGCACGCAATCGCAGCCGCACTCAAGTCGGCAATCGAAGCGGCGAGACCGGCAAAAGTTGTGTACCTTTCGACGATCGGCGCCAATGCCAGGGAAAAGAATCTGCTGTCGCAGCACACGATCATCGAGCAAGCGCTCAATAGTTTGGATGTGCCGATTACCTTTCTGCGTCCCGGGTGGTTCATGGAGAACGCACTTTGGGATGTTGCGCCGGCGCGGAGCGAGGGCGTGATTCCAAGCTTTCTACAGCCGCTCGACAAGAAATTCCCGATGGTTGCAACGGAAGACATTGGACGGGTAGCGGCTGAGCTTCTACAGGAGACGTGGGAGAGGCATCGGGTAGTGGAACTCGAAGGCCCGCAAAGGATTTCGCCCAACCAGATCGCCGAAGCGTTTAGCCGGGTTCTGAACAAGCCGGTCCGGATGCGGGCGGTACCGCGCGGCACTTGGGAGGGACTGTTTGCGTCGCAAGGAATGAAAAATCCTGGACCGCGCGCCAGGATGCTGGACGGCTTCAATGAAGGCTGGATCGAATTCGAGAACGGTGAAGCTGGTTCACGCAAAGGGAAGGTGGAGTTCGACACGGTAGTTAAGAGCCTGCTGGAGCGTGCAAACTAAGGCGCGATTTTCAACGCCTGCGACTGCGTGCGCGCTCAAAAATTCCGAACGGGTAGGAGACAGCTGACAGACCTGGCGGTCTTTTTGAAGGCTAGGAGTTTGTCGGAAATATCACGCTCGCCGACAGATTTTTGCGTGGTTGCGCG
>OCTA010002921.1_pt1 | contig 15338 bp, 18 predicted proteins | sample 1538991 | NCBI WGS metagenome assembly OCTA01 (sample SAMEA3539302, study PRJEB22396) | soil metagenome | biome: tundra; feature: field; material: soil | place: USA | collected 2010-05 | depth 0.15 m | reverse complement strand
ACGAAGATGTGCTGGGCGCTTCCTGCCTTCTGCTCGAACGTCGCCCACGGCACCAATGGTCCGGCCGCCGCCAGCGAGCCACCGACGACATCGGACAGGCCGGCGCTCTGACCTGGGTCGATCCCGCTGGCCAGATCGTTGTTGACCTGAGAACCATTTGAAGGCAGACCGAGCACGGCCGCGGCCGCCGAACCGCCGCCGAGCAACAGCCCCATCCCAGCCACGATCGTCATACGACGAATCCACGAAAGCCCCATCTCCAACACCCCCCAGGCATCGAACGCCGCAACGTCCGACTCCAATAGCGTGGCCGGTTCGGTGCAACCTATCCGGTCCGCCAGGCGAAGATCAAGTCTCTTTCGTGCCGCCGGATCGGCGCCTGGTGGGCGAGCCTGCACGACCGCCGTCACGACGCCCCTGGCAGAGCAAACCAGGTCGATCAACTCGACGCCACGGTTGACATTCCAAAGGAGAGGGCCTGAGCTTTTCACCCCGCTCAGGGGAGGGTGCGAGGAGGACTAACGGCACGCTTCGGACGCCATCACCGCTGCTGGTTCTCAGGTGTAAGCGGCACCGTGACGCCGGTCCGGGCTAGCGACGGGAAGGCAAGCGCTGGAAGTATCGGCCACCCGGCATGAGGCGTGAATGCTGAGCCGTGCATCCGTACATCGGATCAATCGCAGGTGCTTCCCGGCGGACATACCCGCGCCCGGGTGGCCAAGGCGGGAGCCTGTCGGTAACAAGCGCATTCCGAAAGCCCTCTGTCGGACTCGAACCGACGACCCCTTCCTTACCATGGAAGCTCGACCAGGCAAGAATCTTTCGATTTGCAGGTACTTTGCTTCGTGGGCGCTTGGCGCCTGTTGTCGTAAATTGCGGTGTTTACGCGGGGGTGTGTTCCAGTGGTGTTCCACGCCTACCGTCCCGAATCTCCCATGCGTTCTGGCCGTGCGCGTCGTCGTCGGCGCACGGGTAGTCCCAGCGCTGAGCGTCGCTTCCGATCAGATGAACGCCTTGACAGGCACCGATCCACCGCGTGGTGACTCACTAGGTGATACACTTGCCGTATGCCGACGAAACGCCACCGTCTGCTCGTCACGGAGACCGATGAGCTCGCTGCGGCATTGGACGAGGCGGCGCGGCGGTGGCCCGACTTGAGTCGACCGCGACTGCTGGCCCGCCTGGCCGCGGAGGGGCAGCGGATGATTCACGACGAGGCGGCCTCGCAACGGCGTGTTGCCGGCGTGCGGCACAGCGCTGGTTCTCTGGCCGGTGTGTGGCCGCCCGATGCACGTGAGCGGTTGCGCGACGAGTGGCCTGAATGACCGCTGCCGACGTTGCCCCGGCCCGCCCGACCGTGCTGGACGCAGACGTCCTGATTGCGCACCTGAATCCCGACGACGCCCAGCACTCGCGTGCCGTGGACAGGCTGGAGCGGGCGGCTGCCCAAGGGCCACTGGCGGCGAGTGCGCTGACCGTGGCAGAGGTGCTTGTTCATCCGACCGCCAGCGGGTTGGGCGAGCAGGCGTATGCGGCGCTCAAGGCGATGGACGTGACGGTGCTTGACATCCCTGCAGACGCCGCCATGCAGCTGGCGTCGCTCCGGGCCAGGACTGGGCGACGGATGCCGGACTGTTGCGTCCTTCTTGCCGCCGCCCGCAGCGGCGGCGCCGTGCTCACCTTCGACGAGAAGCTGCGCGGCTCCGCTGCGGATCTGGGCATCGGCGTTTGCTGAGGGGCGCGAACCGCCGCCGCTTTCTCACCGAGAAGCGACGCTGGGGCTCCAGCTAGGAGCGGCCTCGGTCCAATTGTCCTTTCAGTGAAGGTTGGACTTGTCCAGCATCGCGATCAGGGTCGGCCGTCGCCGGTACTGCTCGCGCACGTGCGTGATGTATTCGGTGAACTCGGTCAGCGCGCCCGCACTCTGCGCCGCCGCTCGAGCGCGCTTGAGTATTCGCACGGCCGCCGCGTACGCCCGCCGGTCGGCCCTTTCGAGCACTTCGTCAGCGACCCGTTGGTACACGGCCAGCGCGTCGGCGGGCCCTTCGGCCTCACGACTTTCGGCGAGACGCAGCCAAAGGTCAGCCCCGATCTCGTCGCTCGGAGCGGCTGCGGCTGTGTCCCAGGCGAGACTGCTTTCGCCGTCGCTGAGGAGGGCGTCGACGAGCGCGCGCAGATCGGTTCTTTGCAACGCCGCTCGGGCGGCATCGCGCTCGAGCGGCCAGGCGGCCATCGCGTCGGCGGCGGTCCGCAGCGTGCCATAGGTTGAAAGAGATGGCATCCGCTCGAGCTGCGCGCGTCGCAGCGCAAGCACCTCGAGCGGATGCCCGCGCTTCGCGTGAACGGCACACGCCAAGTCGTACAGCTTGGCGGTCTGCCATCCGTGGGTCTCCGCGATGCCACGGGCCGTCCAGGCCAGCGTCTCGTCATCTCGCCCAAGCTCGGCCATCGCCTCTGCGACCCGCACGAACCGGTAAGGGGTGCTCAGGTCCCCACCCAGCAGTTTCACGATCGCGTCAACGTCACCGTCCAGGACGGCGAGACGCTCGCGCGCGTAGCGGGCCGCGAACGAGTCGCCGCCAGGGTGGGCGGCGACCGCTTGTCGATACGCAGCGATCCCGTCCTCACCGAGCGCGCTCGCGTAGCGGACCGGGTCGACCTCGAAGAAGTCCTGGTCGACGAACCGGAACCGGATCATCCATGCGGCCAGCTTGACCGGATCGGCAACCCCCGCATCACACGCAAGCGCGTGCACGACCAGCAACTCCCGCGCCACATCACCGATCAACCCGGAGGAGTCATCCGCATGCAGGATCACCTTGACGACATGACCGACCGCACGCTGCAGAAGCTCCACCAGCTCCCTTGACGGGGATGTCCGGACGGCCGCTTCCAGCTCTGCGACGATCGGCCGCGCCGCCCGCGCCCACTCCATGCTCTCCCGGTAGCCGAGAAACCGTCGCGTGCGAAGACCGCGATCCACCTCGGCGCGCAACTGCGCCAGATCGCCTGGCGCGCGAGCGGCCACCAGCCGCATCTGGCGCTCCACGTCATCGTGACGATCGACCGCCGCTGAGACGACCTCCCGCAGCTCTTCGACCGTCAGTGCCGCGACCAACTCGCCGATCGGCGTCTCTGAGCGGCGACTCGTGGATCTAGGGGCCACCGTAGCGTCCCTTCGCCCGATGGTCGCGTGCCCGAGTGCCGACAGACGCCCTGACTGCAGCCCTCAACGAGCGCGGCCCCGCCCGGGCGCTCACGCCGCTACTAGGGACTCGCGCCGCGGCACAATCAGCTCGCCCAGGTTGGCTTCAAGAAGGAACGCGATCTCGTGCAGGGTGCCGCGGTCCGCGCTGTGGAGGGTGATGTCCTGCTCGCGGATGATCAGGCGGGCGGCCTCGATCTCTCCCACCTCCTCGCGCCAGCCGCCGAGGTCGGTGACGGCCGGCGTCGCCTCATCGGGCCAGGCGAACGCCCAGCCGCTCGGGATCGCCTCGCCGAGACACTCCCAGAGATCGTCGTCCTCGATCGCCTTCAGCACGCGCTCGTCGTCCTCGATCGACCAGGTCATCGTGTGCAGATCAACCCCGTCCGGTAGCGGCTCGGCGGCGTCGTCGGGGTGGAAGCCGAGGATCGTCAGTGCGGCCTGCGCCGGATCGGCCGGCAACGCCGCGAGTCGCGCCCTCCAGCGCCTCTCGCCATCTGCTGGGAAACGCGCTCCCGGTCCCCATAGTGTGGGCGCGGTCGTCGCATCGACGACGCGAGCGACGAGGATCTCGGCGATCCGGAAGTGCTCGAGCCCGTCCCGCCACGCAACCCGCACCGACGTGTCGTCGCTAAGCGACTCGAGCTCGAGACACACGCCGGGCGCCACCGACCGCACCCGATAGACATCCAGGCGAGCCTCCGCCAGCCCTCGCGCGATCGCCTTGTCCGACGGGCCGAGCCCGGGACGGGCGATGTAGCGTTCCATCAGCGTCGGCCCACCGTCTGCCGGCAGGTAGTCGTTGAGCGCCCACACCATGCTCATGCCCCGCCCGCTGACACCACGCAGCATCCGGATCAGCGTCGTGTGGCTGCCCGCCTCCTCGAGCTTCTGCGCGTGCTCGGCCCTGAGCCACGCGGTCAGATCGCCCAGGAACGCATCACGCTCGCGGAGCTCGCGTGCCACAACGTCCAGCTGCACAAGACAGCAGCGCTTGTACTTCTGCCCGCTTCCACACGGGCACGGCTCGTTGCGGGAAGGCATGCTCATCAGGGTATGAGGGCAACCGGACGACAGCCGCCGGATCAGCGGCGAGGATCTCGTGAGTCCGCAGTCCCCTCGCCAAGCGCGTCCTCGAGCTGCTCGTGCGCCAGACCGACCACGAGATTGATCCAGATCTCATCCTTCAGGGCACCGCGCGGGAACGGCTCCGCGAGAAGCTCTTGCAGCGCCGATGAGGAGAGCGGGAACTCGTCGGCGGAAAGCTCAGCCAGCTCGGCGAGCGACGCGCGCACCGATTCTCGCCGCTCATCAGTCGCCAACCGCTCGGCCAACCGGGCAGCCGCCCGATCGTGGTGCTTGCGCGACGGTCGACCACTCGTGGACAGCGTGAAGGCGTACTCGGCCACCGCCTTCGCGGCCTCCTCGTCACCGACGTCCGCCGCGAGGCTCGCGACCCCGACGATCGGCAGCGTCAAACGCCGATGCGTGGTTCGCGGCGCGCGTTCAAGGGCTCGCTCGAGCTCGGCCACCCGCTCGTGGTTGCGGTTCGCCCGGTGCAAGAGCTTCGCTGCCGCACGCCAGACCAGCACGTGCGCGACCTGGTTGTCTGCCGACGGCTCCCCCAATCCCCGGAGCGCGCTATCGATCCTCGACACCAATGCGGTGTCTTCCCCGACGACGTGGGCACGGAACCCTTCCAGCTCGGCGCGGACCTCATGCTCGAGCTCGGAATCCCACAACGCCTCGACAGCCCCGACAGCTGCCGCGTGGAGCGCCGACGGCGGTGCTTCGCCGATCAGCGCTGCCAGTAACGGCTCGATTGCCGGCCCAGCCGAATTCAGCTCCAGGCCAATCCCGATCTCGTCGAGAAGGTCGCCCAGCGCGTCGTCGTCGATCGCCACCCCGGCATCGTAGCCCGCGCCGGGAGGCGGTCCGTGCCAAAGCGTTGCGCCCCGGGCGTCGCCGCGAACGGCCGTGTGCGGCATACGAAGGACAGGAAGTTCACAGAATCCTGTGAACAGCGGTGAATGTCTGTGAGGCGGCCACACCTGTGATCATCGGCGGCTCGGTGTGGCGCTGCGCCAGCGAGTCGCTGGGATGCGCGGCCGGTGACGAGTCGCGTTCGGTCGTGACCTCAGGGCAAGGCAGTGGCGATCCGCGCGATGTATGACTGCACGACACGCGCCGCTTGATCGACATCGGCCACCTCGAACTCGAGTACTGCCGCCATCGCCGCGTACCCTTCGTTCCAGTTCGGCTGCACGGCGAGGATCGGCGGCCACGGGTGTTGCGCGCGCTGCGAATACCCGCTCGCAGGCTTCGCGAACAAGGACGGGGTCCGGTGCGAGCGCCTCGAGCAGTTGCAGGTCGATGAGATCGCGGAATCGCGGGTTCTCCCGGTCGTCAGGAAACTGCTCAGTGACCGCGTGCAACTTCTGGGCGATCTGCCATCGCTCGGCGAGCACCAGTACGAGGTCTGGGCCGTCGAGCCCGACCGCAGCCAGACTGGACCCGGGCACGGTTACGAACTCCTCATCGCCAGTCTCCAGTGGAGCGATCTCGAGCTGGGGCGAGCAGAGCACACGGCCGGCGAAGCTCACTTGGACTCGGACCTTTTTTGACGTGCGGACGGGCGGGCAGATCGTCGATCGCGCCGCGGCGAAACGAGAAGTCGCGGTCTGTTCCGGGCGGGCCTTCGTCTTGGGACTCTTCGGTCGCCTCGACGGTTGGCCCGTCGTTTCGCTCATGCCCTGACCGTCGCCAAGCGATCGATTCCGAGGTCTCGGATCAAGGCGGCGGCTTGCTCGGTGCTCAGCAGTCCTCGCTCGCGGCCGTGGCGTACCGCCTGCTCCAGTAGGTCGGGGCTAAGGTGCCCGGCCGCGCATTCCCGGACGGCGCGTTCGAGCGTCACAATCGAGATTCCCTCGATCGTGGTGAGGTCCGCGTCGCGAAGATCTTCTCGGTGGATCACATAGGCGGCCGGCAGCTTGCGCTGCGGCCGGTGCGCGCGAGGGACGGTGATGTGGATCTTGCCGGGGTTGACGTCGCTGACATCCCACAGGTCAAGCGCCGTGTCGTGACTCAGCACCCCCCGTACGCCGGCAGGCCACAGAGCCGCCTCCATATACGCGCTCAGCCTGCCCCCCGATAGGAACGGGATGCGATAGGTGCCGTGGCTCACGCGCTCCAGCACACCACGGCGCGCCATCTGAGCGATCGTGTTGTCGGCATAACCCACAACACGGGAGTCCTCGAGCTCGAAGAGACCGTGCTGGTCGACCGCGATCTCCGCTAGCTGAGCGAACCGATCCGTAGGCATGACGCTTAGATTAGCGCATTCTGTCCCTTTTTGAGCAACCCCGAACGCGCACCCCCTCCGTGCATGGCTTTCTCGGCGCATCGACGCTGACAGCGGCGAGAGCTGATGCTGATCAGGAGGTCGTCTCAGCCTTGATCGCCGACCCAGCGGCGGTACGCGGCGAGCAGGCGCGAGGTGGTTGGGTCTGCCTGGACGGTGATGTCGAGAAGCGCAAGTTCGTGGCGGCGTCCGTCGCGCTGGCAGGTGGCGATCAGCTCTTGGCGGCGGTTGCTCAGGCTGACTGAGAGCACCTCGACGTCCTCGCCGATGACGGTGCCGGGGCATGGGAAGTCGGCCTCGTAGAAGGCGTTCTCAAACGCCGTGAGCTGCTCGTCCTCGTTGTAGCAATCGACGGTGATCTCCTCGATCAAGCTGTCGAGTTCGGGATCGGCCCGGCGGGCTGGGCTCATGGTCGGACGGGTCTCCCTCTTGGTAGCTCAGGCAGCTGGGTTGAGCCTGTCGAGTACGAGCGGTGGGCAGCGGATCTCGCCGCTCTTGAAGCGGCCGACCGGGCGGTGCAAGCAGACGGTTGCGCTGTGCTCGTCGAGCTCGACAACGTTGCCCTGGATGCCGTGCAGGTAGCGGGGGCTGGCGTGGTGGTTGATGCGAACGCGGTCGCCGACGTTGAGCATCGCGAGCGCTTTGGCCGCGCTGACCGTGTGCAGCAGCTCATAGCGCGCCCGGACCGCATCGGCGATCGCGGCCAGGTGCAGGTCCAGCTCGCCGGCAGCGATCTGATCGAGCAACAGGCGCTCGGATTCGGCTGCCGGGTCTGGTGGCGGGATGCGCGCGGGACGCGACGCGTGCAGTTGGGGCTGGACCTGCCCGCGCGTTCGTCGTCGAGAGCGCTTGCTCACACCCGGCAGTATCCGAACCGGTGCAGACAGATCAGGGCTTCGAGGCGGGAGAGACGCTCCGCCGGACCCTCGCGAGCAGTCGCTGGGGGATCTCAAACACCAACCCCGCGCGGCTATATCGTACGTGCTCGTCGTGGATCCCTTCGCTGGCGTCACTGAGGATGTGCGGGATGCGCTTGCGGGCGTGCCTGAGTGTGAGCGGGCGCTGCTGGAGCTGCGGCTCTCATGGCCGGCGCTCGGGGAGCGCGAGGCGCTGATCGCGGCGCGGTTGCGCGTGTTCGTGCTGACGTGGGAACCGTTTGAGTGGATGCGCGATCGCGGCACGGCGTGGGCGACGGCTACCGGCGACGGCGACTCCTACGAGGTCGTCCTGTATCTGACGCTCCATGACGCGGTGCGCCGCGCGCGCGCGACCGCGAGGACGATTGCCGATGTGATCGGCGAGCTCGCGGGCTCGGTGCTCGCTGTCGGCGCCGCGCATGAGGAGCTGCTTGTCTCGGGCGCCTATCCGCAGCTCGCGTTCGCGGGCGAGGTTCCCGGGCTGCTCTCGGAGCTGGACACAAGGCACGGGCTGCCGGCAGCTGAGATCGAGCTCGCGGCGTCGGGGTGGGAGCCGATCGGGCTCGGCGCGATCCAGGATCTCGCGCAGGAGCGCTACGGCCCGGTCGATCTGGACCGCTCCCGGGTGCGACTCGAGCCGGCGACCGAGCCCGCGCCGGATTGTCCGGCATGCGCGGGCGGACGGTTCGGCTTTCCCGCGGAGCTGGACGAGCGGCGCACGGGGATGTGCGCCGAGCACGCCGAGCAGGCGCAACGGGTCATCACCGAGCGGCTCGAACGCGCGCCGGCGAGCAACCGCGACGGCTGGGATGCGATCGTGGGCGGGTCCTCGATGCTCTCAGAGCCGACGTTCGGGCTGCCGCTCTGGCTGCTGAGAGGGCTGCAGAACGCGGCGGACCGCGATCGGCGGACACCTGCCACTGAGTCGGAGCTGCGCGAGGACGCCGAACTGGCGCTCGAGCTCGCGACGCGCCTGGCCGGCAAGCCGGAGGTGTTCGCCGAGCTGATGACCGCGGACGGAATCAGCGACGTGTGGCTGATCGAGCTGCCGATGGCGCTCGCCTGGCGCGGGCTCGTCGATGAGGCGGTCAAGGTTGGCGACGCGCTCGCAGAGCTCGATCAGGACAACGAGGCGATGTTCGCAAACGACGTCGCGGCGATCCTCGCGGAGGCCGGACGCGGCGACGAGGCGCTCCGGCGCGTCGAGCAGAACCTGCACCGCTTCCCCGACGACCTGTGGACACAGATCCATGCCGGCGACGTCCACCTCGCCCTGTCGGATCGCTCACGCGCCGAGCAGGCGTTCCGAGACGCACTGGCGATGGCGCGCGCGCACGGTGACGCCTCTGGGATCGCGGATGCCAACGAGCGGCTCGTGCGTCTGCTCGCCGGGGAGCCGGGGCGGGAGCAGGAAGCCAACGCCGCCGCCCAGGAGATGCAGCGCGCGAGCCGTGCCGCGTACGGTGGGTCGCGGGTCGCCGTAAAGATCGGACGCAACGATCCGTGCCCGTGCGGCAGCGGACGCAAGTACAAGCGCTGCTGCGGGGCCGGATGAGCAAGCCCACCGGCACGATCCCGCCGAAGCTGCAAGCGTGGATCCAGGCGCGCCAGCGCCACCACCTCTCCCACGCCCAGGTGCAGATGGCGCGTGAGCTTGGGATGAACCCAACGAAGCTCGGCTCGATCGACAACCACCGACAAGAGCCCTGGAAGGCGCCGCTGCCCGAGTTCATCGAGAATCTCTACTTCAAACGCTTCGGCCGCGAGCAGCCCGAAGTCGTCGTCTCGATCGAGCAGCGAGCCCGACAGCTCCAGCAACAGAAGGCCGACCGGAAAGCCGCGAAGGCCGAGCAGCGCTCCGATACCAACATCACAACCACGCGCCGTGATCAGCTTGACGCAGAACCGCCGACGGCGGACCGCAGCAACGCGTAGCGCCTCATCACCTGAGGTTGGCTGTCATCCGCCGGTCACCGGTGCCAGCGTGCGCCCGCGGTGATCTCGGACAGGACGCCGCTGACGCCCTGGTTGTCTCCGGGACTCAGCCACAGCAGCGCCCAGCAGAGCGTTTCCGCGCGGTGCGGTTCGCCGAGACGCCACGCGCTCAGCGCGACGCCGTGCAGGCAGCGCAGGAACGGGCGGTTGTCGATCCAGCCCCACGGCAGAACCCCGTTGAAGCGCTCCGGCAGTGAGCGCTCGGCTATTTGTACGCCGGTTGCGTAGTGACCGAGCGCTAGTTGCACGTCGCCCCCGTTGAACGCCAGAACGCCCAGGTGGGCGTGCGCGTCGAGGCACCTCGCGTCCCCGCTCCAGCAAGCCGCCGAGCAGCGAGCTCGCCGCTGCCGCGTCTCCGCGGTCTCGGAGCTCCATCGCGTCGATGATCGCGTCGTCGCTATCGGGGTCGCCGTGAGCCGGGAGGATCTGCTCGAACTCGAACTCCATGCGAGGCCCGCCGGCGATCACCTGCGCGATCGAGGCGGCGATCGTGTCCTCGGGCTCGCCCCAGTACTGCGCGGCGGGATCCCAGATACCACGCTCGTAGAGCTGGAGCGGGCCGCCCGGCAGGACGATCGGCGCTGTAGGGTCGATCACGCCCCGCGGATAGCGCCACTGGTCAGAGTTCATCTGTCATCACCGGCGGCACCCTACAGCCGCGACCGACTACACGCCCTCGGATTTCTGTGCCATCCGTGGTTGGGCTCGCGGCCCGACGCCGTCGCGATCCAGCAGGCGCAGAGGAACGCGCGCTCCTCGCGGTTCAGGATCAGGTCTCCCACGTCCGGCAGGCCATTTTCGTCGCTGACGCGGCGTGGCTCCCAGTCGACATCGCCGAGGTACAGCGTCGCGTCAGCCGCGCCGGCGTCGTGCACGAACACCAGCTGCTCGCCAAAGGCGTTCTCGAAGTAGCCGACGTAACGCCCGGGCCGTCGCTCGATCACCGGCGCCGGCGCCGGCGCCGGGTGATGGTTGGTGAGATCAAGCAACTCGTTCGTCACCGCGCCGTCCACACACACTGGCACACGGTCGCCGGTTAGCGACGGACGAGCGACGAATCGCTCACGCCGCCCGGCGGGACTGTAGGTCGCGGACTGATCCGCGCCGGCGGGCCTCGTCCTGAAGCTCCTCCGGCAGCGTGCGGGCGTCGACCAGAAACCCGTTGACCTGAACGATCCACGCCATCGGATGGCCCTCAAGCATCGCGACGCGGGTCAGATCCGGCTCAAACATCCTGAGATCGAGGGTCTTTGCGATCAATGCCGCCTTGTTGGCCATCGTGCTCTTCACCACACCAAGGTGCTCAGCGAGCTCGTCACCGGTGACGTGCGGATCCTGAGAGCGGTCGAACAAGAAGTTGACCCGCCCAACCGTGTAGACCGCACCTGCCGCCCAGATCCGCACGTCCCCGCGCGCAAGCGGTGAGGGGCGCGTACGAGCCAGCCGCGCGACGAGCACCCGGCAGAGCTCGGCGTACTCCTGATCAAGATGCGCGACGCAGACCTGATCGGTGATCACCAGGATCTCGGCCACGCGCAGGCGCATCGCACCCGGAACCTTGAGCTTCGACAGCACGGCCTCACCAAGCTCGAGCATGCTCAGATGATCGTCCCGCAGCCGGACGACATGGCCGCGCCTCGCGACGGCGCCCGATCCTGGGCAACTGCGGACGAGCTTTCAGCCCGTCTCGCGGAGTTCGTCGACATCGAGCGCGACCGTGTAGTGAAAGCCGTTGCTTCCGACCGCGCGGCGCAGGGTGCGAAGGACGTGTCGGGGTTTGTCGTAGGGACCCTCGACGTAGGTTGGCTTTCCGTCGCATCCGAACGAGATCGCGCTGGGAGCAGTCCACGGGCCGAGGTGCGCGCGAGCGTGCTCGAAGTCGGGATGCGGCGCGAACCCAAGCCCATGGGCGTACTCGGCTGCTCCTAGCACGAGGTCGCGTACGAGCTCAATCGGAGCCGGCTCGGGCGGCGCGTGGTAGCCGCTGAAGACGTGGTCGATGAACCGGCGCAACGCCCGATCGTCCATGTCGTCCGGGCCCATCGCGTTCTTCACCCCAAGGCAGTAGGTGTCCAATAGGTAGACGCACACCGTGACGGTGCGGCGGTGGCGCCGCCGACGCGCGACAACGGTGCTGACAAGACCGCCCGTGCCGTCATCCGCGCCGGGATCGCCCCATTCGGGATGCCCTGCGACCGATAGACCGGTGCTCCACCCGGCGCTGACCCAACAGTCGACGACATCGACGCCAGGATTAGTGGCATCCCGCTCGGCGGCGAGCTTCCGGACGAGGCCCGCAACGGCGGCAGGCCGCATCCCGAGGCTACGGGCGATCTCGTGCGGAGATAGGCCCCGGGCCCGTAGCTCACGGGCGCTCTGCATCGTCTCATCGTCGATCACCAGGATCTTGTAGCGGACCGGGCGGACGGGTCAGCCGGCAAACGTTCCGCGACGTCAGGGGAGGCAGGGCGACGAGCCGACGCCAGTTTGACCACCCACGCAGTAGACGATCAGTGGAATCTCCAGCTCTCAAGAACAAGCTGGAGGTGACTTGATGATGCAACGTGGGCAGGTTTTCGCGCTCAACAACGGTGGCGGAGACGCCACGAGCTGGGCGTACCGGTATCGCGTCGGCGGTCGCGGGTCAAGAGGGTGCAGCGCGGCGGCTTCCCGTCCGAGCAGGCGGCCACCGAGGCGCTCGAACGCGCGCTCGATCGGCTCCGCCAGGAGCAGGGCTTGGCCGAGGGGCCGACGCTCAGCGAACTGGTCGAGGCGTATCTCGCCCAGCACGACGCCGAGCCCGAGACGATCGAGAAGCTCAGGTGGCTCTTGACCAAGTCGACCCGACCGTTCGGGGATCTTCCGATCAGCGAGTTCCAACCGGCCGAGATCGCCGCGTGGCGGATGACGATCCCGCGCGGGCACCGCTTCGAGGCGACCCAGGCGCTCCGCCAGACGCTTGCGCGAGCCGTCAGCTGGGGAATGCTCAACACCAACCCCGCCAAGGAGGGCGTCGCGAACCCGCAGCGACCGCGGATCGAACAACGACCGTTCGACTCATGGGCAGACCTCAGACAGCTCGCCGACCAGATCGGGCCGCGCCACGGGCCGCTCGTGCTGTTCGCCGCCGCGACCGGGCTGCGGCCGAGCGAATGGATCGCACTCGAGCACCGCGACATCGACCACCAAGCCGGCGTCGTCTATGTCAAACCAGCGTTTCGCAACGGCCGCCTCAAATGCCCGAAGACCGACGCGAGCACGCGCGCCGTGCCGCTCCAGGCGATCGCACGCACCGCACTCGAGGAGCTTCCTCCCAGACCCGACTCGCCGCTCGTGTTCCCCGCCGCCCGGGGCGGCTACCTCGACCTGCACGACTTCCGCCACCGCGAATGGAAGCCCGCCCAGCGAGAGCTGGGGATCGACCCTGTCCGAAGGATCTACGATCTGAGGCATTGCTTTGCCACATTCGCGCTTCGAGCCGGCATCTCCACGTTCGACCTATCCCGCTACATGGGCGCCAGCCTGACGATGATCGACCGCCACTACGGCCACCTCGCCAAAGACGGCCGTCAGCACGCGATCAACCTGCTCGACAGGTTCACCGCGGCCGGCCCGCCGACGTCCACCCACGTCGACGTTGTGGACGCGAGGTGGACGCCGAGCACGCGGCCCATCGCCGACCTCGCTTCAGCAAACACGCCTTAAGCAGGGAGAAACTCAAAGCCCTCTGTCGGACTCGAACCGACGACCCCTTCCTTACCATGGAAGGTTCGCGTGGGCACGGACGGGCACGCGAGGGCACGCACGGGCAAGTTCTGCCTGCAATCAACGACTTTCGCGTTGCCCGTTCATGCCCGTACATGGTCACCGTTGCCCATCGTGAGTTGCGCCCACGTTACGCCGGCCACCGGCGGCCACCTGCTCCCGAGCGGCCCGGATCGCGTCCGCCGCGGGGACGCGGGGCTGGCCTTCGAGTTCGGCGATCACACCGGCATAGTGGCGGGCGAGCGTAGCGACGCTGCAACCGACTTGACCAGCCACGTATGTCAGGCTCCGGCCTTCCCAGAGCAACAGCGAGACGAAGCTGCCGCGTAGGCGACGCGGACGCATGTCACCAGTGACGCCGGCGTTGCGTGCCGCTGGCTGATAGATGCGCTTTCGCCAGTTGTTCCAATCATGCTTCTTCCACTCATCGCCATCGCGCGTCGACACGATCAGGGTGCCCGGTCCCGGCCGCCCGCACTGCAACCGCCACTCGGCGAGATCCTGAACAAGCGGCGCGAGCAGATCTACTACGCGAGGACGCTTGGTCTTGTCGGCGTAGACCTGCATGGTGCGTTCGCGCACGTCAACCCAACTCCGACGCAGCGCCTCCTCGGGACGCGGGCCAGCGTAAGCGAGGATCGAAACGAGGATTGCATCGGGCGGCTTGAGCTGGGAACGAATCGTTTCGACCACGACCGGTGGCAACGGATCTAACTGAAGCCGCACCGTCTGTCTCGGCTTGTCCACTGGCAGCACCGGATTGATGGGGATGAGTCCCCGGACCACGGCGCGCTTGCAGATTCCCTGCAAGATGCCGAGCGCCTTGATCTGCGTCGGTTCGCCGACGCCGGCTACGTGCATCTGAGCGCGCAGGTCCTCGACCAGCGCCGGCGTCAGCTCGCGCAGTTCGTAGCCGCCCACCCGGGGCAGGAGGTGCTTGGCCCACGTCTGCGCATAGACGTCGCGGGTGCTCCCGTCGAGATTCGGAATCGCATACTTGGGCCACCACTCATCACGCACGAAGTCCGTGAGCGTCATACGCGACTGGACAACGCTGCTCGCAAGCGTGCCGAGCTGCTTGTTGCGTTTGATCTCCCGATCGAATGCCTCGGCGTCGCGCACCTTGTCGAATAGGCGACTGCGATGCTTGCTGCCTTCCTTCCAGCGGACCTCAGGCCGATTGCCGCGCTCCGGTCTCCTATGTACGCTCACGATGCCGCTACCTGTCGCTCGATTGCTTTCAAGTCGGCAACGCTACCGTGCCCCGCGTGTGCTGGACTAGGAGTTCGCCGCGGGCGTGACGACGGCTCCGCAGGCTCGGCTGCCAGACGACCCTCGATCCAGGCTCGGGCGTCTACCTCACGGATGAGAAAGCGATTCGCGGGCTGAAAGGCACGTAGCCGCCCATCCGTGATCGCCCGCCGAACAGCCTTGTGTTCACAGCGCGCCAGCTGGGCGACCTCCCGGACGGTGAGATAGGGACTCGTCATGCTGAGATCTCCGTCAACGATTTCGGGACCGGATGGAAACGTTCCGAGAGTGGACGGACCTCAACCACCGTGCGCCCCTCCATCTCACAGGGGCTCCCTGTAGTCGGCGAGATAATCGTCGTCCCAGCCGACGGTGCCCTTGACGAGCTGCTGTACGAGATCGGCTTCCCACGAGCCGGGGCGGCCGGCGGTCAGAGCATTCGTAGAACCAAGGTCCGCGGCGACACTCGCGAGGACCCCAGCGAGCCAGCCGCCGAAGTCGGGCTGTTCGCGCACCGCCGCAAGGATCGCGGTGTGCGCCTTTGTCGTGTAGGCGCCGTTGGCAGCGTCAGGGAACTCGGTCATCGTGATGCCCTCCTGGGCTCGGCAGCGCGGGCGCGCTTTGTGTTGGGATGACGATGCGGAACTGAACGAAGAAGCGACCCGATCGTGCCGGCGACCGAGAGACCAGGTCGCGAGCGTCGGCGCTCGAGGATCCGGTCGGTGAGGTCGTAGCCGTCGTGGCGATCGGGCCAGAGGTCGACGATCTCGACCGTCTTGGCGACGTGACCTAGTGGTGACTCCTGCAAGTCTCGTACCAATGGCATGAATTCTGGCTGTTGATC
>OCTA010002919.1_pt1 | contig 15346 bp, 9 predicted proteins | sample 1538991 | NCBI WGS metagenome assembly OCTA01 (sample SAMEA3539302, study PRJEB22396) | soil metagenome | biome: tundra; feature: field; material: soil | place: USA | collected 2010-05 | depth 0.15 m | reverse complement strand
AGACAATAGAAGGATTACGGATATTCAAGTTAAATCAAATTTTAAAGGCCTACATACTCATTGCCGAATTTCCGGACAGTCTATTGTGCAAAGTCCTCGAAGGTTGCAGTGCACCGGTACTGCCAATTCTTTCAGTCAGCATTTCGCTGTTAGGAATATGTACATAAATTGTATCATGCGAGGTTTTAATATAATCAAGATGAATAGAATCGTAATTACTGTTGATTAATTCAATAATATGCATGGCAGACATGGTGTTAATACCAGCTTCTTTGGGGTTTTTCAGCATAAGCCTTGTAGAATCACCTACCTGCCAAAGCAGCTTTTTATTTTGAACAAATAGTAAAGAATCTCCAAAAGTATTGGATCCCGGCGCATCGTAAACTGTATCATCAATTTCTGCATCTGTAGTTTCATTTTTTTCTTTGCTGCTTGAATTACAGCTAAAAAATAAAGTAGTTGCTAAGATAATAACAAAAAATATGGGTGACTTCATAATTTTAAATCTACAACTATTTTTATTTAGAAAGGGTACCCAATTGCTAAATTTAGAACGAGATTTTGCCTTCTCCAATAATTGTTTCCAAAATCAATTTTATCCACTACCCATCTTTGGCCTGGTGGCAACCAGGGCTTTCTTAAAGGCGTTGCCAGGTCTATTCTCAATAGTAAGATAGTTAAATTAATTCTTAATCCTATGCCGGCACCTACTGCCATTTGGTTCATAAAGTCTTTGCTAAACTGTGCCCCCGGCCGTGTAGTATCTTTATTGTATAACCATATATTTCCTGCATCTAAAAAAAAGGCTCCTTCCAAAATACTATTGAGCCTGAGCCTGAGTTCAGTATTCATTTCCAGTTTGATATCGCCTGATTCATCAGGCAAAAAGGAAAGACTATCTGCATTGGGAGACCTATAAGTGCCTGGGCCAATTGATCGGCTCCGGAATGCTCTTATACTGTTATTGCCTCCAATAAAAAACTGTTTAATAAAAGGTAATTGAGTTGTGTTTCCATAAGGATAGCCAAATCCAAGAATGATGCGGTTAGCTAACCTGACTTTGTCGGTAAAAGCATAATAATATCTACCCTCCACCTGGGTTTTTATGTATTGCGAAATGGGCGTTCCCAGGATCTTCTTTTTACCATCGACAGTATCTGGTTGTATCAGAAAGCCGGCAAGATTTCCTGAAAAATCTGCCTGTCCATTAAAATAAAAACCGCTGCCATAGGGGTTATTAATTAATGGATCAAATGTATATGAATAATTAGATCCGATTACAAATTGCGTATCAATAGCATGTTTTAAAAAGGGGTATTTAGCCACACTATCCAAATAGGTTTGGGTAATGTGTAGTGCTTTTACATAATTTATCACAAAGGGATTCAGTTCATGCTGTACATTTAAATTAGGTTTCCAGGTATAGCCCATTAGGGCAGTAAATGAATTGAGTGTATATAATTTTACCCTGTTTAAGACATCATAGTCAATTGCAAATTTGGTGTTGGGGACAAAAGCATTCGTGGTATTAAATTTGAAAAACGGAACAGCAAATTTCGGAATTGAAAATGAGATGCCCCCTCCTAATGTATAGGTATTATAACCGGTTTGTGTACCACTGTATTGAACCTCTGAACCTGCATGTATATGCATGTCTAAATGTTCTGCATCCCGGAAAATATTTCTATTTTTAAAAGTAAATGTTACCAGGGAACCTACATAATTATTTGATTTTGTATTGCCTGATACTTCAGCGGTCAAAGATTTTTTGGGGAGTGGCGTAAGATAATAATAAGCATTCAGGCGTCCTGTATCGCCGTGACTGTTTGGAGAATCTTCAAACCTGTTTTTTACAAATTTAAAAACATTCAGGTTGATAAGTCTGCTTAAAGTAAGATTATGATCTGTCCTGTTGTATACATCTCCTGAATCAAACCTGAGTATACGAGGGAATAACTGTGGCTTGAATTTTTTTGACGAATCCTCAATATATACACCTTTATACAGATATTTATTCAAATTGCCGGTATCAATTTGTTTATTGTTTATACGGTAATTGGGGTAAATATATACATCATCAATTATGTATGGTTTTTTAGCAATCGCAGGAGTTTTATCTTTTACCTTTACATACATATTTACCTTATGATTTCCGATAGTACTGTCAATGTTTACAATCAATAGTTCCGGACTAAAATAATAATAGCCTTCCTCTTTCAATACTGCGTCTATTCTTTCCCGTTCATTTTTGATAACATCGAGGTTGAAAGGATCCCCAGGCCGTAAAATTGATTTTTGGCTGGTACCTTTTATGGCATTGCCAAGAGATGAACTATCGACCTCAAAATTTATATTTTGAATAGTATAAACAGGGCCCGCGGTGAGTGTATAGATGGCATGTGACTTTTTCTTTTTAGCAATAATTTTTCCATTGGCATCTGCATTGAAATAGCCGATATTCTCCAGGTAGTTTTCTAAGACTTTTGAATTAAAATCTACATTTACACTACTTGATAATACCGGGGACTCTCCAATCTTTCTTAAAAATTTCCGTATAAATCCCTTCTTTTGTGGATTACCTGCCATATTATAGAAAAATAATTTAAAAGGAATTCCCAAAAACCTGCTATTGGGTATCGGTCTTGGAAGTTGCTTTGTAAATTTGGTAATTTTTTTCTTTTCTTTTTTGGAAATGGTACTATCGATAACTTTTATACTTGCTCCTGTGTATAGCATATCTCCTTTTGGTACGAGCTTAGTTGTATTACAGGCAGAGAGCAATAAAAGAATTGCTATTATAAACCTTCCAGGTACCTTAGTCATCATTCTCGTTTGCTTTTTGGATTTCTCTTTTCTTTTTTCGTTGCTCTTTTGTAGTAAAAAACTCTTTGAATTTGTTATAATCTACCGAGATGATAAACCCTATGCCGGTTTCAATTACATACCCTTCAATTATATCTGTGTAATCATTTTTACGATAGGCACGTAATACGTATTTGCCATCTTTACTAAGCTTATAATTAATGGAAATGTTTCCTGCAAAATTCTGTTGCTGATTATTGGCAGGTTGAGGTCCCTGTAATTCAAAGTCGCTTCCGACGGTTACGGTTAAACGGTCACTTAACAGTTTTTTTGAAATACCTACATTTAAATCTGTCCGGTTTTGCTGGCTTCCGGTCGTATAATCCTGGGTGCTGGCGACATCAAGATTTATATCAACGCCTTTAATTAAACTTTCTGTGAGAACATTCAGTTGTTCAGTTAATATTCTGCTTACACTTTGCATTGCAAACGTTGCAGGATTAAGAGAACTACCACTACTGTTGTTAAATGGGTTTTGTCCCACAAAACGGTTCAATAACAGCAGTGCAAAAACCTGTTTATTTATTTCGTCGGGATCCTGCCTTATCTGGATGAGTTCATTTTGAACAGTTGTAATTATATCTCCCGAAACATTGTAATTTTTATTAGGCGGCAATATAATATCAAAAGTGATTTGTGGTTTTAAAAGCTCTCCTGTCAGCATTAGATGAACTTCAAAAGGTAATTTTTGTTTAAACATTGCCTGGTCGCCTGTAACCTGTGCCTGTACCAGATCCAGCGGAGCCGTATTGGCAATATATATTGCAGTCACATCTATTTTTGCAGTTGTGGGTTCGCCAGTCCATATAATGCTGCTTCCTTTCTGAATGATAAATTTTCTTTTTAGAAAATTGAAGGATAGATCATATGACCCTTCATTTATTTCATAAGAGCCCACCAGTGTTATTTTACCACTTGCGTCAATGCCAGCTGTCAACTGTCCTGCCCCTTTTAGTTTTAAAAAATCACCATTAGCAGCGTCTAAAATCATATTGAATATAGCTTCTTTATTGAGGGTGATATTTATAGAAACATCATAACCCCTGAGTGAAGATGTATTCAGGGAATCGTATGGAACCATTAACAATGAGTCCTCTGCTGTAGCACTATAATCTACAAACCGAACAATTCCTTCCCTTTTTTCTACTCCCGGATCCTGCTGTGGCATCACCCAAGTAAAATTTGTTTTATCGTCAATAGACAAATTGCCATTAATAACAGGGTGATGGGCTGTTCCCTTTACACTCAGATTCGTTGAAAAAACCATTTTCCCATAGAATAACTTGTTGTCCTTTTTAGTAGAATTGATTGCCTGGAAATTGTGCGCTTTCACGGTAAGATCAAAACTGTATTGTAAAAAATCAGGTGTATTGATAGCCCCTTCTATATTAAGCGCATTATTTGCTGTATCTCTTATCGTAAAATTATTCAGTTCAATTCCTTTATTGTTGATAATAGCAATCGCTTCCTTATCTATTTTAAAAATATTATTCAATGAACTTATATTGAAAGCTGTATTATTAAAACTGATTTTGCCATTAATATCCGGATTTTGCAAACTCCCCCTCAATGCAATGTTACCAGACATAAAACCTCTTGCGTTCTTGATTTCCCCTTTGGTAAAACCTTCAACTGCATTTGCCTGAAATGAAGCTATATCTATCATAAAATTAAAACTGCTGTTGGCTGGTTTTACAACGTAAGCACCGCTTATGCTAACATTATTTCCATGGCCGATAAGATTTGCAGCTACATGAAAAGTATTGGCAATATTGATATTTACTTTGGCCGTGAGCTTTCCAATCGTATCCTTATAAATGCTAAGGTTATCAATACTAAAATCAGTTGTAAAAGTTGGTTGTGTCTGGATATTTTTTACAATAGCATTTCCATTTAGCAAACCGTTTACAAGCAAAGAATCGCTTTCTGCAAAACTGCTAAATGTTGCAATATTAAAATTTTTAAAATCAATTCGCAGGGGACTATTTGTATTTGAGTCGATGCTATTGATGATTAGATGCTGATCTTCCCGGCTTATTATAAAATTATGTGCTGCCAGGTTGCCATTATTGTATAGGATGGAATTATCTGAATTTATATTCCATTTATCATAATTTAATAACAGGTTGTCAGGGGATAAACTGAAACTGTAACCATCAGAAGAGGTTTTTGTAAGCAAACCACTTAATGTATACTTATTAATAGATTTTTGATCTTTTATATTTAGGGTAAAATCAAGTTTGCTATTTTGCAGACTTCCGGCTAGCGTGGTAGCGTACATGCTTATTGAGCTGCCAACTGCAATCTTATTAAAGGTCATATCAAAAGCAAGGGCGTTATTTTTAGTTTTTGCAGTTATGTTGGCACCATTAATAATATCGCCACCGAAAACGATGTTAGGCGAGTGTAAAGACGCACTCCATCCGCTGCCATTGGCAAAATACCCATTAAGGGTAACTGGTTTTAATTCTCCGAGTGATGGAAGCAAGACCCTTAATGGAGCATTGTCTCTAACTTCAGCATCAATTGAAAAATGATAAGGGGCGACCTTTAGACTACTATTGGCTGTCCTCATCGAAAAATAGGGGTCAATGGATTGCTGAAATACATTAGCAAGTTGTGTAAGTTTATATTGTCCTTTAATAGTTGCTGTCAGAAATGGTGATTGTAAAGAAAGGCTATGACTACCGTTGCTGTTGTCTGCTATCACTTTAACTGAATCCAGTACAATTCTTTGTCCGTTATATATAATTATAGAATGACTCACTAATAAATTTCCGGAAAGGTCATCAGGATCGGTATTTATGAAATCTCCATTTATATCGCTATGATATATTAGAGAAGTTGTAGTGAGGTGCAGTGGCAAAGTTTTAATGCTATCGACAGTTATTTTCAAGTGAACAACAGGGTATTTGCCTGCAAAATCACCACTTCCTGATAACTTAGCAGTAAAATTTGGGTCATTAATATCGGCATTTATTTTATAAATTTTGTTGGCGATAGAGCCATCTGCTTTTATATTAGAATAGTTATATCCATTGAGTGTAATTGTTGATATATCACTATTGAAAGTTGCATGGGCAATTTCAGGATTATATCCTTTACCCTGAACTTTACAATTCCCTGTAAGCATTCCAAGTTGATGGTTTTGAAGTAAAGTTGCTAACTGTAAATCCCTTGCATTCAATGTCAGGTTATATTCAGCCTTATTGGAATTCATGATATTAACTAAGGTTCCATTGATTAATGCATTCCCCAGGCTTGTATTGATGGCAAGGTTTGTATATAAATTATTCTGGCTTCCTTTAATTTTACCTGATGCAGCAATACTTTCAGGTAATGTGATGTTAGGGGGTAAAGAACCTTTTGGTATAAAGAAGAGGATATCTTTTCCGGATGATTGAAATTTATGTATTGTTATATCAGCAAAAATGTTTTGAGGATCTGGCAGACCTTTTATCACACCGGAAGCATATATATTTGTTTGTGTTAATCCTTTTACAATAAATTTTTTAAAATTCATGTCATTTACATAGCCTGTAATTGTAGCATCAATATATAAAATACCACTTGCGGGAATGGAGGAAGTCTTTGTCCGCAATTGGGGTACAAAAGTGAGTATATCTTTAACTGCTATTTTGCTGTTTTGTAAATCAAGGTCCAGTCCGATTACACCAGGATCTTTTTTCAATGCAGCCATTGACGGATAGGTGATAATGGCCGATCTTGTTATTTTAGAACCAGGGGTTTCTATCTGTAAATTTTTTAAGGAAACACCTGTTGGAGTCATCGTAAAATCTGTTGCCAGATCATTTAAAACAAAACCGCTTCTTTCTTTACAACTTGCAGATTTGATAAATGCTATTGTTGTATCGGTACTATATGCAACTTCGCCGGTTTGTAAGAAAAGATCTGAAAAATATAAATGGGAATAATCAATTTCATTTGGAATATGAGGAACCGATTGGTCATCGTACTTCAGGTTGCTGTTGTGGATAATAATTTTTTCCGAGGTGATTTTAAAGGACGGAGTAGATGCTTTGTTAAGTTCGCTTTCTAAGGGAACTTTTAATTTTTCTAGTGAATTTGTTTCCACAGCGATTGCTGAATTATTTAGTGTTGCATCCTTGAGCGTAACAATATAATTAGCCAGATCAATTTCTTTAGGGTGCAAGACAAGCTTTCCAATTATAAAAGATGCATTTAAATTAGATAGTTCACTCTTATAAGCTACATTGATATCAGCAAAATTCATTTCCTTATTTATAAACTGAAGATCATTTGTTTGTTGAGCAGAAGATTGGGTTACGCTTTTTGTTACCGATTGTTTCAACGGTTCCAGTTGGTAGAAGTATCCTTTAAGACCATTAACTGTTATGGAGGGGATGCTAAAAAATAAATGGGTTAGATCAAAAGTTGAAATTTTTGTGTCAAGATGACCAATGGCTAAATCAATTTCGTTACCACTATTTGCATCTTTATAATAAATGCGGCAATTGTTTATCTGTATCCTCTCAATTTTTATATTTAAAGAAGAATTATCCGCTCCCTTTGCAGGAGAAGAAGGATTGCCGGCGAAAGCATCCATAATATACTGGAAATTAAAAACGGTATCCGTTGGGAGTCTTTTTATTTTTGTAACAATAGCATTAAGAGTTATCTCATGGATATCAATCCTGCTCTTTAAAAGTTGAAGCATACTTATATTTATATCCACCTCGCCGCCATATAGTAAAGTATCTTTTGATTGATCTTCAAAAAAAACATTTTGTATAGAAACAGAAGTGGGGAATTTAATAGAAAGCCTGCCTATCTCAACTTTCGTTTTTAATTTATTTTCCAGGTAACCCGTAATTTTTTTTCTGGCAAAATTTTGCAATAGGGGAGTTTGAATGAGAATTAAAATCAAAATTATTAGAAAAATCAAGGAGGCAATTGTCCACAAGAATACCTTACCCACTTTGACTAAAAACGATTTCCCTTTATGTGGGACCTTTTCTTTTTGCGATTCCATATTATATAAGCCTGAAATATTAAAATTGAATAAATAAAAAATTAATTCCAAACAATAAATAAGGCAGATTTTGAAATTGACATAGAAGATTTACAAATAAAGTATCTTCAACATTCCCGCCAAATTAGTAGTGACTTTTATTTTCACTGAATATAACTCATTACAACCTCTTTTTTATTTCTATTTTGTAATTTCCTTTTTTTGGCTTGGCAAATTTTGAATTCTTTTTTGCCAAATAAATTATTGGGCAATCAGATGATAGTTCAGGTCATAGTTGATGATACATACAGCATTTTTGAGAAAATTTGGAGTTAGGTATACATGCAGTAAAAACCTATGGATAACCTATCTAGTTTTTTTACGTGGAAAAATTCTTATTTTATGAATAGTTGGTTCTTTAAAAAATAGGCTCTATGAAATAAGTATAAAGTTGGCTATAGGTATTCAAAAAATAAAAAAGTTAAAAACCTAAATACCCCTAATTTGGTAATAAATTTACAATACAATAATGCCAATTCATTAGCAGCCTTTTTATAACTTTTCCCTTATATAAGGAACAATTTAGTTATGAACTATGAAATACAAAAACGTTAGCAATTTTATTTATGGTCAATTTATGGAATCCTCTTCGCAAAATTTTTTAGAGGTAATATCACCGGTTGATGGCAATTTGCTTTCAAAGGTTTGTCTTTCCACTTCAAAAGATCTTGATGATGCAGTGAAAGCTGCAAAAAAAGCTTTCCCTACCTGGAGCAAAACGTCTATAAAAGAAAGTAAGCCGCGGAGTTTAATGCCATATGGAACATGTACCGTTAAGCGTTGTTGCGTCTATGGTTCCATTTAACTTTCCGAATATGGTGCAAAATTGGACCATACCAAACGCTATTGCTTTGGGTAATTGCATGATTTTAAAATCTTCAGAAAAAGTTCCTTTAAGTGCAGGAAAGTTAGCAGAATTATTAAAAGAAGCGAGTTTGCCTGATGGCGGTTTTAATATTGTAAATGGCGACGCTGAAATTGTGGAAGCTATTTGTGATCACCTTGGAATAGAAGCGGTTTCATTTGTAGGTTCTACAAAAATTGCAAAAATTGTTTATCAAAGAGCTACTCATAATTTTAAAAGATGCTTTGCTCTCGGAGGCGCTAAAAATCATTTAATGGTGCTACCGGATGCTATACCCGAAATGACAGGGCAGAATGTTGCTGCTAGTATGAGTGGCTGTGCCGGTCAGCGGAGTATGGCTGCAAGTGCACGGCAACTCCCAAGAACTTTATACCACAGACTGTGCGGATATCCGGCAGCGCTGATTATCAAATTTATATACCTCTAATGTAAAACAATTTCCGTTATGGTTTTAATCCTTATAGTTCCTATCGAAATCAGGTGTTGATTATTACTTTCCCAAATGCCACATAGAAATGAAAGATCAATTCAATTTCTTTATAGGATCATCTACCCAAAAAGAGGTTACCCTGATAGCATCAATTCATTTTGAACACCTAAATTTGATTGTTTAATGAATGAATATGAATTTATTCCGGCTGCTTTTTCCATGTTACCCTTTATTTTTGAAACTAAATTTTAAAACAGAAAGATGAAAGGCTTATTTATTATAATTACAATTATGTTGATGGCTGTTAGTTATTCTCATTCTAATGCCCAAAGAATGCATGATGGTTCAGGTAATCACGACAAAAAACAACAGCGATGAACTCAGATTTGGAAAGATTTTTAGATGCACAAAAAAAGGACTACCAAATAGGGCTTTCTGAAATAAGATCAGGAAGGAAAAGGAGTCATTGGATGTGGTATATTTTTCCACAAATTGCTGGCTTAGGACAAAGTGAAACTGCTAAATATTATGCCATTAATAATATTGAAGAAGCAAAAGAATATCTAAATCACGAAATTCTTGGATATAGGCTTAGTGAAATATCAAATGAGTTACTAAAGCTGAAGGAGGACAATGCCAGGAATATATTCAGTACTCCTGACGACATGAAGTTAAAATCTTCTATGACACTTTTTGTTCAGGCTGCTAAAGAAAATAGTATTTTTCAAAAAGTGCTTGACAAATTTTTTAACGGCGAATCGGACGATAAAACAATAAAAATCTTAAAAGGATAAGATTATGACCTGCAACGTCTATAATCTTTCTGCAACACGGTGTCCGACAAGCTGGATTCTCAAATCTATACAAAATCTTTTATAAATTGTACCTTCCAAGTTAAATGGAATATGTTTCTTCAAATTGTCATTGAACCAATAACCAATGCAGCCTAATAGTACCAAAACATGCTACCACCCGTATCTATTGGTTGCCTTTTATCTTAACTGCCTGCCTGAAAATATTTTACAATTTATCCCGAGATCAACAAAATATGACTGGGATAAAAGGGAAATTAAAAATTCATTTGGCTATGATTGGTTCCTGAAGAATAAGGATCTTTTCCATACGCTTCACTTTAAACAAATTTCTTTCTTTTTTGGAACCCGAATTCAATCCTCACTGCAAACCTGAAAATCCATCTTTGAATGGTTTCATTATCGACCATTGGCCTTCTGATCTATATAAAGATCTTGAAATTTCAGATGGCACAGGATGAGACCCTTCATTTCAAATACGCTATTTGGATAATAACTAACAGTGGGAAACAATCCTCTTTGAATATCCCTATGTTTCAACATTTTAAGCATTTTTAAGCATTAAATTCGACAGAATCTTTACCGCTCAATTATTCAACTTATTTGATAAGCAATGTCCAATGGAAACAAGGAACTTGAAATTTGTAGGGTAAATTGTAGAGTAAATTTTATTATGATGGAAGCAACAACTAAAGTCTGGCTCTTAAAAAAAAGAGCAAAAAAAAGATGGCAGATATCCCGTGAAGATAAAAGTGATTTTTAATCGCCTCACATGTTTTTATCAAACGGGGGTAGATCTAATTGAACAAGAATTTGATGAATATCACAGCCGGAAAGATTTAAAAAAGCAATTTGACGATATCATTTTTTATTTAAATAAAGCAGATAAAATCATCAAAGACTTAGGTCATAATTTTTCCTGGCAAGAATTTGATCGTCTCTATTTTAATAGAGGAAATTTAAAAGGTAATATCTTGCCGCATTCGGGGTTGACCGAGAATTTCAATCAGACAAAATTACAAAAGATAAAATAAGAGGTAAGACTACGATAGAATTCGTCAATCCAAAATCAGCACGAATCCTGATAACGTGTGCATTCCTATTGGTTTTACAATGAGAGCTTAGCGATCATGAATATTTCTTTCCAGGTAAATAAATCGTCTTCAGATGGCGGAATAAAAGTATGGAGATTTAACCTGAAATCCAATCAAGCTTGCAATTAATGACCCCCTCGATATTTTGACCCTAATGGAATAGAGGTTAAAGAAATAGCCGGCGGCGTTGAATATACTGGAGACGATGAAAAAAGTGCCTTTTTATGATTAACCCATCAATTGTTAAATGTCTTCGTAAAAAGTAACGCTAACCCGAAAGAACGAAGTGAAATGCATTGCAAATTGATAATTGAAAAAGCAACTGCCGTGAGGGAGACGTTGCTGAGAGAAATCAAAGTTGTAATTTTAAGAACATCAACCCAATTATGGGACCTGAAGTCAATCGTAGTATCCTTAAAATACTGCACAATACCCTGCCGGAATCCTGTTTGGGGCGATGGCTTTCCGATGTACATGTTATGCAGTTACGTGTTAAACCGGCTATTGATAATACGACAATCATGATTGAAGTTGCTCCTCTTTTCCTCGTATTGGATGCTTCCTCAAGGATTGAGAGATTCCGTTTTCAAACCGGTACCACTTTTTCTTTTTCGGGAACACACAGTAGAAATTATATTGATGGGTTGATTCTTTACTTGGCTAATTTATGCATTGATGAATTTAATGATGCTTTGCAGCAAACAAAAAGTTTATTGGTGGTTCACCGGAAGTTTGAAAAGATGACAATGCAGGAACTAAAGCCAAAAATTGACCAAGCATTTGCAGCTAATTATTGGAAAACCGCAGGCGTAAAGCCCTATTGGAAGACAGCAGCCCACAAATCTGAAGCAGAAAATGATTCCATTATTGCCGACTTGCCGCCTGTGCCATATTTTAAGCAGTTCAAGGAAAAGTTCACACAGGAACAGTCAGTCCTAAATCGTTGTTTTCAAGGAACACCTCCCGGTGAGGAAGATTTGCAACTTCTCAGGGAATCCATTGAATTTAACAGGGAGTGTTTTAAGAAACTACAAGAAATTGATCTGATTTCATTGAACGAAAAGCAATATCTCAAACTGAAAGATTACCTGAGGTATGTTTATAGCACTGGCCCATGTATATTTAATGAAGTATCAGCTGGTATCGTGTACCGTGTAACCATTGTTGGTGATAATTTACTCGAAGATGGAAAATTGCGGAAATCCAAATATCTATCTTATCCTCCATTGGAAGTGGTGCGTGAGCGCGGCAAATTCAATAGAGCCAACAGCCCTGACCGAACACTTTTTTATGCTGCTGACCAGGAAAATGTAGCTATTAGAGAAATGAAGCCAAGCACAGGAAGCAGGATAATAATATCTTCCTGGATGAATCATGCTGGTAAATCTTTAAATTGTCTTCCAATATGCATGACTGCCGGTATCAACAACGACATGGCAGACAAGGCATCATATGCTTTCGAAATGATAAAAGAACAAATGCATCCGCAGGTAGCTGAGTGGATGGCCGGAATGTTTGAGTTTCTTGCATCGGAGTTTATCAAGGAAGCTGAGCCAACAAATTTTAGACGATACGACTATCTTTTCACTGCTATATTTGCTGATGGAATTTTGCAGGGATTTCCGAACGACTCGAACGTGAAGGACTATGATGCGATTGTCTATCCGAGTGTTGCCTGGCATCATTTACCGAACAATCTAGCAGTTTTGCCTGCTGTGATTGATTCACAATTCAGCTTAAAAGAGGCGAAAGAGTTTCAGGTTCTGGAAACTTGGTATGATAAAGAAATCGCTTTGGATCAAATGCCTGCGAGGTTATCGTTGGTGCGCAAAGCAACTGGTTTCAGCAGCGGGAATATTACATGGGACGATGATTGAAAATATGAATTGACACATTACAGAAATCCTGACGCCACCATTATCTTCCTCAATTTTCATCCTTCCTGGGTGTTCCACCCCCGATATAAAGCTTAATGATGCCGAATGGTTGGATAAAGACAATAATATGCAATCACTAATATTTAATCTGACAGGGTGGGGTTTTATTTGATTCCAAAGAGGAATTATTGAATTATTCATCCCTCTGAAGGGATAATAGGTAAATGAAAAAAATATGGATACACCCAGAAGGACCACCTGGCATATCTATGAAGGTGCATGAGGAGCGTGACTGGTAATTTGATTATTTAGGTAAATTCTGAATAAGGAGGTTTCAGATAGGTGATGTTACAATGTGCTTTGGCTTTGTACTTGAAGCCGATTAGCAAACAAAAAGTTGAGTATATATTCGTCGCCCCGCCATATTGCAATGTTACCTGCTGGCCTTTTGTCTGTCCAAGTTCTTTTCATGCGTTTAATCATCATACTCTCCTTGCCATGCGTATTTTCCGAAAAGCAATAAACCGCCTGAAATGATAGGTGTAATTATAGCCATCATGATAATACCGAAAATTAAATCTTCTTGTTTGTCAGAATATATTTTCGGTAACCCTAGTTCCAAAATGCCGAAATACGCTGTCGCTAAACCTAATAAGATCCACACAATACCTAAACGACGTTTTATCGTATTTTTATATTTTGATGAAGTTTTTATTCCAGCACTTTCGGCATAGTTTTCCTTGAGATATAACAGTCCGATCAATAAACTGATTGTCATCAAAACAATATGGTAAGTTAATCCTGCTAAATAATATTTTGCATCATGGGCTTCGGTGGCTTTATTGACCAAATAAGTGCCAACCACTAAAGTCATGCCGCCAATAATGCCAAAGCCAATATGATACGGAAAAGAAAGTGAAGTGTAACGGATTTTTAACGGAAACATTTCTACCAAATAGGCGGCAAGCGGGCCGTAAGACATACCCGCAATGAATAACAGCAAAAAAATAAGAAAAATTAATTTCCACTTATCTGTATCGTTGATGAATACTGTTTTTACTAGTTCAGGCTTTGATGACGTGCCTTGAACCGACGTTAGCTTTTCAACTTCTTGGTAAATGGTTTTATCGGTGTAAAAATGTCGTATTGTGGTCACAGCAAGTAATCCTTCTTGTTTCTTTACTGTTGAAATCTGAGATAGGTCCTCTGTCTTATTCTTCGGATTTATTGTTTGAAACATTTGTTCATAAATGGGGCGGAAAAATACGATCGCAAGAAACAAACTAAGTAGGATTAAGGGCTTGCGACCTATCTTATCGGAAAGCCAGCCAAAAAAAACGCATATAGGTAATCCTATTATCAACACAATGATAAAGATTGTATTAACCTGGCTGTAATCTAAAAAAAGTGTTTTCAGTAAAAAGGTTTGGATAAAGAAAAAAATTGGTCCATTCACCACACCTACGCCCATTGTTACTCCAAATAATGCTAATAAGACGACTTTTAAATTTGCTTTATTGCCAAATGATTCCTTTAACGGATTTACGGATGTTTTTCCTTCGGCTTTCGCATGTGCGAATAGTGGGGATTCAGCCATTTTTCTTCTGATATAAACAGATATACCCACCATAAAAATGGAAACTAAAAACGGAAGCCTCCAGCCCCACTTTTCCCAGTCATTTGGACTCAATATATTTTTGAAAGATTGGATAACCACAAGAGAAATTAAAAAGGCAAGAACTGCAGTTACCTGAATCCATGATGTATAAAAACCGCGTTTCTTTGCCGGTGAATGTTCAGCAACAAAAGTGGCAGCCCCTCCGTATTCGCCGCCTATTGCTAAACCCTGCAAAAGCCTTAAGATAAGTACAATAAAAGGCGCCAAAAATCCGATGGTATTGTATTCAGGTATCAGTCCGATAGCAAAAGTAGAACCACCCATCAGCAGCAGCGTTACCATAAACGTGTATTTGCGTCCGATTAAATCACCCAAACGTCCGAAGAATAATGCTCCGAAGGGACGGACCAGGAAGCCAGCTGCATAGGTAGCTAAAGTGGCAAGAAAAGCAGCAACGGCATCTCCTTGCGGAAAAAATTTTGTGGCAATAATGCTTGCAAGACTTCCGAAAATATAAAAGTCGTACCATTCTATAATTGTTCCAACAGACGAAGCAGTAATAATGGGAATTAATGATTTATTTGAAGATCTCATATCGCTTTTTGAGTTAGAATCGGTTTCGAAATAAATTTATTTAAGTCTGTGAAATGATATAGCAGGCTTGCAGGTAACGTCAGTTCGTCTAAGAACCTCCGCTGCAGATCAAATATAATTCAATTTAAGAGGGATTCTCAG
>OCTA010002917.1_pt1 | contig 15349 bp, 10 predicted proteins | sample 1538991 | NCBI WGS metagenome assembly OCTA01 (sample SAMEA3539302, study PRJEB22396) | soil metagenome | biome: tundra; feature: field; material: soil | place: USA | collected 2010-05 | depth 0.15 m | reverse complement strand
CACTTGCTCTCACCGCCCTTGCTCACGGGGCCGGCTCGATGAGATATCCGGGTTAGCGGACGCGCGCCGCGAATGGCGGGTGGCCGCGGAGGAAGGGCATGCAGAGGCGGCGCGACTGGCGGAGCAACCAGACGTGAGGAGGCAGAAGTGAGGGGCCGAGGGGGGCGTCTAACACTGCCGGATGGCGCGTCGATCCAGACCACCGAGCGCTACCTCGGCTGCATGCAGCGCATCCGGCCCGCAGTCGACGACCGGATCGGGATCGAGCCAGAGAACTGAGAGCCAACCGGCATGCAAGATAGCTGGCGGATTGGCGGCCACTCGCCGGGAATTGGGGATCGCCCTGTCGTCAGCCGGCCGATGTTCGATCCTGGCCCAGATGCAAAGCGCGCAGTAACTCCGGGGACGCTCGGAAATAGTCTTCGAGCGTCAGCGGCGCCGTTCCGGTGAAACGGAGGGTCGTGTTGCTCGTGCGCTTCAGTTCGCCTGCCGCGATCGCCTCGAACCAGCCAACGGATAAATCGACGCGCCAAGCCAACGGTTCCAGCCTGCTCAACCGCTCTCGTGCCGCACCTGCGGACTCATCCTCATATCGAAGCTGCCGGCCCACCAGCGTGGACAGCCGTCTGGCAATGTCGGCAACGCTCAGCGCTTCGGGTCCGGTCACATTGTAAATGCCGCCGGGCTGCTTCCGCAGTACCGCAGCCGCGGTCCGGGCGACATCCTCTCGGGAAACGAAGGCGCCACGCCCCTGCTGCGCCGGCCCGCGGACCACGCCCTCAGCGTCGAATTTTTCAAGGAACATGTCGATGTAAAAGGCGTTACGAAGCACGGTGCACGGGAGGCCCGCCGCGAAAAGGTATTGTTCGCTCAGGTAATGATCGCGGGAGAACGGATACTTCGAGCCCGGAGCGGCTCCCTGTAGAGACAGATAGACGACGTGTCCTACACGCGCACGCGCAGCGGCCTGAAACGCATTCCTGTGCATCCGTGCGCGCTCGCCCGGCTCGCCGGATGCAGAAACCACGAGCGCCGCGCTTACTCCCGCGAATGCGTCTTTCAGTGTTGCTGGTTCGGCAAAGTCGCCGCGAACCGTCTCAGCTTCCGTCAGCTTCGGCGCCCGCCGCGGGCTACGGCTCATCAAGCGTAAACCATGTCCGTCGTGCGCCAGCAATTCGGCCGTACGGCGGGCGACCCGTCCAGAGGCGCCAGTAATCAGAATCACACCGGACCAAGACGTTTTCGTACTGAGCCCCCGTACCGACGGCAGCGCGTCAACTGCCATGGTATCGCGGGGCGAAGTTCAGGATCTCGATAGCGTGCCGCGAGCGTTGATTTGCCAGCGAGCGCAATCCACACGTTGGTTACCTCGTGCGCCGCGTCTTCTCCGCTGCTTTTCGCGACGGTTTCGAGGACTTCACGGCGGTCGCGGCTCTGGTTGGGCGCGCATTCATCGCGGACCTTCTGTGCCATGCGGTCCGCAACGCTCCTTCCAGGATGTCCGGCGTCACCTTCGCCAAGCGCACTCGCGTCGAGCCTTGTCGGCCCCACCCGCCGGGAACCGGAGAGAATACCTCCGGCTCGTCTTCCACCATCCCCGCCTGCTGCTCGGGGGTCGGCAGCAGCACGCCGTAGCCTTCCGGCTCCAAGCCCAGCGTTGCGAAGATTTTTCCTCCCACCCGGAAGTCCGCGTGTCCGAAATGCGAGCCTTCCGTTGCCTCCGGCATACTCAGAGCGATACGTCGAAAGTCCGCGCCTGTCACTGCCTTGACCTCCTGCTCAAGCCGTCGGTCCAATGTCGCATGAAGGCCGGCGGTTTTCAACTGGAAGCCTGCAACCGGCGGCAGCTAGTGCAGCGCGACGCAATTACCGCCGAGTATCAAGACAGGCTGCAAAGCGGGGACTGGTTTGACCATCATTCGTCCGAAACCCTGAACAAGCGGCGCGGAACTTCTCCTGGCTCTCGCCTGGCTCAACACGGAGGGCATCGATGGAGCGGCGGGGGCACGCGCGGCACGGTGCGTCAGTGTCGCCCTTCGAAATACTCCGCCAGCCGTACTCCCCGAAAGTCGAACTCCCGTCGAAAGAACACCACCGGCCGCCGGCTGACTAGTGCGATGGTGGATTCCCAATCCACGAAGTAGCGGCCGTTGCGGAACCGCGCCAGGGCGGGAGGCAGGAACCTCTCCAACGGAACGAAGGACGGAGATGTGGGGAAAGGGGCGAACGCGAGGGTCTTAGGGACAATCTCCGCCCGGCCGTCTTCCGTTTCGGCGCTCAGCTCGTACCTGGGGAATGGCGAGTAGCATTCCACCGGTCGCGACATGCAAACCCCCAGCCCCGGGATGGGCGTTCGGGCTGCGTCTGGCATGAACATGGTCTGAACCGGCTCGAATAGCGCGATGTCGGCCCAGCCGTGGATCCGAACGGGAACGGGCGAGATACTGGCGCGTTGCCGATAGCTATCCCAGGGCGTCAGAGCCCCGTTGGTTTGCAGCCAGTACCGCCCGTTGCCCGATGGACGGGATAGCGACGAGTCCGTGAGGCTGAATTCGCCGGAAGACCACTTCGCGTCGAGCGCCGCGTTCGGGTCTTGGCCGGGAATGTCGACTACAGCTTCGACCCTGACCACGTAAATTTCCATTTCGGTCGGAACGCCCGCGACCCTTACTGGAAACAGGTTGCCGTCATGTAGCGGCAGATTGGCAGCCGGCTCGATCAGGATGCGCACGGCGGATGAAGCCGCCGGCCGCCGCGCAACCAACGCCTGCATTCCGAACGTTGTGGCGGGAGGCACAAGCGCCGCAATCAGCACGGCTGCCGCCGCCGTTCCCGCCAAGGCCCCGCGCGACAACGCCGTCCGGCGCCGCCAGTACTGCAGGAGCACGATGCCGGCGCTTCCCAGAAGGACAATCGCCGCTACGGCCGAATCGCGAATCCACGCCTCCGGTCCCCAGTCGAACCGGCCCGGGCGATTCGTCATCAGGCTGTAAAACACGCCCGCCGGCAACAGGACCAGGAACGCTCCCAGAATCGACTGCGCCAGCGTCCGGGTCACCGCCGCGAGCGCCACCGCCGGCAGCGCCAGCAGCGCCGTGAAGAATACCTGCCGCCACAGCAAGGCCCCCAGGAACGACAGCGGCGCAATCCCCACGCTCGCCAGGATTGCGCACTGACACAGAAACACCGGCAAGTTCACGAACACGACGATGAACATAGCCTTGGCCGCCACCAAGTCTGTCCACCGATAAGGCCGGGTCAGCCAGTACTGCCGGTCGCCCACCGGGCCCTCCCCGTGAATCAGTGCGATCACCAGGTTCCAGCAGGCCAAGGGCAGCGCGATATACGCCAGCGGCCCGTAGAAGAACGAGTCCACGGACGAGAGAGCATCCACGCGGAGGCCATAGACGATGTCCGAGCAAGCCAGCGTCGCGAGCAGCGCCGCGAACGCCAGCGCGTGAGGCCACAGGTGGCTGGCGTCCTTCTTGAGAATGTGGAAGATCAGTCGCATATCGATCACGCCGCCGCCCGTCCGGCCTTCGCCAGCGCCACGAAAATGGACCGCAGCGGCATGGCGTTGACCGCCATGTCCTGAAGGTCCGGAAAGAGCCGCCGGGCGTCGGCCGGCGTGCGCTCCGCATCGAAGTGGGAGTCGATGAAGCGAATCACCGCGGGCGACGTTTCGGGCTGCAACCAGTCTGCCGGCCAATCCGGCGGCAGCGCTAGCGCGGCGGCGAAGGTCAAGGCCACCTCCCGGAACCGCGCGCTCAGCGATTCCAACTCCTCGGAGAACTGGAGTCGGCCGCGATCGAGATACCCGATGTGGCTGGCGAAGTTCTCGATCTCGGCCAGGTCGTGCGACGAAATGAAAATGGTGGCATCCTCGGCGCGCTCCAGCAGGCCTTCGATCAGATCGTCCCGCATCAGCGGATCCAGGCCGGTGAACGGCTCGTCCAGGACGATCAGGCGCGGCCGGTAGGCCAGCGACGAGGCTAGCGCGGCTTTCATCCTCATGCCGCGCGAAAGATGGCGCAGCTTGCGGTCCAGCGGCAGTTGAAAGTGGCGCACCAGCTCCTCCGCCAACCCGTCGTCCCAGGCCGGATAGAACGGCTTCAGGTAATTCAGGAAGCGCCCCACCGTCATCCATTCGGGCATTTCCTGGTTCTCGGAAACGTAGCCGATCTGGGCGAACTCCTTCGGCCCCAGACGCCGGGAATCGACTCCCAGCGCCTCGGAACGGCCTTCGGTAGGCGGGAGGATATTCATTAGGATCTTGATGGCGGTTGTCTTGCCCGCACCGTTGGGGCCTACCAGCCCGTAAATGCAGCCCTCGGGCGCTTCCAGGTCCAGGCCGTCGAGCGCCGTCGCGCGGCCGAACCTCTTGCGCAAACCGAAGGCGCGAATCGCGCTGCTCATTTTCTGCTTCGCCCTCCTTTGTCCAGCGTTCTCCCATCCTTCGCTTCCAGGCGCAGCCAATGCTGCGCCAGTGCCCTCGCAACCTCGTCCAGGCTCATGGCCAGCTTCTTCGCTTCCACCACCACCTGTTCCAGCTCGTTCGCCAGCAGGCGCGACCGCTCCGCCGAGGTGGAAACCGGCGGCGGCGCCACGAATGCGCCCGTCCCCGGCCGGACTTCCACCAGGCCTTCGTTGATCAACTGCGTCGTCACTTTGTGCGCGGTGTTGGGATTGATGCGCAGGGATTTGCTCAGCGTGCGCACCGAAGGGAAGGGGTCCCCGGGCCGCAGTTGCCCGGAGACGATGGACTTCTTGGCGGCGTAGACCACCTGCTCATAAAGCGAAACGCCCGGCCGGAAATCCACCCGGAAAGGAATCACTGGTGTATTATGACTGGTAGTACAGCAGGAGTCAAGAAAAACCTCCCGGCCTTCAGCCGCCGGCGATCGGCCAGTCAAGGGGCAGCCGATAGCTGAAAGCCGAAATTCGCTACTCGGCCACCGAGCGAGAAATACGGGGTAAGGCCGAAACTATAAGACTTAAACGCACGACGGCGGAGTGCAGAGTTTGCATTGGGAGGAATGCAGGTTTTGCCGCACCGAATAGACCGTTTTGCTTTCCCATTGCAGGCCGCCGCCCCGCCATTCTCCCGCGCTTGGGATGGAGCCAAACGTGCCCTAGCGTCCACGGGGCATGCCACAAGACTTCGTGCGAGGTGAAGTCATCGCCATCAAGATCTCCGGACATTGGGCTGCTAACCGGAACGATTGTCCACGCTCCGCGCGGGGCGAACGATGCTTGTTCGTTTGTGTTTTCGGCGCTGGTCGGGGTGTTTTTTGGGTACTACCCGGCGCGGAAGGCGGCGTTCTTGGATCCGATTGAGGCACTGAGATACGAATAGGTTGGCTCAAATGCCTCGTCGGGGGAGTCGGTCATAATCAGTCAGTGGGGCGGAAAACAAAATGCGATGGATTTTAATTGTGTCGATGGCAGCGGCTTTGACGACTCGCAGTTTGGCGGCAACCTACGCGCAGTGCAGTGGAATACTGCAGCGTGCGCTGCATGCCAGGAATCCGGAGACGCGGAAACAGGCGGTGGTCGCGTTGAGTCTGGCGTCTGGGCGCGGGCCGTTGTTTGACCAGCTAGAGCAGATGTTGCAGGACAAAGATGTCGAGGTGCGGCAAGCCGTGGTGGCCAGCCTGGCGGACGTGAAGAGTGAGAGCGCCACGGCGGCGCTACACAAGGCCCTGGAGGACGCCGTGCCTGAAGTGAGTTTCGCCGCGGCCAAAGCATTGTGGGCCCGCCATGACCGCGTTGGTAGGGTCGCGCTGCTGGCGGTTCTCGCGGGGGAAAGCAAGAGCTCATCCAATTTCTTCTCCAAACAGAAACGCGAGGCCCTGCGCATGATGCACACGCCGCGGACCACGTTCCTGTTTGCCGTGCAGCAGGGTATTGGGTTCGTTCCGGTGCCTGGACTGGGCGAAGGTATTGCTTCCATGCAGGGGATCCTCGCGAGCTCGGGAGTCCCGGGACGCGCATCGGCGGCTTTACTGCTGGGTGCTGACAGGGATCCCGCAACCATCGACGCGCTCAGGGATGCGCTCTCCGACAAGGATTCGTCCGTTCGGGCCGCTGCGGTGCATTCCATCAGTCTGCGAAACGACCCTGCTTTGAAGAAAGAACTGGAACCGCTGTTGCAGGACGACAATGAGCCCGTGCGCCTGCGTGCAGCCGCGGGTTACCTGAGATTATCCGCGATTGAGGCCGGGGCCAGGATGAAGAAGCGTTCGACGGCGGTCCCGTCGCCCGGCGCGCAAGAGCGGAAGAAATAGTCTGAATGGGCTGATTCCGCTCGTTTTCGGCAAGTTGCGGGATGTCAGTCTATGCCGCTCATGGTGTCGGCAGTTTACTTAGCGAGTAGCACAGGCATTCTTGCCTGTGTTGGCCTTTTTCAGGCCTTCCCCGCAGCCTGCTTCGCGTTTCGTCTGCCACGGTAGGGGGCAATACTGCGCACTTAAGGTACCCTGACGGCGGCGCTGAGCGCCATCGCTGTCCGCTCCTTGTTAAGCCCCACGTCATCGGTGATGTAGCGCCGTCCTCTTCCCCCAATCCGTTAAGCCGATCTACCAGTTAAACTCTCATTGAACAGAAACACCCTGAATTTGTCATGCCGGCACATCCATTCATTGAGCGGTGGCAGAACTCGGCCGCCGCTGAACGGGCGAACTACGCACTCTTTCTGTCCGAACTCTGCGACTACCTGGAAGTCCCGCGGCCCAACCCTGCCGTCGCGGACGATAGCCAGAATCGCTATGTCTTCGAGCGCCCCGTAACGTTCCGTCACCCCACAGGCCTCTCCAGCACTGGTTTCGTCGATCTCTACAAACGCGGCTGTTTCGTCCTGGAGGCCAAACAGGGCAGCGAAGCTCCCGAACCCTCGCTGATCCTCGAAATGCCACATCGCCGCGGAACCGCCGTTCGCGGAACCACAGGCTGGGACCAAGCTATGCTCCGTGCCCGCAATCAGGCCGAGCAATATGCCAAAGCACTCCCTGCCGCCGATGGCTGGCCGCCCTTCCTCATCGTCGTTGACGTCGGCTATTCCATCGAGCTCTTCGCCGACTTTTCCGGTACCGGGAAGGCCTACGTCCCGTTCCCCGATTCCCTCAACCACCGCATCTTGCTTCAGCAGCTCGAAATCCAGACCATCCGCGACCGCCTGCGCGCTATCTGGCTCGACCCGGTCTCCCTCGACCCCAGCCGCATCTCGGCCCGAGTGACCCGCGATGTCGCCTGGCACCTCGCCAACCTTGCCCGATCCCTCGAACAAGATCACTCCGCCGAAGCCGTCACCCCCTTCCTGATGCGTTGCATCTTCACTTTCTTCGCCGAAGACATTCACCTCCTCCCGCGCGACAGCTTCTCCAACCTCCTCACCAGTCTTCGCGACGACCTGACGAACTTCAAGCCGATGGTCGAGTCCCTTTGGCGAACCATGGACACCGGCGGCTTCTCCCCCATCCTCCGGGAGCACGTCCTCCGGTTCAATGGCGGCCTCTTCGAATCCATCGAGGCCCTCCCGCTCAACCGCCAGCAGTTCGACATCCTCTGCCTCGCCGCCGCCGCCGAATGGAAAGACGTGGAGCCCGCGATTTTCGGCACGCTGCTGGAGCGCGCCCTCAATGAGCGCGAGCGCCACTCTCTTGGCGCTCACTACACGCCCCGCGCCTACGTAGAGCGCCTCGTCATCCCCACCATTGTCGAACCGCTCCGCCAGGATTGGGCCGATGTGCAGGCCGCCGCCCTCACGCTGGAGCGCGCCGGCAAGACCGCCGAAGCCATCGCGGTCCTCACCGGTTTCCGCCGACGCCTGTGCTCTATCGAGGTCCTTGACCCGGCGTGTGGTTCCGGCAATTTCTTGTACGTCACCTTGGAACACCTCAAGCGTCTCGAAGGCGAGATCAACGACGCGCTGGAGGGCCTTGGGGAAAGCCAGCAGGCCTTGCACGAAACCGGCCTCACCGTCGACCCGCACCAGTTGAAGGGAATCGAACTCAATCCCCGCGCCGCCGCCATCACCGACCTCGTCCTCTGGATCGGTTATCTCCAGTGGTACTTCCGTACGTGGGGCGCTTCCACGCTTCCGCCCGAACCCGTGATCCAACGCTTCCACAATATCGAGCACCGTGATGCGCTTCTCGCGTATGACAAGGTCGAGTCGGCCGTCGACGAACACGGAAGCGCGCGGACCACGTGGGACGGCACTACCAAGAAGAGGCACCCTGTCACCGGAGAAGAGGTTCCCGACGAGTCGGCACGCCGTCCGGTCCTGACCTATGTCAATGCCCGGCGCGCCGAATGGCCCTCCGCCGAGTTCATCGTCGGCAACCCGCCGTTCCTGGGCAACTGGAGAATGCGCGGCGAACTCGGCGATGGCTACGCCGAAACGCTCCGCTCGGTCTACAGCGAGGTCCCCGAAACCGCCGACTACGTCATGTACTGGTGGCACCGCGCCGCCGAACGCGTCCGCGCCGGCCAAACCCGGCGCTTCGGCTTCATCACCACCAACAGTCTGCGCCAGACCTTCCAGCGCCGTGTTCTAACTCCGCACCTCACTGACGCATCAAACCCTGCCTCCCTCGTCTTCGCGATCCCGGATCACCCGTGGGTCGATTCCTCCGATGGCGCCGCCGTGCGTATCGCGATGACCGTGGCGGAGGCCGGTACCCGCGAAGGCCGCCTCCTGCGGGTCGAGTCTGAAGAACCCGGCGAAGGTGAAGGGGCTTCCAAAGTCGAGTTCATTGAGCGCTACGGCCTGATTCATTCGGACTTGACTATCGGACCGAACACGACTGCCGCCGTTCCGCTCAAAGCCAATGAAGGCCTCAGTTGCCCCGGCGTGAAGCTGCACGGCGCCGGTTTCATTGTTACGCCAGAGAAAGCGCGCGAACTCGGTCTGGGCGAGATTCCCGGTCTTGATCGCCACATTCGGCAATACCGAAACGGTCGCGATATCACGTCACGGCCTCGGGGTGTCATGGTAATCGACTTATTCGGCCTCACGGCAGAGGAAGTGCGCACCAGATTCCCCGCCGTCTATCAACACGTCTTCGATCACGTCAAACCGGAAAGGGACCAAAACAACCGCCCCACCTACCGCGACAACTGGTGGATCCACGGCGAGCCGCGCGCCAACTTCCGCCCGGCCCTGAATGACCTCCGCCGCTACATTGCGACCGTGGAAACCTCCAAACACCGTTTCTTCGTCTTCCTCGACGCATCCATCCTCCCGGACAACATGCTCGTAAACATCGCCTCCAGCGACGCTTACGTCCTCGGCGTTCTCTCCAGCCGCATTCACGTCGCCTGGGCACTCGCAGCCGGCGGCCGACTCGGTTTCGGGAACGATCCTCGGTACAACAAAACTCGCTGCTTCGATCCCTTCCCCTTTCCCGACGCCTCCGAACCCCAGCGCGAGCGCATCCGATTCCTCGGCGAACAACTCGATGCTCATCGCAAACGCTGTCAGGAAGCGCACCCCAACCTGACGCTCACCGAAATGTACAATGTCCTCGGAGAACTCCGCGCCGGCCAACCGATCGGCGCCGCAAGCCAGATGATTCACGACCACGGTCTGATATCGGTTCTTCGAGACCTCCACGACGACCTCGATCGCGCCGTCTCCGAGGCGTACGGCTGGTCCCCGGAGCTTTCAACCGAAGATATTCTTTTCCGCTTGGTCGAACTCAACGCCGCCCGTGCGGCAGAAGAGCGCTCCGGCCTGGTCCGATGGCTCCGGCCCGAATTTCAGCAGACCACCGCTACCCAGGCAGGTCTCGGCGTGGAAATGGAAGAGGAAGAGCAGCAGCCCGCCCGCGCCTCTCGGGTACCCTGGCCGCCCTCCCTTCCCGAGCGCGTCCGTGCGGTCCGCGATTACCTGAGGCAAACACCCACCCCAGTCTCACCCGAGACCGTCGCTCGCAGTTTCATTCGCGCTCGCGTCCCCGAAGTCACCGCAATCCTGGAAACTCTCACCGCTCTTGGACAAGCCAACAGGGACGAGACCGGCTACCGCGCGTGAACAACCGCGCCTTTGGCGCGGGGGGCACGCAGAAGTATTGGGTTCTCGGGGCAATCCGTGGGTGAGTTGGCAGGATAACGGGATAGGCCACGCTCCTACCCTCCGGATGGGGCAACGTGGCGGGCGGCACCGATCTGGTGACCCACGAGCTGCGTCCAGCGCGGTCTCCGGCAACAGGGAACCGCCAAGAGAAGACAGGAAAACGACGACGACGACGGTCTCTTCCATCGGGGCGGCTTCAACCTGCAACCCGACGCCGGTTGCGCGAACCTCCAAAACGAGACTCTTAACCTGACTTTCGCACTTCGTGCGAGTTTCGAGGCTGGAATCAGCGAAAGGGTGGCGAAAACGGGTCGGCCTGAACCGGGCAATTTATCTATCAGATCAATTATCCGGGCACCGCGGGACGACTCAGCAACTGAAGATCTACCGCCCCTGCGGCGGCACGCTCATCCGCATGGCCGAGATGGGTTACCGCACGGGTGCGCTGGACCTGACCGCCGGCGACATGGGCACGCGCGGCTCGCCCGAAGAGCGCGTGGCCGAGTCCGAAGTGGCGGCTCAGCACCTGCTGCTGCACTGGCGCGGCAACCTGCATTTTCCCGACGCGCGCCTGGAAAACAACATCGCCGCACGCATGACCCTGGCGCAGAAGATCCGCGAACTCCAGCCGCGTGTGGTGATTCTTCCGTACTGGCAGGCGCGCCACCCCGATCATTACCGCGCCGGGGAAATGGGCTACGAGGCCTGCTTTTTGGCCGGACTGAAGAAACTGGACGAGTACAGCGAGCCGCACCGGCCGTTCAAGATCCTCTACGCCAGCATCTACGCCGACGTGAAGCCCTCGTTCATCACGGATATCAGCGCGCAATTCGAACGCCGCATGGCCGCGCTGCTGAGCTACCGGTCGCAGTACGGCGAGACCGGCGAGGGGTCGGATCTGTTCCCGCAAGAGGCGGAAATCCGGGAGCGCCTGGGCGCCATCGCCCGGTTCTACGGAAACCAGATCGGCGTGAAATACGGCGAGCCGTTCGTGGTGAAAGAGGCCATCCGGATCGACGATATCGTCTCCATGCCAGTAAGGTCGATCTGATGACGGGGGCTGCCACGTTAGCAGAAGAGAGTTCCTTTGTTGGGAATTTGAGTGCGGCGCGGTTTTCCCGGCGGCAGCCCGAAGGGCTGACCCACCGGATCCCACCGGGAAGTTCCAGAATATTTTGGGCGTCCTATGCTATATTCAACAGTCGAGAGCGGACTGAGTTTGTCGTGGTGCGCGTAGGGGGAAGGGTACTGCCGGAAGGCGAGGATAGTAGTTCCAAATGTGCGGTATTGCGGGATTTACAACGCTGAATCGATCCCCCGACCGGGATGTCGCCCGCCGGATCGCCGAAACCTTGTACCATCGCGGACCGGACCAACAGGGGATCTTTGAAGGCCGCGGGGCGACGCTATGCGCCGTCCGCCTGAAGATCATCGACCTATCGGGCGGCGATCAACCGATCATTACCGACGACGGCGATACGGCGATCGCGTTTAACGGCGAAATCTACAACCACCGGGAAATTCGGGCCGAACTGGAAGGACTCGGGCACCGCTTCCGATCCCATTGCGATACGGAGACGGTGCTGCGGGCTTTTCTCCAATGGGACACGCAGTGCTTCTCGCGGATGCGGGGGATGTTCGCGGCGGCGCTGTGGACCGAATCGCGCGGGCGTCTGGTGCTGGCGCGGGACCGGATGGGGATCAAGCCGCTCTACTATTGCCAGCGCGGCGGCGACGTCTACTTCGGGTCCGAATTGAAGGCGATTCTGGAGAATTCCGAAGTGCCGAGGCGGCTGGATGTGGAGGCGCTGGACACGTATCTTTCGGTCAACTACGTTCCCGGTCCACGAACCCTGATCCAAGGCATCGAGAAGGTTCCTCCGGGGCATCTGCTGGAATGGCGGCGCGGCAAGACGCAGGTTGAAGCATGGTGGAAATACCCGGTGGGGCCACCGCGGCGGCGCTCCCTGGAGGAGGCCAAGGAAGAGTTGGACTGGCTGTTGAACGATTCGATCCGGGAGCACATGGTCTCGGACGTCCCGCTGGGCGTGTGGGCTTCCGGGGGCCTCGATTCGTCCACCGTGCTGCACTATGCGGCGGCGCATTGCACGGGGCGGCTGAAGACGTTTTCGGTTTCGTTCAACGGGCGCAGTTTCGATGAAAGCCCGTATTTCCGGGAGGTGGCGCGGGTCTACGGCACGGATCACCATGAGTTCGACCTGAACCCCGACGTGGAATTGCAGACCGCCATCCAGGATTTCGCGTATTACTCCGACGAGCCGAGCGCGGACGCGGGAGCGCTGCCGGTGTGGTACCTTTCGCGCATGAGCCGGCATCATGTCACGGTGGCGCTTTCCGGCGAGGGCGCGGACGAGTTGTTCGGCGGGTACGTGACCTACCTGGCCGACCGCCTGGCGCGTCCGTTCCGGCTGATGCCAAGCCCCCTGCGCCGGATGATGCGGCGGACTTTGGAACGGTACATGCCGGTTTCCGACGAGAAAATCAGCTTGGAATACAAGCTGAAACGCTGGATCGACGGAAGCTGGCTTCATCCGGACGAGGCGCACTTTTTCTGGAATGGGACGTTTTCACCGGAACAATTGCAGCAGCTACGGCCGGGGACCAAGGGGAGCGGGCTGCGGGCGCTGGCGGAGCGACTGGGGATCGACGCGGCGGGCGTGGAGCGGTACCTGCGTATCGATCAGAATTACTATCTGCCGGACGATATTCTGTATAAGACGGACCGGATGAGCATGGCGCATTCGCTGGAAGTTCGTCCGCCGTTCCTGGACCACCGGATTGTGGAGTTCGCGGCTTCGCTGCCCGCGAGCCTGAAGATCCGGGGCTTTAGACAGAAGTTCCTTCTGAAGGAACTCATGCGCGGGAAGCTGCCGCAGGCGGTGCTGGACCGCGGGAAGACGGGTTTCGATATTCCGGCGCACGACTGGTTCCGCGGCCCGTTACGCGGGTTGCTGATGGACACGCTGACGCCGAAGGCGGTGCGGGCCGCGACCGTTTTCGACGAGGAAGCAATCGAGTCTCTGATACGCGATCATATGGAGAGACGGATCAATGCCGGATATCACTTATGGGGCCTGCTGACGCTCTTCCTTTGGATGAGGAAGTGGAAGGTGGAGGTCCCTCCCATGGCGGACGTGGTTCGGCGGACTACGGCGGGCGCACTCGCTACCCGCTAATCGTCGCGCTGGTGGCGGCAGCGATCTTTCTGGGCTGCATCGTCAGCCCGCCATCGCTGATGGACGACGTAGATGCGGTGCAGGCGCAGATTGCGCGCAACATGCTGCAATCGGGCGACTGGGTCACCGCAAGGCTGGACGGTGTCGCCTACCTGGAAAAATCTCCCCTGAAATACTGGACGATCGCCGTGTCGTTCCTGATCTTCGGGGTCCACGACTGGGCGGCGCGGATGCCGCTGGCGCTGGCGACGGTGGGGCTGTGCTGGCTGACCGCGCGCTTCGGCGCCTGGGCGTTCGGGTGGCGCGGGGGCCTATATTCCGGGCTCGCGCTGTCGACCAGCATGGGGCTGTTTCTGTTTACGCGCATCCTGATCCCGGACGCGATGCTCACGCTGGCAATCACGGCGGCGTTGTGGAGCCTGCTGCGGGTCACCGACGATAGCGAAGCGCGACCGGGGCGCTGGGCGCTCCTGATGTGGGCCTCGATGGGTACCGGTCTGCTGCTGAAGGGGCTGATCGCGGCGCTTATCCCGATGGCCGCGGGTTTGCTGTACCTTTTCTTCACGGGGAAGTTGTTCCAGGGCCATACTTGGGCGAGGCTGCGGCCGTTCTCGGGGATGCTGGTATTCCTGGCGATTGCGGCTCCGTGGCACGTCCTGGCCACGTTGCGGAATCCACCGTACTTCGATTTCACGATGCACAGCGAGGGGGGCTCGTATCATGGGTTCTTTTGGTTTTATTTCATCAACGAGCACGTGCTGCGGTTCCTGAACCTGCGGTATCCGCGGGACTACAACACGGTGCCGAGGCTGTATTTCTGGCTGTTTCACCTGCTCTGGCTGTTTCCGTGGAGCCTCTACCTCCCTGCAACGCTGAAGCTGAACTACCGCAAGGCGGACCGCGCGTCCCAAGCGCGCCTGATGGCGCTGTGCTGGGGCGGATTCGTCCTGGTGTTCTTCACTTTCTCGACCACCCAGGAGTATTATTCGATGCCGGCCTATCCGGCCATGGCGCTGCTGCTGGGATCCGCGATCGCGAGCGACGGCCCGCTACTGAAGTACGGGACGAAGGCGATCGCCGCTGTGACGACTCTGGCCGCAGTGGCGGTGGCGGCGATTCTGTGGATTGTGCGGGGGGTGGCGACGCCGGGAGATATCTCATCGGCATTGAGCCAAAATCCGGAAGTGTACACGCTATCGCTGGGGCACATGACGGATCTGACGCTGGGGGCGTTCGCGTATCTGAGACTGCCGCTGGCCATAGCTGGGGTGGCGTTTGCGATCGGCGCAATGGCTGCCTGGGGGCGAAGGGCGAGCCGAACGCACGTCCCCGTGCTCGCGCTCACGGCGATGATGGTTCTGTTTTTCCATGCGGCACGTGTGGCATTGGTGGTGTGGGACCCCTATATGGCATCGCGGCCGCTGGCGGAGGCGCTGCTTCACGCGCAGCCGGGAGAACTGATCGTGGACGACCAGTATTACGCGTTTTCATCGATTTTCTTCTATACGAACAGGCGCGCGTTGCTCCTGAACGGGCGTGTCAATAACCTGGTGTATGGGTCGTACGCGCCGGATGCGCCCACGGACGTGTTTATCGACGACCGCGATTTCCAACAGCGGTGGCGAACAAGCGTGCGGTATTACCTGGTGGCGGCGAGTCCCGCCATGCCGCGGCTGGAGCGTCTGGTCGGTCGGAACGCGCTACGCGTGGTCGCCGCAAGCGGCGGCAAATACCTTTTCACCAATCTATAAGAATATTTCGGACGTTTGTTTTCACCACGTTGAGGCTCCGGGCCGGGCTGTTTGAAAAAGCGCGGATGCTACTTTGAAATCGGGATGAGGGTTGCGCGGCTTCGCGGATTCGCGAAGCCGCTTTTTTGTGTGCGCGGATATGAATGAGAAAGCCAGGACGAAATCGGTTGCAATGCCGCAGCGTCATCCGTGTTTTTCCGGGGCTGCGAAATCGAGCAAACCCTTTTCACCAATGAATGAAAAGATTTTGCACTTCTGTTTTCAATGAGTTGAGGCTCCGGGCCGGGCTGTTTGAAAAAGCGCGGATGCTACTTTGAAATCGG
>OCTA010002916.1_pt1 | contig 15350 bp, 12 predicted proteins | sample 1538991 | NCBI WGS metagenome assembly OCTA01 (sample SAMEA3539302, study PRJEB22396) | soil metagenome | biome: tundra; feature: field; material: soil | place: USA | collected 2010-05 | depth 0.15 m | reverse complement strand
AGGTCTTGCCGGTCAGTTCGATCTCGGCCGACGAGATCGACGTCGCTTCTGTCCGCGGAGCGTGCGTCGGCAGGGTTCTGCCGGAAAACCGGGTGAAGATCATCGCCATCGAAGACGGGCCCGTCGCCACGCTCGCGCACGCCCACGACCTGCCCCCCGGCGAAATCGGCGAGATTATTGTCACGGGTCCGACGGTCACCCGCGAATACGACCAGCTGCCGGAAGCCACGCGCCGGGCCAAGATACCGGATACCGGATACCGGAAAGCAGAAAGTGAAGTCCGCAATCCGGAGAGTAAAGACCGAGAAGCTGGAGATCTCTCCGGTATCCGGTACCCGCTTTCCGGTATCACCACGGTCTGGCACCGGATGGGAGACGCCGGTTATCTTGACGCTGACGGCCGGCTCTGGTTCTGCGGGCGCGTCGCTGAACGCGTGGAGGCGGTGGATGGACCGATGTTCACGGAACCATGCGAACAGGTTTTTCGCGCCCATCCGCAGGTGGCCCGCTGTGCGCTGATCGGTCTCGGCGATCGGGGCCGGCAATTTCCCGCTGTCGTGATCGAGACAAAGCCCGGTGTTCCGCTGCGCTCCTTCGCCAGCCGGCAGGAGCTGGCCAACTCCCTCCGCCAGCTCGCTCTCCAGCATCCGCATACGGCTGCGATCCGCCGCTTCTACTTTCACCCGCGCCTTCCCGTGGACGTACGCCACAACGCCAAGATTTATCGGCTGGCGCTGACGAAATGGGCCGCGAAAGCGCGAGCCGTAGAAGTCTCAAGTAACAAGTGACAAGTGACATCAGGAATACTAACGCTGTACCGCCTTGGCGCTTGATACTTGTGACTTGAAACTTGGTTCGGCACTCATCACCGGCGGCACCGGCTTCCTTGGCTGCCACCTGGTGGACCGGCTGCTCGCGCAGGGTCGCGCCGTCACCGTCCTCGCGCGCCGGCCGGCACCGGACCTCGTCGCGCGGGGAGTCCGGGTGATCACCGCTGATCTGGCTGACGACGAGGCAGTGCGTTCGGCCTGTCGCGGGATCGAGACCGTCTTCCACATTGCTGCCAAGGTCGGCGTCTGGGGACCCTATCGTGATTTCCATCGGGCCAACGTGCTCGGGACGCGCGCCGTTCTCGCCGGCTGCCGCGCCCACGGAGTGCACCGGCTGGTCTACACCAGCACCCCCAGCGTCGTATACAACGGCCGCGATCTCGCCGGTGCCGACGAATCGCTGCCTCTTACCTCACGGTGCCCGGCCGCCTATCCGCTCACCAAGGCGATCGCCGAGCGCGAAGTACTGGCCGCCAACTCGCCGGGATTGCAGACCGTCGCCCTCCGCCCGCACCTGATCTGGGGTGTGAACGATCCGCACTTGATTCCGCGCGTCATCGCGCAGGCCCGCGCCGGCCGCCTCCGCATCGTTGGGACCGGTCGCAACCGCGTCGACATGGTCCACATCCGCAACGCGGTCGACGCGCATCTTTTGGCCGAGAAGGCACTTGGCGGGTTTCAAGTCTCAAGGACCAAGCTCCAAGAACTTCCGATCGCCGGCGGCCGATGTCATTTAATAGATGACGTCGAGGCCTCGCCGCTCCCCGCCGCCGGCCGCGCCTATTTCATCACCAACGGCGAGCCGGTCGTGCTCTGGGACTGGATCAACGATCTGCTGCGCGCGCTGGATATCCCGCCGGTGACGAAACGCCTGCCACCGAGTGCCGCGACGGTGATCGGCGCTGCCTGCGAGGCACTGTGGCGGTTGCTGCCCCTGTCGGGCGAGCCCCCCATGACGCGCTTCGTCGCCACGGAACTCGCCACCGATCACTGGTTCGATATCACCGCCGCGCGCCGCGACCTCGGCTACGCGCCGCGCGTGTCGATGGCGGAAGGCACCGCGGAGCTGATCGACCATCTGCGCAACACCGCGGCACGGTAGGGATGGGTCGCCGAACCCCGTCACGGCTCTATTTGGCGAACAGCTCGCTCAGAACGTCGAGCACGGCATCGGCCGCCGTCGCGTCCAGTTGACCGAGCCGTTTCACGAGCCGCGTCTTGTCAACGGTGCGAAGCTGGTCAAGCACGACCTGGCCGGATTTTCCTTCAAACTGGCACGGCACTCGGGTGGGGTAGTCGCGTCCTTTGGTGGTCATCGGCGCGATGATGACCGTAGCGATGTGAGCGTTCATCTCGTCCGGCGAAATGATCAGGCACGGATGCGTCTTTTGGATTTTCCGACCAACCGTCGGATCCAGCGCCACCAGCCACACGTCAAACCGTTGGACTACCACCGCCATTCCTCCGCAGCGAACTTGGTGGCGATGGGCGCATCCTCATGAACCAGGTTGTCGTCTCCCATCGTGGCCATTTGTCCAAACGCGTCAGCCCAACCTACGCGCGATCTTTTCACCGGCCGCAGAATCAACGCGCCGTTTCTCACCTGCAATTCGACCGCCTCGCCGAAGCCGCAGTGTTCCAGCATGGCCTTCGGAATTCGGATTCCGCGTGAATTGCCGATCGGAACGATTTTGGTCAGCATGGGTACAAAGTAATTACTTCGCCCTTTGTGGCAAGCAGAGGATGTCGGGTGGTCTCACACCCTGCCATTCAGAATGTATGTCCCCAACGCCCCATCTTGGACTCCTCACTAAATCCAGCGCTTCAGACCAAGCTTGTCGCCGTGCGCTGCCGCACGGCTTCGAAAAGCGTGATGACCGTGGCCATCGCCACGTTGAGCGAGTCGGCCCGGCCCGCCATCGGGATGCGCACCAGCAGGTCGCTCTCCTTCAGCCAGAACTCGCTCAGGCCGTATTGCTCGCTGCCCATGACGAGGGCGAGCGGCCCGCGGAGATCCGAGTCGGTGTAGAGAGTCTTGGCCGCCGGGGACGTCGCCACGGCGCGGATGCGGCGCGCACCCAGCCAGGCTCGAACCTCCGGCCCTTCCGCCACCACCACCGGCAGCGAGAACAACACGCCGGTGGAGGACCTGACGACGTTCGGGTTGAAAATGTCCGTCACCGGATCGCAGACGATGACCGCATTGATCCCCGCCGCATCCGCGCTCCGCAGGATCGTGCCGAGATTGCCGGGTTTCTCGATCGCCTCGATCACGAGGAGAAAGGGGTCTGCAGACCTTGCAGCCGGGGCCGCCGACCCCGGCAAGCCGGCCTCGCCGGGGCCGGCTACAGTCTCGTCCAGATCCGCCAACGTCCGCTTCCATTGACGCGCCACGGCAAGCAAGCCGTCGGGGCGGTCACGATAGGAAACCTTTGCAAATGCTTCCTTTGAAAGATCGAACACCTGCGCTCCGAAGCGCTGTGCCTCCTCGATGAGGACGGGCTCGTTGGCGCCGAGAAACCAGTCGGGGCCGCAGTACAGCTCCACCGGCTGCACCCCGGCATCGAGCGCGCGTTTCACCTCGCGATAACCTTCAATCAGGAACAATCCGGTTTCGTCGCGCGGACCGCGATCGCGCAGCTTCACGAGCTGTTTCACGCGTGGATTCTGCAGGCTGGTAATGCGTTCGGCCGACATGCAGCCGCAAAAAGGCGCAAAATGCGCCAAAAGTCAGTCTGGAACTAATTTGCGCTTCTTCGGCGCCTTTGCGGCTATAGTTCTGTTCCATGGCCAGGAAAAAATTCAATGACCGGCCGTTCGCGTACCACCAGGAGCTGGAGCTGGAGATAACGACGCTCACCAACCTGGGCTTGGGGCTTGGCCGCGTGCCGCTGGCTGAACCGTTGCGCCTTGGATCTTGTGACGCGGATCCTCCGGCGGCCACCACCGCCGGATGGGTGGTAATGGTTCCTTTTGCGCTTCCCGGCGAGCGAGTTCGCACGCGGATCTTCCGGAACCACCAGAATTATTCCGAGGCCGATCTGGTCGCGGTGCTCACGCGCTCGCCGCACCGCGTTTCATCGCCGCGCTGTCCACTCTTTGGGCGCTGCGGCGGTTGCCAGTATCAGCATCTGGTCTACGGCGAGCAGTTGGAATGGAAGCGCCGCCAGGTGACCGAACTGTTGCGCCACCTGGCCGGCGTGGAATTCGCCGTCGCCCCCGTCGTCGGCTCGCCGCGCGAATTCGGCTATCGCTCGAAGATCACGCCGCACTTCCAAACCGGAAACCGGAGACCGGAAAGCGGAAAGGACCCGGAATCGCCAATCGGCTTTCTGAAACAAGGCTCCAGGCATGAGATCGTCGACGTGCCGCGCTGCGAGATTGCGACCGACGCGATCAACGCCCGGCTCGCGGAGGTGCGCGCCGACGTGCGTTCGCGAATCCTCGCCGGTGAGTTTCAGCGCGGCGCGACGCTGCTCCTGCGCGATGCCGGCGGCGCCGTGACTACCGATTATGCGGCGGCGATCGTCGAGGAGATCCCGATCGCCGGCCTCGCGGAGGCCGGCCCTCCGGGGTCGGTGGCCCCGACTACAGGGGAAGACTCTCCGGCGTCAACGCCCCCGGCTACAACCGGAGCGCCGGCGCCCTCGTCGTCGGCAAAGGACGCGCCGAGGGCGTCGCGTCTCCATCTGAGATTCCTGGCGGGAGATTTTTTTCAGAACAATCCGTTCATCCTGCCGGCTTTTGCCGGTTATGTCCGTGATCAGGCGGCGGCCGGCAACGCGCGATTTCTCATCGATGCCTATTGCGGCAGCGGATTGTTCGCCCTCGCGTCGGCGGCGAAGTTCCAGCGCGTCGCGGGCATCGAGGTCAGCGAGACCTCCGTGGCGTTTGCTCGGGAAAATGCCGCGGCCAACGGCATCACGAACGCGTCGTTTCTTGCCGGCGATGCCGCCGCGATCTTCGCCGGGGTCGATTTCCCGCCGACGGACACCGCTGTGGTAATCGATCCGCCGCGCAAGGGCTGCGATGAGCCGTTTCTGCGGCAACTATTCTCCTTCGGTCCGCGGGCCGTGGTGTACGTCTCCTGCGATCCGGCCACCCAGATGCGCGACCTGCGCCAGTTCCTCGCCGCCGGCTATGTGCTGACCGCCATCCAGCCCTTTGACCTGTTTCCCCAGACGCGCCACCTCGAATGCGTGATCACCCTGAAGAGATCCGGGTGAACCGGCACGGTTCACCGGATTTCTTACCGATAGTCGATCCACTCCGGCGACGAGTATTGTTCCGTCAGGCCGGTCAATTCGTCCTCGTTCAGGTCCGGCCAGGGAGCGGGCCGGGCCGTGACGCCTGCCGCCTGGGCCAATCCGATGGCGAAGCGCGCACCCAATGTATCCCAATCGCTTAGGTTCACCGAGGGTTTCCAGATTGAGCCCTGGAAAAGGAGCCCCTGTTTATTGCGTTTCTGGGCCGCCCCCGCGATTTTTTCGCCCGTGCGCTCGTCAACGACATCGTGGAGTTCCGCGCGTTGGAAGCAGATCCCGGGCTCCAGCAAGGCCGGCATGACTCGATCTGCCGCGGCCAGACCGGTGGCGACCGCCGGTTCGCTTTGCTTTTTGACGACTGCCGGCTGACCGAGTTCGCGCAGCGCCTGGGCCAGGCAGTCATGGACGAGGCGATAGGATTCCGCCGCCCGCGCCTCCCACAACTCATGCCCGCGCGGAATGACGAGTGTGTAGGTCCAGTCCTGCCGATGATCCACGATGCCACCGCCGGTCGGCCGCCGGCAGATATCGAAGCGCTCGCCGGGCGGGAGCTGGTCGCGCACCCACGCGGCTTTTTGTCCGAAGCCGAAGGTAAACGCCGGATTGCGCCACTCATAATGGCGGAAGCGAATCGCCGCCGGTTCGGGATGGCGTTGGAGCAGCAGGAAATCGACGGCCATGTTCTCGGCGGCGGCACCCGTGCGCGCGGGCAGGACGTGAAGCTCCATGGACCGACGCTAGGGTGGCGGCGGCCGCTTGCCAACGCCAGACGGCGGCCGCTCCCGTTGAGTCGCGAGCAGCTCGGGAGAGAAATGCCACCGCACCAGCCAGCAGGCCCGGCCGGATTTTTTGTGGCGTCCGCCGGTTTTCTCAAGCGCGAGCACCGCGGTCTTTTTGAACTCGAAAGCGACCGGCTTCGATTTGTCGCGGACCAGGACCGTTGCCAGCACACCGAGTTGGGGCTCGTGTCCGACGATCATCACCGGCTCCCCCGCATTGTCCAAACGGTCGGCCACGGTGGCCGGATCGTCCTCGGGCAGCAGGCCGGGTGCTTCGATCAAGATCGCATCGAGCCCGAGTTCATTCACCAGCAACTCCGCCGTTTCGCGCGCCCGCACGAGCGGACTATGCCAGACCGCGCGGACGGCGTTGATCGCGCCGCTGGGCTTGAGGAAGGCCGCGACCTCCCGGGTGATTTCTCTGCCGCGGGCGCTTAGCGGCCGCCGGGGATCTTCGTTGTCGGCGAGCGCATGGCTATGGCGAACAAGGAAGGCCTTCATGAGAGCGGCAGGTCAGCGAGAGCAGGCATGGCAATCAGCACATTTTCCCCACGCCGCGCGCCAAGTCAAAAGTTGCGTGCCAGCGATTCCGGCTGAGCGGCGCCCATCCCGGCCCGACCGGAGGATTACGTGTTGTCTTGCGCGGCGCGGCGAGGATTCTCGCTGGCTGCCCCCAGGGCATCTCATGTTGTTGTCCCATCCCCTTCCTCTCTGGGCGTATCCGCTGCTCTTCGCGGCCGGTTTCAGCGCCGGATTGGTCGATTCCATCGCCGGCGGCGGGGGCATCATTTCGCTGCCGGTCCTCCTCAACTTCGGTCTGCCGCCCCAGCTCGCGCTAGGCACCAACAAGTTCCAATCGTCGTTCGGCAGCGTGGCCGCATCCTGGCAGTATGCGCGCCGCGGGTTGGTCGATTTGCGCGACTGTCGCATGGGGATCTTTTTCACCCTGGTCGGCGCGTTGCTTGGCGCATTTTCGGTGCAGCACGTGGCGGCGCCAGTGTTGGAGAAAGTCATTCCCGTTCTGCTGGCCGTGATTGTGATCTACCTGGTCTTTCAGCCCCAGATTGGGCTCCATGACGGTCCGCCGCGCATGGGGGCGGCGGCCTTTTCGGTGCTCTTCGGGCTCGGCTTGGGGTTTTACGACGGCTTTTTCGGCCCCGGCACCGGATCGTTTTGGGCGATCGCCTTCGTGTTGCTTTGCGGGCACAATCTGACCCGGGCGACCGCCCATACCAAGGTGATGAATGCCACGAGCAATCTTGCTTCGCTGGCGTTGTTCGCCGGCGCCGGCCTGGTGCATCTTGGCGCCGGCCTGATCATGGCGATCGGACAGGTCCTCGGAGCCCGGATCGGGGCCGGATTGGTGGTGCGCCGCGGATCCCGCTTCGTCCGGCCGGCGTTCCTCGTCATGGCCGCACTCACAATCGTGCGGCTTCTCTGGATCAAACTCGCCGCACGGTCCTGACGCGCCGGGCTTGAACCGACGGCGGCGAACGCGTTTCCTCGGTCTCATGACGCCGTTTCAGTACCTCGACCGCCATTCCGCCGATCTCGTCGCCCTGCTCCAGCAGCTCGTCCGCGTCCCGACGGTCAATCCCCCCGGCGATCACTATGAGGCCATCACGGCGCTGCTGATGCGCGAACTGCGCGGCGCCGGGTTGCGGGCGCGGCGTCTGCCCATTCCCCCGTCAGTCGCGAAGAATCGTCTGATCCCGGAGTGGCGAACTCACCCGCGATACAATGTGGTGGGATATCGCGCGATGGGCGCCCCCAAGACCCTCCATTTCAACGCCCACTATGATGTGGTGCCCGCCGGCGGCCGCTGGCGTCACGGAAGCCCATTCGAGCCCGCGTTCGAGGACGGCTGGATCTACGGCCGCGGCACCGCCGACATGAAAGGCTCGATCGCGAGCCTCGTGCTGGCGCTGCGCGCCTTGCAGGCCACCGCGGTGCCACCGCGCTGCAATGTCGAGATTTCGTTCACGGCGGACGAGGAAACCGACAGCTTCCTTGGCGCTGGCTGGGTGGTGGATCACGTGCCGCTGCGAGCCGACTATGTCGTGGTCATGGAGGGTGGGGAAGGGCGCTTTGTCGGATGCGGCCACAATGGCGTCGTCTGGCTCAACGTCGTGGTCCACGGCCGGTCGGCGCATGGTTCGACGCCCGAGCAGGGCGTCAACGCGCTCGAGAAGATGGCGGCGGTGGTGCTGGCGTTGGAGGACTACAAGCGACGGCTCGCCCGGCGCAGGTTTCGCGCGCCGGACGGCCGGGAAATGCACCCCACGATCAATGTCGGGGGAGTGTTCGCCGCCGGTTCCGGCGGCAAGATCAACACGGTGCCCGCCGAGGCGTGCTTCAGCATCGACCGCCGCGTCATCGCCACCGAGACGGTCGTGGAGGCCGAACGCGAGCTGCGGGCGTTCCTGACCGCCGCCGCCCGCGGCATCCCGCACTGTCATATCACGATTGAGAAAGTGTCGGACAACCACCCGTGTTTCCGCGATCCCGTGGCGCCGTTCTTCGCCGCCGTCGCCGCCAGTGTGAAACGGGTGCGGGGCGGGCGGCCGGTCTTCTACGTTTCCACGGGCTTTAACGACATGCATTTCTTCGCCGAACATCTCCGCGTGCCCACCGCCGGCTATGGTCCGGTCGGAAGCAATCCCCACGCCGTCGATGAGCGAGTCCGCGTGACCGACTTGGTGGCTGCCGCGAAGATCTACGCCGATTTGCTGACCACCTTCGCCGGCTGAGGCTTCACCCGGCCAAACCGCGGCGGATCATCGCGATGGCGATGGCCGCGAGCAGCATGGAGATGATCTTGGAGATCGCGCGCAGGCCCATCTCGCCGATCTTTTTCCCCAGCCATTCGCTGCCGACGAAGGCGAGCGCCACGATTCCCAGGTTCACCGCCAGTGCGACCACCGTCACCGGCGTCCCCTGTGTGTGCACGAGAAGCAGCAGGGTGGTGATCAGCGCCGGCCCCGCGATGAGCGGCATGCCGAGCGGCACGATGCCGAAATCATCCGGCAGCTTGACCGGCGCGCCTTCCGGTTGAGTCAGGTCGCGGGCCGCCAGGATGAAAAGAATGAGCCCGCCCGCGATCTGGAAATCGCTCACCGACACGCCGACCGCCGAAAAGACGTTTTCCCCGAGGAAGAGGAATCCGATGGCGACCACGCCCCCCGTCACCGTCGCCTGCCACGCGATGCGATGCCGGGTGCGCGGGGCCACATCGCGTCCGAGCGCCAGGAACACCGCCGCCAGTCCGACCGGGTCGATGGCCACGAACAACGGGATGAACGCCTGCAGAAATTTGGTCAGGATCTCCGGCATGCGGGAACCATGGCGCCGGGCCGGCGCGGCGTCGAGGTCAGACGCAGATCATCCCGGTCGCCGGCCCAGGTCTTTTATTTTGGCGGGGGAACCAATTGTTCTGCAGGCAGCGAGCTCGCTCGCGCTATTTTGCGCCGGCAAGCTGGCAGCCTACACGTTGCACAGCCAAGACAAAAGACCATGGATCGCGGGTAGTGGGCCACGCCTGCATTGGTGTCCGCCCGAATTGCACGGCCGGCCCACGTAAATTCCGGCGAGCGCGGCCAGGGTTCTTCTGCCTGAGTCCGGCTCAGTGTCCCAGGCGGGACAGCATGGCGTAGACGATCAGCCCGAGCAGGACGAGGCCCGTTCCGAAGAAGAGGAAGCCGAAACCCTTTGCGATCTTCTTCCGCCCCTCCCAGTCGTCCTTGACGCGGTAATTCTCCAGCCGGTTGCTGGCCACCAGCCGGTCGTACCAGCGTTTCCGCTCATGCAGCATCTCCGTCTTCGAAATCCGGCCCGAGAAGATCACCGTGTCCATCGGGAACTTCTCAATCCGGAAATGGGTGTTGAAAAAGTGGAAGGTGAAGATGAAGCCGGCGGCCAGGAGCGCCTCGTCGGAGTGCACAACCAGCGCGATGTTGATAATCCAGCCGGGCAGGAAACCAGTGAAGAACTTCGGGAACCACATGATCAGGCCGGACACGCCAATCGCGAAGATGCCCCAGAAGACCGCAAAATAGTCGAAGCGCTCCCAATAGGTCCAGCGGCCGAACTGCGGGCGCGGGCCCTTGCCGAAGAACCAGCGCTGGTGGGCGATGAAATCGCGCCAGTCCTGGAAGGACGGCACCATGGAATCCGGACCGAACACGGCTTGCCAGACCCGGCGCAACTGAAGGCGGCCGGTGGCGGGATCGCGCAGGACCCGGCGGCGGCTCCACAGGGTGCGGACGAGTTCGCCGAGGTGCAGCACGAAGTACGCGAATGTCACGAGCGCACCGAAATGGTGGAGCGCGCGGGCGACGTCCGGGCCGCCGATCAGGTTGAAGATGGTCTTCGCCCAGTCGGTGTAATAGAACTTCAGCGGCATGCCGGTGATGACAAGCAACAGGAAGCTCGTCACGACCATGAGGTGGAGGAAGCGTTCGAACGGCGTGAAGCGCGTGAACTGCTCGTCATCCGAGTGCCCCTGCACCTTGGCCTCCCGGAAGGCCTTGGAGTCATTCAGGAACAGGTAAATGGAGCGGACGAGCCAGAAGAGGGTGTGCACGCCGAAGACGGCAAACACGCCGATGAGCAGCACCGTCATGAAGAGAAACACCTGGTGAAGCAGCGGATAGTTGACGCCGTCGAGCGGGTTGGCATGCGGCTGGTACTTCGTGAAATTGACGTTGATCCCCGCATGGCATTGCTGGCAGGTGGCGACAATGCGTTGCTTGGAAAGCCGGGAGCGCGGATCGGTCACCGGGAGCACGTCGTGGTGGCCGTGGCAGTCGTAGCAGGCCGCGACGTCGGCGGCGACATTGGGCCGGCCGAGCGCCATGGCCTTGCCGTGATAAGTCTCGCGGTAATGGGCGAGGCGGTCCTGGTGGCAGCGGCCGCAGCGCTGGTCGCTGAGGGACTTGAAGTGGGCCGTGCCGGGCTTCTCAATCTCGTGGGCTGAGTGGCAATCGGAGCAGACGGGACCCCGTTTGTCGCCCTGCGCGAGCAGCTGGCCGTGCACGCTTTGCGCGTAGATCTGCTCGATGCCGACGTGGCACTGGCCGCACGTCCGGGCGATGTTGGCGTGGTTGGTGCGGGAACCCTGGTCGACGCTGCGCTTGATGTCGTGCACGCCATGACAGTCGTTGCAGGACGGGGCCACGATCAGGCCCATCTGCAGCAGCGCCCGCCCATGGATGCTATCGAGGTACTGGCTGGCGGCGTGGGCGTTGCTGATGCGATACTCGTCCGTCAGGTTCTGGTTGCTGTGGCAGGTCGCGCAGGTGCGGGGCAGGTTCAGCTTGAACACCGGCGAGTCGAGCTGCTTCACCGGCACGATGTCGTGATGGCCGTGGCAGCTGACGCAGGTGGCGGCGCCGGATGCTCCCATGGCGTGGCTCATCCCATGGATACTGGTGGCGTAGAGCTTGGCCGGCTTCTCGTGGCAGGATCCGCAATCGACCGGGGTGAGCGGTTTCTGGTGGGGCACGCTTTCCCCGTCGAAGCCTTCGTGGCAGTCAGTGCAATCCAGGTTTTTGTGGACGGATTTGGCGAAGCCCGCCTGATTGAAGAACAGCGGCACCACCTTGCCGGCCTGCTTCATCGTGAGTTGCTCGTCGTCGTGGCATTCCAGGCAAGCCGCGTTCGAATTTGGCGCCGGTGCCTTGGGTCGCTCGGTGGAAGCGGCCGCTGCAGCCGGAACTGCCGCCACCGGGGCGCCGCGGCCCACGCCCGCACCGGCCAATCCCGCTGCGGCGAGCAGCAGCACCGCTCCCCGCCGGATCAAACGAGACCGGGGTGGCCGGAGGAACACGGTCATGCCGAACGCCATGCGCAAGGGGGGAAAACCGTCATCCTACACCGTACCGCCTGATTCAGCACCGCATGGGTTGACTGATGATGATCATTTTTTGCTCAAGACATGGGCGTCTTTTGTTATAGCGGGGATTAAGTCTCGTTCATTCCGCCCAGCTGGCCCCCGGGCGGCCTTTACGCCGGCGGGCGGCGCGTCGTAGCATCGGTTGATGGTGCGGTGGACCCCACTGAGCAGACGACCGGCCGGCGGCGGACCAAGCCGGGTGAAACGGGCCCTGCTGATCCTGAGCTGCTGGATTGTGTGCCTGGCCCCGGCCCGGGCCGACGGTCCGGCGGGCTCTCCGGTGCCGGTCGCGGAGAAATCCAAGGAGCCCGCACCCAACTCCAGCGCCGCCTGCCTGGAGTGCCACAGCGACCCGAAGCTGACGCTGAAGCGCGCCGGGCGCCTAGTGTCGCTCCTGGTGGACAAGGCCACCCTCGACCGGTCGGCCCATCGCTCGCTCGAATGCACCGACTGCCATGACGGTTTCGACGCCGAGAATCTCCCGCACAAGAGCCCGATGGCCCGGGTCGACTGCGCCTCGTGCCATGACGAGGCCGGCCGCAAGCACCCGTTTCATCCGCGACTGGCCCAGACTCCCCGGTTGGCGGGCGATGACACCGGCTGCACGGGCTGCCACGGCACCCACGCGGTGGCGGGCATCAAATCCGCCGGGTTTCCTTTTGCGCGCGCGCAGCAGGGGGATGCCTGCGGCCGCTGCCACCAGCGGGCCCGCGACCAATTTCTCTCGTCCGCCCACGGCCGCTCTCTGGCGTCGCGCGTGGCGGAGGCACCAGCCTGCCTTGACTGCCACCGCCGGCCGGTGGCGGGCCTCCCGGGAGAAAGCCCCCGCATCGAGGTGAAGCTGGCGCAGACGACCTTGTGCGAATCCTGTCACCTCAAGAAACCCGACGTGGGCGAGCGCACGCTCCTGGGGTCGAAGTTCGTGGCTTCCTTTGAACACAGCGTGCACGGCGCGGCGTTGCAGCGGGGCCTGGTCGAGGCCGCCAACTGCGTGGATTGTCACGGCAGCCACGAGACGAACCAGGCCATGGTCGCCAATTCTCGCGTCAGCAAACAACGCATCCCGGAGACGTGCGCACGCTGTCACAAGAGCCAGACCGCCGAATACAACTTTAGTATTCATGCCGTGGCCCTTCGCCAGGGCAACCTCGACTCGCCGGTGTGCACCGATTGCCACGGCGAGCACGACATCCTCGCCCATACCAATCCGTCTTCTCCCGTCTATTCGCGCAACATGTCCCAGGATGTCTGCGCCTCCTGCCACGCCTCGGGCCGCGTCGCGAAGAAATATGGCATGGCGACCGACGCGGTCCAGACGTTCGCCGACAGCTATCATGGCCAGTCCGCGCGCGGCGGCGGCGTGGAAGTGGTCAATTGCGCGAGCTGCCACAGTGCGCATGCGATCAAATCTTCCCTCGACCCGACGTCATCGGTGTACAAGGCCAATCTCATGGCGACCTGCGGTCAATGCCACCCCGGCGCCAACCAGCGGTTCACGGTCGGCCGCGTTCACGTCAGCCCGGCCCAGCGGGCGGAGAGCCCGATTCTCTACTGGATCGCCAATCTCTACGTCGTGCTGATCTTTCTCGTGATCGGCGGGATGACGTTCCACAACCTCTCCGATTTCATCCGGAAGCTGCTCCACAAGCTCGCGCTCCAACAGGGCGAGATCCCCGAAGCACCGCTGCCGCACCGCCTGCATCTCCGCATGACCGCGCACGAACGCCTGCAGCACGCGGCGCTGGCGCTCAGCTTCATCGTGCTCGTGCTGACCGGCTTCATGCTCCATTACCCCGAGGCTTGGTGGGTCGTCGCGATTCGCAGCGTCAGCAGCCGGGCCTTCGTCGCACGGGCTCTCCTGCACCGGCTGGCCGGGATGGTGCTTATCGCCGCCGGCTTGTGGCACGCGGGTTACCTCGGTCTGACGCCGAAAGGCCGCCGGCTGATTCTCGACCTCCTCCCGTGCTGGCGCGATGTGACGGATCCGTGGAAGGTCCTGCGCTACAATCTCGGCTTCGCGCCGGAGAAACCGAAGTTCGGCCGCTTCAGCTACGTGGAAAAGGCCGAATATTGGGCGCTCATTTGGGGCACGATGCTCATGGGGGTCACCGGCGTGATCCTCTGGTTCGAAAACACCTCGATGGGGCTGCTCACCAAGCTCGGGTTCGACATTTCCCGGACGGTGCATTTCTACGAAGCCATTCTCGCCACCCTGGCAATCATCGTCTGGCACTTCTATTTCGTGATCTTCAATCCCGATGTCTATCCCATGAACCTTGCGTGGCTGACGGGCCGCGTGTCCGAACGCGAGATGCAGGAGGATCACCCGCTCGAACTCGAGCGCTTGAAGAAAGAAGGCGCTTTTCCCCCCGCGGATCCGGCTTCGCCGCCTCCTCCGGGACCGGGCCCCTCCGACGACGAGCCCGCGATTTGAATCTGGCTGGCACCCAAATTGAGCCTTGTGGGTGGAGCGCGTTGTCCCCAACGCGCTTGAACCACTGGGGGATGAACGTTTCCACCTCGCTTCGCATTCGCGGGTTCGGCTCATTTTGACAGCGACCCGGGATGAGCCGCGGTCGTCCTGCGCGCTACCGGCGCCGGACCGCGACCGCCCCGGTGCTTGAAGCCGACGGGTTTCATCGCACGCTCTCGACCAGAATCCATGCCCGGCACACCGCGCAACTTCTACGAATTCACCCGTGCTGAACTCACGCCGCTCATCGTGTCGTGGGGTTTCAGCCCGGTGCATGCGGCCCGGCTCTGGAGCTGCATCTACCACGACGGAACGGGACGGTTCTCCGACATGTCGGAGTTGCCGTTCCGGCTGCGTGGCCGGCTGGAACAAGCGGTCTCGCTCGCGCTGCCGGGCGTCGTATCCGAGCGGCACAGCGCCGACGGTTTTACCCGCAAATACCTCCTGGCCCTGGGCGACGGCCGGCGGATCGAGACCGTCCTGATGCGGTTCACCGGGCGTGTCACCGCCTGTGTCAGCAGCCAGGCTGGCTGCGCCATGGGCTGCGGATTCTGTGCCACCGGTCAGATGGGTTTCGCGCGCCAGCTCACGCCCGGCGAGATCGTGGCCCAGGTGCTGCATGTTCGCCGCGCGCTGGATCAGTCTGCCGCCGGGGCCGGCGAGCCCGGCCCGGCGGCAACGGGGCCGGCCACCGCCCGCCCCGAGCGCCTGCGCAACGTCGTGCTCATGGGGATGGGGGAGCCGCTGCACAATTACGACGCGGTGATGAAGGCGGTGGACATCCTGCGCGACCAGAATGGCCCCGCGATCGGCGCCAAACGGATCACGCTCAGCACGGTGGGGGTGATTCCCGGCATCGTGCGCCTGGCAGACGAGGCCCGCCCGCCCCACCTCGCGGTCAGCCTGCACGCCGCCACCCAGGCGGAGCGCGCCGCCCTCATTCCGGTGGCGGCGCGGTGGCCCCTCGACGCCTTGATGGAAGCGTGCCGCTATTACGCGGAGAAGCAGCAACGGCGCATTTTCTTCGAGTGGACCCTCATCGCCGGCCGCAACGACACGCCGGAGCAGGCCCACGCTGTCGGCCGCCTCCTGCGCGGCCTGCCGGCGCAG
>OCTA010002915.1_pt1 | contig 15350 bp, 12 predicted proteins | sample 1538991 | NCBI WGS metagenome assembly OCTA01 (sample SAMEA3539302, study PRJEB22396) | soil metagenome | biome: tundra; feature: field; material: soil | place: USA | collected 2010-05 | depth 0.15 m | reverse complement strand
TCAGCACGCGATTCGGGCTCGCCAGGGAGGATTGTCGCTGCTACTTCTTCTTCTGCGCGACCTGCTTGGCGGTCCTGCTTCTTGCGGTTGTCTCCGTCGGTCTTGCTCTGCTTTTGATCGGCCTGTTTGCGCATCGACTTCGGAGATTTGTCGCCCATGGTCCCGTCACAATGCCGCCGATAGCGGCTAACGCAATCCGCGAGCGGTGGGCCTGCCCGAAGCAAGTCCTGAAACGATCACCGCCGACATTCGCGGCGACCTCACGGGAGCCGCTACGAAATCCCGACCCGCCTCAGGATCCAGCCCCACATCCGCCACGAGCACAATGCCGCCGACCCACCCGCGAGCCCGAACCAGAGCGCCCGCTGGTGTGGCGGCGCGAGCTGGCCCGAGATGTCCGCGGCGACCAGGGCCATCGAGAACGTGAATCCGGCTTGCACGCCGAGAGCGGTGAGACGGAGGGCGAGCTGGAACCGAGGAGGGGTGTCGAGCGGCGGCATTCTCCCGGGGTACCGCCGATCTTAGTGCCGGGGCGTCGAGATCCGGAAGCCGGTGCCATCTATCAGGTTTCTGAGGTACTTGGCCGTGACCACCGCGTACGACGCGGGGTCCACCTTGGTCCAAGAGTTGCTCTATCCAAAGCCATGCGACTCTATCTGCCTGTCCTCCTGGTTGGCTTGGCCCTTGACCTCGGTAGCGGCTGTGGTTCGGTATCGAGCACGAACGACGGCGGCGGGGGAACCGCGGGACTCGGTGCGGGAGGTAGTGCGGGTGGCGGCGCTGGGGGGCACGCGGGCAACTCGGGTGGCGGTGGAAAGGGCGGCGCCGGCGGTACCGGGGCTGTGGGCTGCACCGATCTAGAGAATCAATATGGCGACGCCCTTCCAGCGGCGCAGAGCTGCGACGTCAATGCCAGTGGACAGTGCCAACAGTTGGTCAGCTCTTCCCTCTCTCCCTGTGGCTGCAAGCTGACCTACGTGAACGATGCCTCGACCCTGAACGCCATCAACTCGAGCTGGGAGCAGGCGGGCTGCAATTCGCCTGTCGGTATCCCTTGTCCCCTAATCCCCTGCGCCCAGCCAACCTCTGGCACGTGCGTGACAGCCGACGTCGGCGGCGGTGTCTGCAACTCCGTCAGCATCGCAACACCGACGAACTGAAAGGTCCCTTCCTCCTTGTCGACGCGACTACACATCGCGCTGGCCTTGGCGGTCCTTTGGGCGGTTGGTCTCGGCAATGGCTGTGGGTCGGCGCCAATTGGACCCAACGGTGGTGGGGGAAACGCCGGCAGCGGCGCCGGGGTCACGGTCGGAAACGGTGGCTAGGCTGGATCCAACACGGACGCCTTGTCTGCAGACGCGGGAAGCGACAAGCAGGCTCTTCCGCAGTGTCGCTGGCCCACGAGCCTGAACGACGCTGGACCTGACGGCTGCCGCGCATCACGCGCGCTGGTCTCGTGCAACGGACCGTCCGGCGGCTGCGGGTGCACGTCTGGCGACTCGATGACCTGCCCGGCATCTGTGACGTGCGGTCTGGCCTACGGGTACACGACCTGTCAGGACCAATGCGCCGAGAACGAATACGCGGTGGCATGTGGCGGCCTTCCCCGGCCGGACGCTGCCTACGTCAACCAACAGCCGCCGAGTGGTTGTCGACTCGCCCTCGCTACCCCGGGCGGCGTAGCCTTCTACTGCTGTCCCTGTGAGTAGCGCCGTCAGATAGTTACGGGCTCCGGCTACGTTGCTGGCGCGGCCGCCGCCGCCGGCTTAGTAGCGGCGACCGGCTTCGGCCGGGCCACCTTCTTAGCGCGTCTCTTCGCGGTCTTGACCGGCTTGATACCGAGCTTCTTGGCCTTTCTCGCCTCGCGGTACTTCCTGATCTTCGTCTTCGCGACGTTCTTGTGATTGGCGCAGACCATCCCGAAGACGGGCGCCGCCGGGTTTTTGCAGCCCGGCACCGGGCAAAGCTGCCGCGGCACCTTTTTCCGTGGCTTCTTCCCGGCCGCGATCGGCGAGACCTTTGGAGGGCGTCCCGGACGCTTGACCCCGAAGGCGCTCTCGACGGCGTGACGGGCACGCTCCATGGCCTGACTATCCAGGATGGAGGTCAGTTGGTTGGTGAAATCTTCGATGAGGGATCGGACGTTGGTCATGGGCCGGGAATGGTAGCAGATAACAGCGACTGCCCAGTCAGTTACGCAATCATTTCCCTGGTCGTTTCGGCGCAACCGGACAAACATATCCCCGTGGAAATGCCATTGCATGATCAGGGCGGGACTGCACGCCGGCACGGAGAGCCGGACGCGCGGCCGAGTGCGCTCACTGAGGGCGCTCAATGACGTGGTGGATGTTCGCGCTTATCTCGGCGCTGGCGGCGTCCGCGACGGCCATTCTGGCGAAGATTGGCATCAAAGGCGTGCCGTCGAACCTTGCTACCGCGGTCCGAACTGGCGTGGTCCTGGTCTTCGCGTGGGGCATAGTCTTCGCGACGGGCGACCACCGCGGCCTCCGCGACCTCAAGGCGCGGTCTGTTCTTTTCCTCGTTCTCTCGGGCATCGGGACGGGTATTTCGTGGCTCGCCTACTTCAAGGCGCTGCAGATGGCGCCCGCCTCTCGTGTCGCACCCATCGACAAGCTGAGCCTCGCGTTCACCATCGTCCTCGCCGCGGTCGTGCTTGGCGAGTCGATCCCTTGGAAGGTGGGCCTCGGTGCGACGCTGATGGTCGCTGGGGCGCTCTTAACCTTGGGAGGCTGAGCGAATGCCGAAGTCGGATGCCCTGATCGTCGACGTGCAAGTCGTACCGCGGGCGTCCCGAACCGCGGTCGGCCCAGCGGTGGGCGAGCGCTTGCGCGTCGCGGTGACGTCGCCACCGGTGGACGGAGCGGCGAACGCCGCGGTGATCGACGCACTGGCGGATGCCTTCGGCGTCCGGCGGTCAGCGATCGAGATCGTGCGTGGCGAGCGGGGACGCCGCAAAACGGTGAGCATCGTGGGCGCAACGCGCGCGGCGCTGCACAGGCTTCTCGATCCAGCCAGGCGCGGCTACTGAGCCGGCTTCACCGCCGTGCCATGCGACGACATCTCCTTGTCGTCCTGCCAGGCTTGACCCTGGGACCTAACCCCGACGCGCGACGAGCCCGCAACAGACGGCCGGTGACGGTCCGCTCGCGCCATGTCCCTGCGGGCCTGATCGGCTGCGCGCTTCCATAGGTCGTCTTCAAGCAAGGCGCCACCTCCAATCTTCGTCGTATCAGGGCGCCGGGACGCTTGGATCGTTCATGTCGACGCCCAAGAGAGTTAGGTGAACGTCTCCTCGTCGATCATCGATCTTTCGGTTCCCGTCTGGTCAACGCGAGGGACACGGCCACCCAGTGGCCGCCGGCTCAGCAGTCTGGTACCGACGCGTGCAGGGAATACGCGGTACGCGTTATGCAAATCGAGAGCAAAGGAGGCGAGTCCAATGCGGTTGCTACGAACGCTGGGTATGGGCCTGTGTGTCTTAGTCTTATCCACCGTCTCGCCGGCCGCCGCATTCGCGCGGGGAGGTGGGCATGGTGGAGGCCACGGTGGCGGTCATGGGGGCGGCTGGGGCGGCGGCCACGCGGGTGGCGGGTGGCGCGGCGGCGGTGGCTGGGGAGCGCCTTACGGTGCGGTGCTTCCGCTTGGGGCACCAGGTTTCTGGGGTTGGAGCGGCGGCGTACCTATCTGGATCGGCGCCAACAGCGCGGCACCCTACGACGGGTGGGCGTGGGTGCAGCCCCAGTGGGTGTGGAACGGCACACAGTGGGTGTGGCAGGACGGCTACTGGGCTTCTGTCCGGTAGAGGTGCACCCGCTTCATGGCCGCCGCTTCCCGCGGCACCGAAACGTCGCTGGCATCGTCGCGAAGCTGATCGACTTCACGCTCCTCTCGATCACATCGCGGCCGATCGCCATGTCGAACCCGCGCGGCAGCGGCGCCACGACGGCCCGCACGCTCGCGGCCCGGCACCCGTCCACGGTGACGTCGATCTTGGCGACCGGACCGCACGCTTTTCCGACGGACGGGCTGCTTGTGCAGCGCCACGAATCGCCCACGTGTCTGACGATGCGATCCGCCAGTCTCGACGATATGACCGTGCTGGGCAGAGCCGACGACACGATGGCGCTCGGGGTTCGTTCGGTTAGCCTACGCCGCCCGCAGCGGTCCTCGCCGGGTCTGCGCCCCTCGAAATCGCAGGAGATCTGACCCGAAACGGCACAAGGAGCCGTGTCTCCTCGCCTATGTGACGGTGGGAGCAGGCCCCCGATTTTGAAACACGCGACCGCCGGCTTAGGCAGGTAGGCCCGGTCCCGAGGAATTTGTTCGGATGAATTGCTCCAGGTCGGTCGCGCGCACGAGCACGCGTCGGCCGATTCGGCAGATGGGAAGCCGTCCCCTCTTCCCCAGTTGATAGACGAGAGCCTTCGACAGACCCAGCTCCTTCGATACCTCCTCGACGCTGAGCAGCGTTCGGGGGCGCGTCGGCTGTGGCGCTTCCGGGGAAACCCGAGACTCGCGACGTGTATCAGCGGGCTGGGCTGACGTGGACCCGCCCACCTGGCCAGATCCTTCTTCTACGCGAACCGCCCCTAGAACACGATCGAGGAAGACGGACGCCGCCGCGACGTTCCCCCGCATCGCCATCGTGTAGAGCTTGTCGACGACGGCATGTGCCTTCGCTGGGTCGTTCGATCCCGACGGCGTGGACGCTTTCTGCGAAGGTCGGTCCATAGGACATCGATAGCGGAACTGGGACTACCGATCAAATCCCTCACCATCGCACCGGGCGTGCGATCTCATCGAGTGCCGAGGCGAGGGGCAATAGGCGACCGACCCCGGCCGTGCATGTGCGGCCGGCCGTTGTGCGCCCGTTTCACAGCTCGTAGAGATCCCCGGTGCGGCCCGTCACTAGAAAGGTGAATTCGACTGTGATCGTTGGCCCGCGTCGTCCCCGCGGGCTTGGCCCCAGAATTGAAACAGTCGACGCCATGGTTGGCGAACGGTGGCTGGGGTGCTTGATACGTTGGTTGGTTCTGGGCTCGATCGTGAGCGCTGGGGGCTGCGCCTCGGTCGAGTACCGGGTACCAACCTGGGAGGTCCAACGGCTCACGCAGCTTCCGCCCGCCATGCGCGGCGGCGGGGTGCGCGTGGTCCCGGTAGACGTCGTCGTGCCGCCACCGTCGGCCCCAGTCGCCGACACACCCCCGCCGCCGGAGGTCCAGGTCGGCGTTGACGTCCAGCTTCCGGTGGTGGTCGGAGCGGCGCCGCCGCCGGTGGTCGTGGCACCGCGTCCGGTCCTGATACGGCAGGTCGGGTCACCGGTTGCCGTGGGCCCGCGTGGCGCGCCGCCGGCTGGTGGCGGCTGGAAGGCAGCGCAGCCGTCAAACTCCGGCGGGTGGAAGTCCGCCCCGACGCCCACCAGTTCCCCCACCGCGGCGCGCGTCCGGTCGAGCGGCGGCGGCCACCACGGGGGTGGCGGCGGCAGCGCGGCCGGCGTCGCGGTGGGAGCAGTGGCCGCGGTGGGGCTCATCGTGCTCCTGGCCGATGCGGCCGCTACGGCCGCCGCCTCAGACGCCGCGCGCCTCTACGACGGATGGGTGGCCGTCGACGCAGGCCACCCGCTGCACCTCTTCTACGGAGGCGGCCTGGGACGCGTCGTGCCGCTGGCGCAGCTCGGGCCCGCCGATCTTATCGGTCTCCAATATGCCGTGCTCGCCGAGGATGACGGCCATGTGGAACCGCTGCGCGGCGCGCCGCCGCCCGCTCCCGCACCGCCAAGGCCGCCGCCTGCTGCCGCGCTATCACAGCCACCGCCCCAGGTCGCGGCCGCCCTGCCACAGCCGCCGCCCCAGGTCGCGTCACCGCAGCCGACACCCGTCTCTCTGCCGCCGCCGGGGCCCGTTACGACACAACCGCCGACACCCGCCCCCCCACCCACGCCCGTATCGCAGGTGGCCGATCCAGAGACGCCTTAGCGCGACAGGGCGCGAATCGCCTGGGCGACGGCGAAGAACTACGGCCGATGGCCTCAGCGCGGTCGGCTCCGCTACGCGGCCTTCGCGATCCGGAAGTTCAGGGGGATTTCGAGGGCTCGGCTGGTTCCTACCAGGTCGAGTAGCCCGTCCCCGGATTGAACCTGCGACCTGAGACCGAGATCGGCGCACCGCAGTTCATATTTCACGATGTAGCTGGCGTGCGACGAAATCTTGAAGCCCCGCATCGGTGACCCTGATCGAGTTCAATATGCGGACGTGCCGCAGGGTGCCCATGGCGCACAGCTTGTAGACGGTCGCGGCGCAGATCCTGAGGCGCTTTGCGACATCCGAAACCGTCAACAGGCGGCTGTCTGCTCTGAAGTACGGGTGAAGTAAATCGCCTGTGAAATGGGGTGAATACTTCCGACCGTTGGACGCCGTCGCTGATTTCGAACCCAATGGTTCTCGATGGTTGTGAACGGTTGTGAGCGCCTGCGATGGCTCGTTCGTCGATTTGGGAGCAGGATGTCGGAGGTTCAAATCCTCTCGCCCCGACTGAGTTAAACCGTCGCATTCGAGTGACGCGTCGCGGGGCGACGGCGTTCGCGCCTGAATCGATCTTGGCGTTGTCGGGAATCTACAGTGGCATGCGTTCGTGGCTCAGATGATGGTTCGCGGACTGACGATCCTGACGCGCAAGGTGATCGTCACGCGCCGGTTTGGCGCCGACGCCTGGCTGCTGCTCTATCGCGACGTCGCCGGGACCCATCGCTCCTTCCGCTCGCTGATCACCTCCGAAACGCTGATCCCGCTGTCCGATTATCTGGCTTTCCACGACGAGCTGGTCCGCCGTTTCTACAAGGACGACGACAGCTCCCACTTCGCGCTCGGCAGGGAATCGGCGCGCTGGGCGCTGGTCGACGGGCCGTGCAAGTCGTTCTTGGAGCAAAAGGACCTGCGTGGGTTCGTAGGGTCATTCCCGAAGTTTTGGGAGACCTATTTCTGGGAGACGACGAGTCGCTCCCAGGCCTCGCTGAACGGCGACTCGGTCGAGTTCAAGGCATTCGATCTGCCGCGATGGCATCCTTACTTCGAGCATTTCGTCATGGGGTACATGACGGAGGCGTTGGAGATGTTCTGTGCGAACCCGATTGGAGCCACCCGACTGCGCGGCGGTGGCGGCACGGGTTATCACTATCTGCTCCACACGGCGCCTGCGGCGCTGGAGCTCTCGCCCGACCACGGTGGCAGCGCCTCGGGCGGCAGGTTGCCCGTGCGCAGAGCGTCGCCGCACCCCTCGAACCGGGAGCTCGAGGTCCTGCTGCTGGTCGCCGAAGGGAAGACCAACGAGGAGATCGGTCTGGTGCTGGGCATCTCCGGCAAGACGGTCCAGCACCACGTCGCGCGCGCCTACCGGAAGATCGACGTCACCGGCCGGGTCGGCGCCGCGATGTGGCTCGCGGAGCGCGGCCTGGTCGGCAAGAACTAGGGCAGGGTGTACTTCTTCAGCATCGGCCACACGATGCTGGCATTCGCCGCTTCGTGTCCGCCATTGTTGTCCGTGCACAGCGTGACCTGAACGCCCGCGCTGCACTGAGAGTACGTCTGGCAGTTGTTTGAATCTGCCGCGCCGGGATTTCCGGTGCATCCGTCGAGGCTCGCCCATTTCTGAAAGGTGCCGACAGCCCCCAGAAAATCGAGCGCCATCCCAGTGACCAGCGCCGAATGACCCCCTGCATAGGGTACGGTGGTGTCATTCTTGCCGCGCCATTCGATCATGGTGATGGGACGCGCAGGGGCGCAATCTCCCACGTTTTGTTGGGTCAGATCGAACGAGGCCGGCCCGGCGGCGGCGAAAACCTCCCCCGCGTGGCATCCAAGGTAGTTCGACATGCCTCCACCCATCGAGAAGCCCACTGCATAGACGCGCTTGACGTCGATGCAGGCGACTTTCTCCACATCGGCGACGAGCGCCTTCGCAAAAGCCACATCGTCAACGGCAACGCCATTGATCGGGGAGGTGCAACACCCTTCGACGTCCCAGGCGTTTCCCAGATTTGGACTGGGCTCACCATTCGGGAACGCCGAGACGACGCCGTCTTTGTCGATGACCGCCGGGTAGGGAGAGCCGGACCTCCACTCGGTGTCAGAGCCGCCAATCGGGTGAAAGTCGACCACCAAAGGAACGGCCGTGCTGCCGGTGTACCCGCTCGGCACATGCAGGATGTATTCACGGCTGAGTGTGCCGACGGTTATCTTCTTGGTGCTGTCCCCGGATTTCAGGGCGGTCGCCGGACAGGTCACGGATCCCGCGCCACCTCCGGCTCCACCGGCACCCGTGCTTCCGGCTGCTCCGCCGGATCCAGTCCCGCCGCCGCTGCCTCCATGGCCGCTGGCTCCGGCAGGGCCTCCTCCGGTGCCGGCGCTGCCAGTGCCACCACCGTGGCCCGACGATCCACCGATGCCACCGCTGCCATCGCTGCCGCCCGTGGCGCTGCCACCTGTGCCGGTCGCACCGCCGGTGGGGCTGCCGCCTGTGCCGGTCGCACCGCCGGACGACCTGCCGGCAGCGCCGCCCGTGCCGGATGCGCTGCCGCCTGTACCTCCGCTCGCGGTGTTCCCGGTCCCACCCGTTCCGTGACCTCCCGTCTCCGAGCTGGAGCCGCCTGTGCTGGACACGGAGCCGCCGCTCCCCCCGGTTCCCATCGAGCCGGCCTGGTCCGTCCCGCACGCCGGCGCAAGAAGAACACCGACGAGGAACGTCGCTCGAAGCCAGGCTCGCGTTGAAGGTTGCATCGCTCTCCTCCGGGTTGGTCCGCGTGCGAATATCGCCAGCGGCAGGCGACGCGACAATAGGCCGATCGGCCCTATGCGGAGGTTAGGGCGAGTCGTGCGGCTACGGCTTTCCGACGAAGGTCGTCACGGACTGCCCGGCGAGCGAGGCGGAGAACCGCCCACCGGAGACGGAGATGGCCGTCCCGGCAGCCAGCTTGGAGCTGGAGGTCGTCACGTACGGGGTGACGGACGCCGGCCACGCCGTGCCCGCGACGAAGAACGAGACGTTCGCGGCCCCGCCGCCGTTCACCACGACGATGGACACCGTCCCGTCCGACAGGTTCGTGAACGCCACGACGAGCGGCACCGTTCCGGACGCTTTGGGGGCGCCGCTGACGTCGACACGGTAGTAACCGGGGCGTACGTACTTGCTGAAGTTTCCCAGCGCGTAGAGCTGCGGGGGTGGACTGCTCGCGTTCGGCACCAGCGCCTCGGTCCACCAGTAGTGCCACCCGTTCACCCCGCCGGTCGAGAACGCCGCGTAAATCATCGTCGCGATGGTGATCGGGCCCGTGTCGCCGGGCGTGCACTCCGTCTCCCAGACGTGGTGGGTGTTGTTCGCGGGCGGCGCCGGACGCGCATACGTTCCCGCGCTGGTGCCGCCGTAGTCGTGCGTCGCGATCGGTCCGACGAAGGAATCGGCGGTCGAGTCGGCGATGATGGCGGGGCCGTAGTTGTCACCGCCCCAGATGTTGCCCCAGTTGTCGGGCTCGGCCGCGAGCACCTTGACGGGCGGGCTGAGCGCGGCGAGCGCAGGGCCCAGCACCTTGATCCAGGCCACCATCTGCGACGAGCTGAACAGGCACGACTGGTAGCTGGCATTGAAATCCGGCTCGTTCTGCGCCGAGAGGGCGTAGAGGTCGACGCCGCCGTGGCTCTTGTAGAAGGCGGGAAACCCCGCGAGCACCTTGGCCCACGAGTCGTAACTGGCCGCGTTCAGGTGGCCGCCGTTGTTGACGTTGCCGTTGTCCTTGTCTCCCGCGGGCGGTGACCAGGGCGCTGCCCAGACCTTGCACGCGCTGCCGTTGAACTTCACGCAGGCCGTGCCGTCGGCGTATCCCGCGGCGCCCATGATGTTGGGCGAGCCGCTCGTGCCGTCGATGCCGACGCGGAGCAGGTTGAGCCCGATCCCGTTGACCGGGTCCCACAGCAGCGTCTGCATGGCCGCCGCCGACGAGCCTTGCCAGACGTCGGCCTCGCCGAAGCCGTCGACCACTTGATGGGTCTTCGTCGGATCGACCGTGATGTCGCCCGTCTGGGCCGTCCCCGGCGTCTTCGTTCCGACGTACATCCCCCCGGCTCCGCCAGTCCCGGTGCCCGATCCGCCAGCGGCGCTGCCGCCCAAACCGCCGGTTCCCGGCCGGCCGGCCGAGCCAGCCGCACCGGTGGCGGAGCTGCCGCCGGTGGCGCCGCTACCGCCGGAAGCATGTCCCGCACTACCGCCGGAGCTTCCGCCGGTGCTGACTATGCCGCCGCTACCGCCGGAAGCATGTCCCGCACTACCACCGGAGCTTCCAGCGGTGCCGGTTATGCCACCGGTGCCGACGGTGCCACCCTCTCCGGTCGACCCGCCGGTGCTGGCGTTGCCGCCCGAAGCGCCATTGCCGCCGCTGCCGGTGGTCCCCCCTCCGGCGGATGAGCCTCCCGTGCCCTCCGTAACTACCGAGCCACCGGCGCAGGCCAAACCACCAATCAGCAAGGCGGAGAGCAGAGAGCGACGCAAGGTGTCGTATTGCATGAGGCTCCTCATTCGTCGGGGCACCGTACTTCGTCAGGCCATGGGGCGCTGTACGAAGAGGTGGGATGGACTCCTGAATAATTGTCGGCAGGGCAATGAAGTTGTCACTGAAAAGAAGGAATCGGCCGTGCGGGACTGGAGCGGCTCCGCGAAGCCAGGGATCGGCCGAATAGGCCGATCGGCCTATTGCTACCCTGCCCGCGGCCAACAAGAGTCAATTCGCTGAACCGACCGATAGCGGCGGCGCGCGCTCGTCAATCGATAACGCTCGACGCGAGCGGCATGCCACGAACGATCTTTTCGCAACAACCTCGGTTCAGGACCGGCAATAGCTGATCGCCACAACGCCACGCTTTCCGCTCGGACACCTGGAGGTCTTCATGACGCGCCCGCGGTCTGATTCCCGCTTTCTTGTCTGGTCTGCAGTCTTGCTGCTGGCGCTCGCCGGTTGTGGATCTCCGGACTCGGGGACGTCGGGCCAGGGGGGCAGTGGTGAAGGAGGCAATACGGGCAACGGCGGGAGCGGTTCCGGCGGAACAACTGGCGCCGGCGGCTCGGGCCCGGGTGGCCACGGCGCCGGAACGGGCGGGAACGGGACGGCCGGGAACGGGACGGGCGGGAATGAAACAGGAACAGGCGGTACCGGGCCTGGAGGCAACACCGGCTCGGGTGGTCGCTCGACCGGAGGAGCCGGAGGGTCCACCTCCGGCACCGGAGGGGGAGGCGGCAACGCGACCGGCGGGACGGGTACGGGCATGGCTGGAGCGGGCGGCCGAGGTACGGGCGGCGCTGCAGGCGGCCACGCGGGGACTGGGGTTGGTGGCTCCGGGACAGGGACCGGTGGGACAGGGACCGGTGGGACAGGGACGGGCGGGACGGGGACGGGCGGGACGGGCGCCGGCGGCGCCGGCACGATGTCCAGCGGCTGCGGCAAGGCGCCCACGATCGCGAGCAGCAACTACAACAACGGTCATCACATCGCCATTACGGTCGGCAGCATGGCGCGCGAGTACATCCTCAACGTGCCGACCAACTACGACAACACCCATCCGTATAAGTTCGTGATTGCCTATCACGAGCTCAACGGCAACGACGACGAGATGTACAGGAACAGCTACTACCACCTGCTCCCGCTCTCCAACAACAGCACGATCTTCGTGGCGCCCAATGGGCAGCAGAACAACGCCAACTGTACGCAGGCCTCGGGGTGCGGCTGGCCCAATCCCAGCGACTCGGACATGAAGCTCGCCGACGCCGTCGTGGCCCAGATCGAACAGAATTTCTGCGTCGACACGAATAAAATCTTCGCGACCGGCTGGAGCTACGGGGCCAGCATGTCCGAACAGACCGCGTGCGAGAGGCCGCTCAGCGGGGCGACGAATGGTTGGGGGGTCCGCGCCATCGCGGTCTACTCGGTCGCCTATCTCAGCAACACCGACAACTGCAAGGCCACCTCCAGCAAGCCCGTCGCCTACTACGCCTCGCATGGAACGAACGATACTGTGCTGCCCTACAGCGGTGGAGTCTCGATCGCCCAGACCTGGGCCGCGGCGGACGGCTGCACCGCGGCGACTCCCACGCAAGCGACTGGCAATCACGTGTGCACCAACTACATGGGCTGTTCGGCCGGGTATCCGGTGGAATTTTGCTCCTTCGTTGGTCCTCACACCCCGGACCCGACGGATTCTGGCGGCGGGACGAGCTGGGAATATCAGAACGTCTGGACCTACTTTAGCCAGTTCTGAGCGACAGACCCCACGACCGGTTCACTTGATCGTCAGCAGCCCGAGCCGCCAGGGGATGGCGTTGTAGTCGCTCGTCGGCGCCGACGGGTCGAACCCCTGATAGAGGTACTGAAGCTTCGAACCGTCGATGAGCATCGTCTCGTCGTAGCCGGCTCGGATCATCTCGCCGTGGCTGATGTCGCGGGTCCAGGGGAGGCCGTCGAAATGAACGTTGCGCTCGCCGGCGAACGGCGACGCCGCGTCCTGGTGCAGGACCGTCCAGGGGATGTGGTGCCGGCCCCGTCCTCTACGGGGTGCTGGTCACCTTGAGCATCGTGACGCCATGGCTCGGAACGGAGGCGGCCGTGTATGACCCGCTGAACGATCCGAGATCCGTATGGCTCCAGAGGTCGCGCACCGTCGCAGAGCCGGTCGGGATACCGAGGGCGCTCCACTGAACGGTGATGGTCGCGGTCGACGTGCCGCGGTTGAGCAGCGCCACCGCGCGCGTGTTCGTCCCCGACAGCGTCTTTGACCAGACCTGCAGGTTCGTGCCCGGCGAGGCGACCAGGCGACCCTGCAGGCCCATCGGATCCTGATCCACCGCGATGACCTCGCTGTTCGTGAGCGTCGCCTTCGTTGCGGCGCTCATGCTGCGCAGGTCGTTTCCGGCGATGAGCGGCGCCGCCAGGATCGCCCACATGCTGAAGTGGGTTTGCCCCTCGGTGTCGGAGAGGCCACTGTTGCCGACCTCCATCATATCCGGGTCATTCCAGTGTCCCGGACCGGCATACGAATAGAGGTTGGCGTCCTGGTCGACGAGACCGATCATCGAGGACCAGCTCGCGTTGATGTCGAAGCCGATCCGCCACATATTCGCGATGGTCGGCAAGTTGATCGAACAGGTGTTCGGCGGGCATCCCGATCCGTCCCCCGGGTTGATGCTGTAGAAGATGGGGCGGCCGGACGCGCGAAGCGCGTTGCCCATGGTCGCGAAGCCGCTGATGGGCCCGGTGCACTTGTCGTACTTGAGATAGTCGACGCCCCAGGAGGCGAACGTTTGCGCGTCCGTCGTCTCGTGACCCTGACTGCCGACGGCGACCGACGGACTGATACCGCCGTACAGACCGACGCAGGTCGTGGTGTTCGGGGTTTCATAGATCCCCAGCTTCAGCCCCTTGCCGTGAACGTAGGTCGCGAGGGCGGGGATTCCCGAAGGAAACTTGCTGGTATTCCACTGAAGCTTTCCGCTCGAGTCGCGCCCGTTCATCCAGCAGTCATCGAGGCTGACGTATTGGTATCCAACCGCCGCCATGCCGCTCGAGACGAAGGTGTCGGCCATCTGCTCGATCAACGTCTCGGTCAAGTTGCACTGGAACGTGTTCCAAGAGTTCCAGCCCATCGGCGGCACAGCGCCGAGAATTCCGCTCGATCCTGCCGCGCCGCTGCCGCCCGCACCGCCGCTCCCCGCGATTCCGCCGGAACCCGTTGCCCCTCCGCGACCGCCAGCGCCGGCGACACCCCCCGAGCCGGTTGCGCCTCCGCGACCGCCAGCGCCGGCTGCTCCGCCTGCTCCGCTTGTCCCGCCCTGACCGGTCGTGCCCCCCTTACCGCCCGCGCCGCCTGATCCGCCTTGGCCGGTTGTGCCGGCCACCCCGGTCGCTCCGGCGTTCCCGCCGGCTCCGCCCGAGCCCGACGTCCCGCCCGAGCTCGAGGTACCGCCCGAACCCAATGATCCGCCCGAAGCCTTGACCCCTCCGGAGCCGGTCGATCCACCGGAGCTCAACGACCCGCCCGCGCCCGTCGTTCCTCCGGAGCTGCTCGCGCCCCCCGAGGCGCTACTGCCGCCCCGTCCTGCATCCGACGCCGTCGTGCTGGCAGCGCCGCAGGCTGCCAACGACATCAACAGCGCGGCGCAGCCAAGAATGTGTGAACGATCAGGTCGCGAACGAACGTCCATGCCTATTATTGTCTTCGAGGCGCCTAATTTGTCAGAAAACTGCGACGAGGGGCCCTGGGCCGCCGCCGGAGCCGCCGCCGCAAGCCGCGAAGCAGATGGCCGGGAGGGATCCCACCGCCAAAGTCCTCGACCTCGTCGCGCGCTCCTCCCGAAGATGGTGCAGGTTCGCTGCGCTTTACAACGACGCAGCGGGACGGTCAACCAGCTCAGGGCGCGGTGTCGGAGAACCTCAGATCGACCCGTCGGCTCCGCGCGCGGCAGGACGAGGATCGCTCCGGGCAGGCGGGCTTGGCCGACCCTTGGGGCCGCACGACCAACGCCTCGCCGCTCACGCCGCAGGCGATCAGGTAGGCGCGGACCGCCTGGGCGCGGGCGCGTGCCAGCTCATCGGGGTGGTGCTCGTCGGCGGTGGCGTACCCTTCGATCTGGAGCGCGTTCGGGTTTGCTTTCAAAAATCCCGCGACGACGTCCAGCGTGGGAAGCGCGGCCGGCATCAGCACCGCGCTCCCTCGCGCGAATCCGACACGATCGAGGAGCCCGGGATCGGTGGGGTGTGGGGGCGTCGGCCGAGCCCGATCGGCGTCCACTTCAGGGTTGGGATTGGCGTCGGTCTCGGCGTCGGCCCCGGGCTCCATGGTGGGCGTCGAGCTTGGGGCCGGCTCGGCCTCGGGCGTCGCGGAGGGACGGAGGACGGCGAACTCGACCCGTCGTTCGCGCTCCCAGCAGACGTTGCGGTCATGGGGACAAGCGGGGACGGTGGCGCCCGAGGCGCGGGCGAAGAGGCGGGCTCCGTCGATGCCGCGATCGATGAGGGCGAGACGGACGGTCGACGCCCGCGAGAGCGAGAGGCGCATGGGGCCGCTCTCGTTGGCGGCGGCGTGCCCTTCGAGCGCGAGCTGCGGGAACCGGTCGGGCTGTTGGTCGAGGATCGCCGCGATCGCGTCGAGGACGGGATACGACGATGGCTCGACCTCGGCGCCCGCGTTGTCGAAGTAGATCTTCTCGCCGATGACGGGAGGGCCGTCGGGAGCGGGAGCGGGCGCCGGGGCCGAGGCGGGCGCCGGGGCTTCTTGCGACTGCGGCAGCGCCGGGGCGGG
>OCTA010002914.1_pt1 | contig 15355 bp, 16 predicted proteins | sample 1538991 | NCBI WGS metagenome assembly OCTA01 (sample SAMEA3539302, study PRJEB22396) | soil metagenome | biome: tundra; feature: field; material: soil | place: USA | collected 2010-05 | depth 0.15 m | reverse complement strand
TTGGAACTACACCATCACACCGGCACAACACGAGGACTCATAGAGTCGTGAGTCCTAAGTGATCAGTCGGCCGCGAGGAAGAGGGCGATATGGAGTTGTGAAGAGCTTCGTGTGAGCGTGGTCAGCCGGAGTGCGCGCGGCTGATCGCGCGACGGCCCGGCGCAGACGGGCTTCCCGACTGGCCGGGAGCGTCGTTCAGGAGGTGACGGCGGCGCGCGCCTTGGCTCCTCGCACGGCCTCGGACAGGGTCTGGATGTCGTAGGCGCCGTAGTGGCGATGTCCGTTGATGAAGAACGAAGGCGTGCCGGTGACACCGCTCAGGTCGGCCGATTCGACATCCTCGGCGATTCGCCCCACGTCCTTTCGCTTTCGCAGGTGCTCGCGGAACCGATCGACGTCGAGGCCCAAGTCCTCCGCGTATCGCAGCAGGTCGCGCAGCTTCAGCGCCCCCTGATGGCTGAGCAGCATGTCGTGCATCTCCCAGAAGCGACCTTGCGCCGCGGCTGCCTCGGCGGCCTCGGCCGCCAGCTGGGCGTCAGGGTGGACGTCGTTGAGCGGCAGATGGCGCCAGACGTAGCGCAACTCGCCGAAGTCCGACAGCAGCTCGCGGATCACCGGCTCCGCCTGGCCGCAGTACGGACACTCCAGATCGCCGTACTCCAGCAGCGTCACAGGCGCCTCGTTTGGACCGCGGATGTGGTCGCGTTCGGGGTCCACCACGACCGCCAGGTCGTCGATCGTCTCCGCCGTGCCCACCAGCGCGCGCAGACGGGCGTCGCGCGGCAGCAGCGTCGTGAGGCGGTAAACGAGCCACGTGGCCAGCGGCGCCAACACGGCGGTGCTGAGCACGCCGAGCTTCGCCTCCTGCAGCTGGGGACCGGTAAGCGCAAGCGTCGCGATCAGCAGCGACACGGTGAAGCCGATACCGGCGATCGTCCCTCCGCCCAGGACCGAAGCCCAGCCGACCGGCGGGCGGATCCGGCCGCGACTCATTCGCGTCACGAGCGCAACCGAGGCGCCGATCCCGATCGGCTTGCCGAGCACGTATGCCGCCAGGATCCCCAGCGTGACCGGTGATGTGTAGGCATGGGCGAGAAAGCCCCCGTTGAGCTCGATTCCCGCGTTGGCGAGCGCGAACAGCGGCACGATCACATAGCTGGTGAACGGGTGATAGAGCTGCTGGTAGCGCTCGTTGGGAGAGACCGCGGACCTCAGGCCGGCGCGAGCCGATTGCGCCAGCTCGGAGGTCGGCTGCTCACGGAACAGCCGGAAGAGGTCGGTGGCGCGCTCCAGGTCCGCTCGCGCGGCCGGATAGGCGAGCGTCAACAGGCCCATCGCCAGCCCGACCACGAGCGGGTCCACTCCGGACTTCAGCAGCGCAACCCACGCGCACAGACCGAGCACGCCGTAGACAAAGCCGTTGTGGACGCGGCGCGAGCGTGCGACCAGCATCACGCCGAGCATGGCGATTCCGGTCAGCAGCGGCCCCAGAGCGACCGCCCGCGTGTAGGCGGTCGCGATCACGATCAGGGCGACGATGTCGTCGACGACGGCGACCGTCAGGATGAAGGCGCGGAGACTGTTGGGAAACCGCCGCCCGACCAGCAGCAGCATGCCGAGCGCGAACGCAGTATCGGTCGACATGGCCGCACCCCAACCGTGAGCCGAGGAACGCCCGGCGTTGATCGCCAGATAGATCGCGACGGGGACCACCATCCCGCCCAGCCCCGCCAACAGCGGGAGCATCAGTCGTCGGCGGTCACGCAGCTCGCCGAGGTCGAACTCGCGCCTGGCCTCGAGGCCGACCACGAAGAAGAAGAACGTCATCAGGCCGTCATTGACCCACTGCTTGAGGCTCTGATCGACTCCGGAACCGCCAATCCGGACCGACAGCGCGGTCCTCCAAACGTGCGCGTAGGACGCCGGATCCACGTTTACCCAGACCAGCGCGGCAAGGGTGGCGGCCAGCAGGATCGCGGCGCTGCCGGTCTGCGTGCGCAGGAAGTCACGCAGCGGCGCCTCCAGGTTGCGCGCCCACGCGGTCCGCCCGGAGAGCGGCCCGGACGATGCGATCGCTTCGGCCATCACCAGGAAGTGTGGCGCGAGCGCGCTGCGTTCGGACTTCCGGACTCGATCATCGCGACCTCGAGGCCCGTGTCAGGCGACGGTCCTGACGTCCTAGCGGTGGGCGGCCAGTCGACGCAGAGCATCCTCGAGCCCGATTCGCCTGAAGGTCTCCACCGGACGCCCGTCCTCAAGCAGACACTGGCGGCCCGCTCGCACACTGACCCCAACCTCGGACGCCGTGGCTTCAGTGCTGTCGAGCAACGCCGACACGTAGGACTCGGTCACCTGGGTGCCCATGATGCTCACGTCCGCCCCCGGAACGCGTCCCGTGGCCGAGTACAGCAGCGCCGTGCGGATGCGGCGCCGGGCGCTGTCCAGCGTCTCACGTGCGTACGCGGGCGCGCCCACGAGGCCGTCTGGCACCAGCAGCCGCGTGATTGCGCGGTCGTTGATCGCACGCAGGATCTGCTCCGGATCATCGGCGACCACCACCTCCTTATGGCTTGGATAGATCTCGAGCTTGCGGTGGCATCCGCGCGGGCGGGCGAGCGCAAAGGTGAAGTAGTCGGCATAGGCGAAGAACGGCGCGCCGCCAATTCGCAGGCGGTCATAGAACGCGGTCACCGCAGCGAGAATCAGGGTGCTCGCGCCGGCGGCGCCGTGGTCGCTGGCAACCACGATCCCCAGCCGGTCCTGCTCGGTGAATCCGGGAAGCAGCGTCTCGATGTCGCCCGGCCGGCCGTCGGCCGTGATCTCAAAGTCGGCGCTGCGCAGCGTGCTCGTGGTGTGCACGGGCTCTTCCTAGCCGGCCTGGGCTGCTGATCGAAGGGCAGGCATGCGGCGAGCTTATGCGGTGATCTGACCTCGCGTTCGTGCGGGTCTGCGGCACAAGGAGCCAGGCAAGCTGAAGCAGCCACGGCGATTGCGGTCGACCGCCGTGGCACTGCTGGCGCTCGCGTGTCTCGGACCGGCCTCATGCGGCGGGTCATCGTCGACACCGCAGAGAACTCTGCATGCGTTCCCGTGGCGTGGTCGGACCGCAACTGGGCGGCGATGGCCAAGCTCGTGCACGACCCGCCCGCAGACTTCGCCGCGGCCAACGCGGGCGCACTGAACGCCTGGGCGTGCCGGATCCCCGCTTCGCCGCCGGCCGCGTGGCGCGGTCGGGGTCCAGCTCCGCAGCGGCCGTTACCGAGCAGCTGTGACTGTCGGGAGTCGGGACCTGGAGCCCGACGACGACGGTCAGGCTGGTCGATGACGGCGGAGATTGGCTGGTGAGCTGGTCGCCGGCAACGATCAACCCCTCCCCGCACGCCGGCGACCGCCTGGTTCGGAGCAGCGTCTGGGCACCACGTGCGGCGATCACCGGCGGCGGCGGTGAACTGCTGACGATCCAGCGTCAGCAGGTCACCGTGGGGCTCGTCGCCAGCCGGATCAAGGAGCGCCAAGCGGTTACCAGCGACCTGCTGGCCGCCGGCGCCAGCGCCAGCGCCAGCGCCAGCGCCAGCGCCAGCGCCAGCGCAGCCGAGGTTAGCCAGGCGCTGGCCCAGGCCAAGGCCCATCCGGACTACTTCGACCCGGTCTTTGCGGTCTCCAAGGCCCGCTACGAGCAGCTCAAGGCCCAGCCGGGGTCGGCCAACGTCTACAGCGTTCCCGGAACCCAGTTCGAGCTGACCAGCGTCCGCAGCGCGCTGACGCAACAGTTGGCGGCGCACGTGGTGGGCTCCGTGGGGCCGATCACCGCCGAGCAGCTGCAGCATCTGGGAGCACCCTATGACGCCGCCAGCGTCGTGGGGCAGGCTGGCCTGGAGCAGGCCTACGAGTGCCGCCTGGCCGGCAGTCCGGGGACCAGCATCACGGTGCTCGATCCGCACGGCGCGACGGTCGCCAGGCTAGCCAGCTTTCCCGATCATCCCGGCGCGGCCCTTGAGCACCAGCCTCGACCCAGTCGTCCAGCGCGCTGCCGAGGCCGCGTTGGGCGGGGAGACCCACCCCGCCGCGCTCGTGGCGACCAGGGCCTCCACCGGTCAGATCCTGGCCGCGGTCAGTGATCCGCCGGGCTACGCCTACGACCAGGCGCTGGAGGGCGAGTATCCGCCGGGCACCACCTTTAAGGTGATCACGACCACCGCGCTGATCGCGCAGGGCTGTCACCTGACTCGCCCGCCCGCTGCGCGCCGAGCCTCACCATCGACGGTGAGGTGTTCCGCAACGCCGAGGGCGACGGCCCCGTGCAGACCGTTGGCCAGGGTTTCATCGAGTCCTGCAACACGACCTTCATCTCGCTGGCCACGGCTCACCTCAACGCGGCCGACTTCACCGCGGCAGCCGACCGCTACGGCCTGGACCGGACGCCGCAGCCAGGGGCTGCCCGCGTTCGCGGCCGAGGTCCCGCCGCCGACCAGCCGGACCTCGCCGGCCGCCACGGCAATTGGCCAGGTCGTGGCCGCCGGGACCGCCGTAGGCACCGGACTGCCGGCCGGGACCCACGCCAAGGTGGGCACCGCCCAGTACAGCTCAGGCGGCACGCTGCGCACCGACGCATGGCTGACGGGCTATGACCGGGACATCGCCTTCGCGATCGGGATCCAGAACACCGGAGCCACCAACGGCGGCCCGACCGACGGCCCGATCATCGGCCGGTTCTTGGACTCACTCGACGCCGGGGCTTAGCGCTCCCCACTCAGTGTCGGAGCGAACCGGTGAGGGCGACCTAGACTGTCGGCCGGAGCCGAGAGAGTGAGCTGAGGACTTGACCGATCCGAGCACAACTGCGCAGCGCAGCATCGCACCAGAGCTGTCGGTGAGGCGGGGCCGCGAAGCGATCGCCTTCTATCAGGCCGCCTTCGCCGCGGTGGAGCTCTATCGCGTCGGCGGGACCGACGAGCACGAGACCGTCGTCGCCCAGCTGGCAGTCGGCGACGCATCGTTCTGGGTCGCCGACGAGTCACCGGAGAACGGCAACTTCAGTCCCGAGTCGCTGGGGGGGTGCACGGTGCGCCTGCTGCTAATCGTCGCCGATCCGCAGGCCGTGGTGGAGCGGTCGGTGACGCTGGGAGCCGAACTGGTCTCAGCGGTGCACGAGGAGCACGGCTGGCTGATCGGGCGGATCAAGGACCCGTTCGGGCACAACTGGGAGATCGGCGAGCCGTTGGTGCAATGGCCCCCGGGCTCACCCGCGGGCACAGCGGACAAGGATCGGGTTCGGCGCAGCGGCTAGCTGCACTGGCTCGGTCGCCTGCTCCCACCCACCGGTGATCGTCACCGCGACGGGGTGGCGCTCGGCGGGACGTCCGGTGGGAAGCCACCCTCGGCCCGCGCCGGTGAGGATCAGCGTGTGCGCTTGGCGGCCGACGAACCCCAGACCGCCGGTGTCATCCACCGCACCGGACCACAGCGCCAGGCCCAGCTCGCGGTGCAGCACCTCGGCCGCGCTAGCCGGGTTGGCGACCACGATGCCCAGCTCGGAGATGCCAATCAGCTCGGTAGCGCAGAACCCGCCGGTTTCCTGCGGACGATCGCCGACTCCGTGGTGGGCGATCAGCTCGACGATGTTCGCGGCCGGGTCGTGGAAGTAGCACGCCTCGGCGTTCCAGTCGGCGAAGTCGAACACCGCAGCGCCGTCCTCGCCGGCGAGCAGCTGGGTGTGGCGGGCGATCCACGAACGTGCGGCGTCGAAGCGGTCGCCGGGCACCAGCAGGGCAAAGTGATAGAAGGGCCGCGCGTCACCGGCGGCTGGGGTGAACACGAGCTCGGCGCCGCCGACGGCGACGCTCAGCGCGTGACGGCGATGCTCGCCAGGCAAGCCCAACTCTTCGCCGTAGAACCGGGCCAGCGCGTCCATCGCAGTGCCCGGCACCTGGAGCTCAACGTGGGCGATCCGCAGTTCAGGTTGCGGCATCGGCGGTCAACGTAGCAGTGCCCGGGCCGGTGCGAGCCCTTGCCGAGACCGCCGCTGCGGTGCACTAGGATCGCCCCGGATGGATCTCGGGATAAGCGGCAAGGTCACGCTGGTCACCGGCGCCTCCAAAGGACTCGGCCTCGGTGTCGCCGATGCGCTCGCCCGGGAGGGAGCCACGGTGGCGATCAGCTCGCGTTCGCGTGAGCGGATCGAGGCGACGGCGGCGCGGATCGGCGCGCAGGGGTTCGTACACGACACCGCCGACGCCGATGGGGCAGCGAAGCTGATCGCCGGCGTCGAGCAGCTGCTGGGACCGATCGAGATCCTCGTCACCAACAGCGGCGGCCCCCCCGCCTCGCCCGACGCCCTGTCCTTCGGCCACGAGCAGTGGCGAGCGGCGTATGAGCTGTTGCTGCTGGGTGCCCTGGCGCTGGTGGAGGCGGTGATGCCCGGCATGCGCGCGCGCGGCTGGGGGCGCATCCTGTCGCTGTCCTCCAGCGTGGTGCGCGAGCCCAGCCCGGTGCTGGTGCTCAGCGCCGCTCATCGCGCCGGGCTTCTGGCGGCACTCAAGACGATCGCGCGTCAGGTGGCCGGCGACGGGGTGACCGTCAACTCGCTGCTGCCGGGGGTGATCGCCACCGATCGCGCCCGAGAGCTGGGAGCCGACCGTCCCGACCGCCTGAGAGACGTGCCTGCCGGGCGCCTTGGCACGGTGGGAGAGTTCGCCGCGGCGGCCGCATTTCTATGCTCGGACCCGGCCGCTTACATCACCGGCACCACGCTGCTGGTGGACGGCGGCGCGACCAGAAGCGTCTAGCCGCGCCCGAGCGGAAAGGCTGGCAGGACGAAGCGATGAACTGGCCGTCAGTCGTGTCGGACTGGGGATCGACCGCCAGCGACCGCGCGCGGGACTACCCGTGCGACCGCCTGGTGCCCGATGCCGACCAGATGATGTTCAGGGCGCTCGACGTCGATGCGCCGGCCGCCATGACCTTCCGCTGGCTGTGCCAGCTGCGGGCGGCGCCCTACAGCTACGACAAGCTTGACAATCGGGGACGCCGCAGCCCGCAGACACTCACCGCCGGCCTGGATCAGCTGGCTCCGGGCCAGCGCATGCAGACGATCTTCCGCTGATCGAGTTCGAGCCGTGAGTCGTTGACCATGGGAACCGCCAGTCGCCTGTTCGGGCGGATCGCATGCACCTACCGGGCCGCCCCAGTCACCGATCGGCGCTCGCGCATCGTCGTCAAGCTGATCGTCGCATACCCGGCCCGCGCGCTGCACGGCCCATTGCTGCGCCTGCTGCTGGCGCCCGGGGACCTGGTGATGATGCGCCGGCAGCTGCTCAACCTCAAAGGGCTCGCCGAGCACACCTACGAGACCACGCGCCGGCCGTCCCCGTGAGACGGCTCGGGCCCGCCCTGGAAGAGCGCGACTTCCGGCTGTTGTGGCTGGCGTTGCTGGGGATGGGCATCAGCCTGCAGATGCTCGAGGTGGCCATCGGCTGGGAGGTGTACTCGCAGCATCGCAGCACGCTTGATCTGGGTTGGATCGGACTGGCCGAATTCATCCCGATGTTCGTGCTTGCCCTCCCCGCCGGACAGCTCGCCGATCGGCTGCCACGTCGGCTCGTGTTCGCCGCATCGCTGTTGCTCGGGGCCGGCGTGGGCGCTGGCCTGGCGGTGCTGAGCGGCTCCGGGGACACCTCGGTCGGGCCGTATCTGGCCCTGGCGGCCGGCGCCGGCACCGCGATGGCGCTCGGAACGCCGGCCGCGCGAGCGATGCCGCCGACGCTGGTCGGGCCCGAACTGCTGCCCAGCGCGATGACGCTGCGCTCGATCGCCGCCACGTCGGCACAGGTGGTGGGGCCCGCCCTCGGCGGGCTGCTGTACGGAACCTCACCCGTGCTGGTCTACTCGCTGGCCGCAACCGCGTGCGTGCTCGCCGCGATCTGCGTGACGGCGATGCACCCGGGTCCCGCGGCCGAGGCGACGAGTGCGCCGTCCCCGACCGCGCCCGGGCTGGAGAGCGTGCTGGAGGGGCTGCGGTTCGTAGGGCGCACGCAGATCCTGCTGGGGGCGATCCTGCTCGACCTGCTGGCGGTGCTGTTCGGAGGCGCCGTGGCGCTGCTGCCCGTTTTTGCGCGCTCGATCCTGCACGTCGGGCCCACCGGACTGGGGATCCTGCGGGCGGCGCCGGCGATCGGCGCGCTGCTGGGCGCCGCGATCGTCACCCGGAGGCCGATCGGCGGCCGCGCCGGCCGTACTCTGCTGAGAGTCGTCGGACTGTACGGCGCCAGCATCGTCGTGTTCGGGCTCTCCCGCGTCTACCTGCTCTCGTTCGTCGCGCTGGCCGTCGGCGGGTTCGTCGACCTCTACAGCATGAACATCCGCTCGACCACGGTGGCGCTCGCCACCCCCGATCGGCTGCGGGGACGCGTGCTGGCGGTGGAGATGGTGTTCATCAGCGCCTCCAACCAGCTCGGCGCCTTTGAGTCAGGGCTCGCCGCCTTCCTGGTGGGCACGATCCCCGCCGTGGTCGGCGGCGGCGTGATCACGATGCTGATCGCCGCCGGCTGGAGCAGGATCTTTCCCGCCCTGGCCACCGTCGATCGCCTGGAGCAGGTGGCGCCCCCGACCGCGGGTCCCGTCGAGGCCAGCGCGCCCGCCTGAGACCTGCGGCGCCCGTGCTCATCGAACTTTGGCGTTCCGTGACCGAGGGGTGGTCGCAAAACGCCAACGTTCGTGGTTGACGCCCCGTCCGTCCAGCTGAGACTCAGGCGATCCCGTGCTCGTAGGCGTAACGCACGGCCTGGGCCCGGTCGCGCGCGCCGACCTTGTGGAAGATCCGGTTGACGTGGGTCTTCACAGTCGCGCTGCTGACCACCAGTTGCGCGGCGATCTCGGCGTTGGACAGGCCGGAGGCGATCAGCTTGAGCACCTCGGCCTCCCGAGCGGTGAGCTCGTCGGGAAGCTCGGCAGGCGCAGGCGCGGTCGCCGGCCCGGGGTGCACGACGGCCTCCACCAGGCGCGCCTGCACGGCCGGGTCAAGATGCGTGTTTCCCGCCACCAGAGCCCTGATCGCCTGCTCGATCTCCTCCGCGCTGGCGTCCTTGGTCAGGTAGCCGCGAGCGCCGGCCTGCAGAGCGGGGAACAACGACTCGTCATCGGCGTAGGTCGTCAGCACCAGCACCTGCGTGCCAGGCAGTGAGGCGAGCAACTCCCGGGTAGCCTGCGCGCCCTCCATGCGCGGCATGCGCAGGTCCATCAGGACCACGTCGGGGCGCTGCTCGCAGGCGCGCTCCAGCGCCTCCAGGCCGTCGCCGGCGGTTCCGATCACCTCCACGCCGTCGATCAGGCCAATCAACATCGTCAGCCCCTCGCGCACGACGCGCTGGTCATCGACGATCAGCACTCGGATCGTCTCGCCGGTCATGCCGGTACCTGCAGCTCCACCCGCCACCCCTCACCGGTGGGACCCGCGTCCATGCGGCCGCCGGCGCGTTGCACGCGCTCCCGCATGCCCTCCAGCCCACGTCCCCCGCCGACGCGCGGCAGACCTGCGTCAAGGCCAGGCAGACCCCCGCCGACGCTCGGCAGACCGCCACCGGTATCCGCCGGCCCGCAGGCGCCCAGCGCGCCACGGGTCTCGGCCGGCGCCCTCACGATCCGGTCCTCGACACTCAGCGTCGTGGCATCTGGCCCGTAGCGCAGCACGATCAACACGGCGGCGCGCGGCGCGTAGCGCGCGATGTTGGTCAGCGCCTCCTGGGCACCGCGATACAGCGCCAGGCTCGCCTCGGCTGACAGCGCCCGAGCCTGTCCCTCGATCCGCAGCGTTGCGCCCACGCCGAGATCCTTACGGAAGCTGTCGACCAGGCCACCCACTTCCCCCAGCGCGGGCAACAGGTCACCACGCAGCGTGCTGACCGCTCGCCGGGCATCGGCGAGCCCGTCCTTGACCAGCTCGCTGGCACGCTCGATCGCTGCCCGCACGTCCGGCTGGGCACCCCGGCGCTCGGCCAGCACCCGGGCACCCTGGAGCTGGATCGCTGCGCCGACAGGGAATGGGCCAGGACGTCGTGCAACTCGCCGGCGATCCGCGCCCGCTCCTGGGTCGCCGCCGCCTCGGCCTGGGCATCGCGCGCGGACTGCAGCTCGGCCAGCAGCAGCTCCGTACGGTCCTGGCTCTCCCGGGACTGCTTGAGCAGGTGCGCCGTCATTCCCAGCAACCCGCACAGGAGCAGTTCCGCGAGAACCACCTCAGACGTGCTCCCGCTCAGCGCGCTGGCGAGGCCTAGACCGATCGTCACCCCCGCCGCGATCACCAGGCCCGGGCGCAGGGGTAGACGGGTGATCGCCATCCAGACCGCGGCGCTGGCGCCCAGCTCGCTGGCGCCCTGCGGCTGCAAGGCCGACAGCGCGACCCCGGCGGCGCCGATCGTCGCGGTCAGCGCGAACTGGGCGGCAAGCCCGCGTCCGGCGAAATGCTCGGTAATCAACACCGCCAGCCCGAGGACGTAAACGCACACCGCCACGGTCACACCGGCGCCCGCTCCGTGCAGTGCAGGCGCAGGATGTCCGTCGGCGCTGGTGACGGCAACGATCACCATCACCGCCCAGCCGCCCGGCGCCATCAGGCTCCGCTGCCGCCTGAGCCTCTCCTCCGAGCGCTGGCGGGCTTGCGCCTCGTAGCGGTCTTCACCACCCGGGCCTGAGCGCTCCGTGAGCATCGACAGACCTTAGAACGAACGCGACCCGCCGACGCGGGCGCTGTGATGGCCGGCTCTGGCCCGCTCCCGGCAGCAGCTGGTTGCGAGTTTCGCCGTGTGAGGATCGCTTCCCCCTGTGGGCATCTGCTTGGATGCCCCGATGCGGCTCGAAGCCGAGGTGGTGATCATCGGGTCGGGCATGGGTGGGGGTAGCACCGCTCACGCCCTGGCCCGCCGAGGCATCGACGTTCTCGTGCTGGAGCGTGGAGAGCGCCTGCCGGCGGAACCTGAGAACTGGTCCCCGCGGGCGGTGTTCACCGAGCGTCGCTACAAGCCGGCTGAGCAATGGCTCGACGGTTCCGGTGCCAGCTTCGCGCCCGGCGTGCACTACGTCGTCGGTGGCAACACGAAGGTCTACGGCGCGAGCCTGCCTCGGTTTCGCGAAGCGGACTTCACCCAAGTCGAGCACTTGGAGGGGACCTCGCCGGCATGGCCGTTGCGCTATGAGGACCTCGAGCCCTACTACGGTGAGGCGGAGCAGATGTATCGGGTTCACGGCAGCACCGGCGAGGATCCGACCGAGCCGTGGCACAGCACGCCGTTCCCGTATCCGGCGTTGGAGCACGAGCCGTACATCGTCCACCTCGCCGAGCGCCTGCGTGAGCAGGGAGTCAACCCATGCGCAAACTCGATGGGGGTCGATCGCCGCGCTGGGGGGCGCTGCGTGAGGTGCGCCACGTGCGATGGCTTCCCCTGCCAGCTTGACGCCAAGAGCGATGCGCAGACGTGCGGGATCGACCCCGCGATCGCCACCGGGAACGCCCGGCTGCTGACCGGGATGCGCGTACGACAGATCGTGACCGACCGGTCTGGCCGGCGGGTCGAGCACCTCGTTGCCGAGAACCGAGACGGGCGGGTGCAGGTCACAGGCGCCAGATTCGTCCTGGCTGCCGGGGCGGTCAACTCCGCCGCGCTGCTGCTGGCGTCGGCCGCCGACGAGCATCAGCGCGGCCTCGCCAACTCCTCCGATCAGGTCGGACGCAACTTCATGATGCACAACAACGCCCACATCCTGGCGATCGATCTCAACCGCCCCAACGACGTGACGTTCCAGAAGACGCTGTCAGTCAACGATTGGTACCTCGACGGCGGCGACGGGTTCCCGCTGGGCGCGATGCAGCTGATCGGAAAGGTGCAGGGTCTGATGATGAAGGCGACCGCGCCCCGTGGCGTGCCGCTGCGGGTCCTTGACGCGATCGCGGCGCGCAGCGTCGAATGGCTGATCATGAGCGAGGACCTGCCGTCTGCAGACAACCGGGTGACCGTCGACGTCGACGGTCAGATCACGACCGCGCGCGTCGCCCGCGGCGAGCGCACCCACCGCCGGCTTCTCAAGCGGGCCAGGCGTCTTCTGCGCGCCGCGGGCTATGACGCCATCCTCACCCAGCACTTCGACATCGGGATGAACAGCCACCAATGCGGGACCGTCGTCGCCGGGACCGACCCCGCGACGAGTGTCCTGGACCCATGGTGCAAAGCCCACGACCTGGAGAACCTCTGGGTCATCGACGGCGGCTTCTTCCCCTCGTCGGCGGCGATGAACCCGGCGCTCACGATCGCTGCGCAAGCGCTGCGCGTGGTGGCCGAGTCCGGTCTGGCCGGATGAAGGCCTCGTGCGCGTCGCGGCCGAGTCCGGTCTGGCCGGGTGCGACGGCGACGCCGAGGGGGCGCCGGGCCCACGGGTTGCGCTTTGATGTAGCCGGTGTCGCGATCGTTCCTGAGCCTGATTACCGGCTCTTTCTCAACTCCGGCCGCCGGGAACCCGACGGTGGCGATGGTGGAGGCGGCCTACCGACATCATGGCCTGGATGCGCGCTATATCAACTGCGACGTCGCGGCGGAGGCGCTCGGCGACGCCGTGCGTGGAGCGCTGGCGATGGGCTGGGCCGGCTTCAATTGCTCCATCCCCCACAAGGTGGCGGTGCTGGCGCACCTCGACGGCCTCGCCCCTTCCGCCGAGCTGATCGGCGCCGTGAACTGCGTCGTGGTCCAGGACGGCGAGCTGATCGGCGAGAACACCGACGGCCAGGGCTTCCTGGCCTCACTGAGGACGCTGATCGACCCCTCCGGTCTGCAGCTCGTGCTGTTCGGTGCCGGCGGCGCGGCGCGCGCGATCGCGGTTGAGTCAGCCCTGGCCGGGGTTGCTTCCGTCACCGTCGTGAACCGTGATCACGACCGCGGAGCGGAGCTCGTCCAGTTGCTGCGTAGGCACACTCCGGCCTCGGCCGAGCTCGTGGTCTGGGATCGGCCCTACCGGCTGCCGGAGTCGGCGAGCGTCGTCGTGAACGCAACGTCGATCGGGCTGGCGCCCAACGTCGATGCACGGCTACAGATCGAGCTCGACAGTCTGGCGCCCCAGATGGTCGTGGCTGACGTGATACCCAATCCACCGCATACCGCGCTCCTGCGCGACGCGCAAGCCAAGGGTTGCGTGACGCTTGACGGGCTCGGAATGCTGGTCAATCAGGCGCTCCTGGGGATCGAACACTGGACCGGGATTGCCGCTGAGCCCACCGTGATGCGAACGGCCCTCGAGGATGCCCTGAACGGTAGGCAGTAGGGCGCAGATCCGATCGGTGAGTGACCTGATGCTCCGCCGTGCGTATTCCCGTAGACCAGCGGGCCCCGGTGGGGGAGGTTGAGCGATCGGCTCCCAATACCCGGTGTGCGCGTGTCCAGCGGCACGACGGCTTAGCGCGGTTTCGAATGGCTCAGGCGCCACGCCCGAAGGTCATCGCGCCGAATGGTTCGTCCTCGCCCGCGTCAAGCCGAAACGGCGGGTACTCCGAGGTCATCACCGCCGCATACGCGCAGACTCGCAGCACCCAACGGTCGAGGCCGAGCACCAGATCGAAGACCGAGCGGGGATAGGAGCCGCGGAACAACAGCACCACTGCCCCGGCGAGCACGAGCAGGCCGATCAGTCCCACCCCCGTCGCTGCGCCCCACGAGCTGGTGGCGGCCGTCCAATCGAACGTCCCGCCACCGCCGATGAGGATCCCGGCGATCAGGTACTGGGGGATTCCCGCCAGCCACCAGCCGATCAGCACCAGCCCCCTGCGCTGATGCGCGGGGTAGGCGACCCGGATTCGGGCGGGATAACCCGGCACCTCGCCAAGGGTGAACGGCGGGTAGCAGTCGGTCCCGTTTGCGCCATAGGCATAGAAGCCCACCCGCCAGGACCAACGCAGCACGCCGACGTTGAAATCGAACAACCCCCGCGGGTAGCGGCCGGTGAACAGGACGACGATGAACGCCCCGACCGAGCAGACGAAGAACGCCGGCCAGAGTACAGCGAGCACGACGTAATGCGGAAACGCCAGCAGCCACTTGAACAGCCACAGCCATCGCGATGGCGATTCCAGGTGGCCTTCGACGTGGACGGGGTGGGGATTCGCCGCGGTTGGAAATGTGACCTGCATACGGCGCTCACCTCTTCAACTGGCCGAGCTTCACATCGCCGCCGGCGCGCATGGCGCGCCGCGACAGCGTTCGACGTCAAAGTCTGTCGCGGATGTCCCGGAGAATCATCCGGGCAGGACCGCGATACGGGTTGCCCGCAACTACTTAATCCCGGTTCAGGCTCCAGTAGAAGTCGGCTCCAGCCGCGATCGGCCGGGCGACGTGACTCAGAGCCGCGCGGGTCTGCGTCAAGTCGAGTTGCGCGATGGCAGCGACCTCGGCTGTGGCGAGCGGCTCGGTGGCCCAGGCGAGCACGTCGGCGACGGTCCCAGGCTTGGGTCGGCGCACGAGCTGAGGGGCGAGATTTGCGATTGCCACCTCGTAGGCCTCGACCGGGTTATAGCCTGCCAGCGCAATGGTCACTCCGTCATCGGCGCGGGTGATCAAGTAGCTCGGCGCGGTGTAACGCCGCCGTTCGGGGGGCCCGCCCAGCTTGTGGTCGAGCGCGCGTGCCGCTGGCGATGGGCTGCGCGCCGCGTCGATATCCGCCTGCAAGGCTGCGTGGACGTCCGCGCCGGCGCACCATGCGTCCAGTTCGGCCGGCTCCAATCCGACATCGCGCGCAGCTGACGCCAGCAGTTCGCGATCGTCGAGCAGCCCGCCGAGCATCGTCCGCACCCGCAGACGGCGCAGCAGCGGCGCTTGCAGCGCCGGCGCGTGCAGCCTGGTGGCGACGACGGCGCGACAGGCGGGCTCTGAGGAAGCGGGGCGCGCGTAGGGCAGCGGATCGATCGGCATGCCGTAGCGGCGCTGCAGGGTCGGGGCACCCCCGGCGAGCTTCTCCGCCTCCCCGGGCTCCAGGGTGAGGACGATCATCCGCGTCCGCCATCGGAGCTGCTCGCCGTAGTGCCAGTCCAAGCGCAACCGTACCGGCTCGGCTGAGAACGCGAACGGACAGGCCGGATCGGTGAACAGGGTTATCTCCAGCGCCACGATGCGCGAACTTAACCACGCCCAACCCGCACGCCGAGGATCGGGCCCTCGGGCGCCTTGTCGCCCAGCGCCCGCTCGGACCCAGCGGCCGGTCCCAGACAAAGCTCTTGTCCCTGACCCGCCAGGACGGCCTGCCATGCGACACCTGTTCGCTGGTCTCAGGCAGCTAGTGTAGTGTCTCCCATTTAGCTATCTAGTTGTGGTATGATGGTGGTGTGAAC
>OCTA010002913.1_pt1 | contig 15362 bp, 9 predicted proteins | sample 1538991 | NCBI WGS metagenome assembly OCTA01 (sample SAMEA3539302, study PRJEB22396) | soil metagenome | biome: tundra; feature: field; material: soil | place: USA | collected 2010-05 | depth 0.15 m | reverse complement strand
TCTTCGACTGCACCTTCACCAGCGCTGCCGTCAGGGTCGTCTTGCCGTGGTCGATGTGACCGATCGTGCCCACGTTCACGTGGGGCTTGTTGCGAACGAATTTCTCCTTGGCCATGGCTTCTCTCGTCTCTCTTCTTGTCGTCTTTGGGGAGGCTTGTTGCGGTCCCTAGCGGCGTTTCTGTCGGTCTCGCTCCCGGATGGGGAGCTCGAGGGGAGCCTTCCGGCTCCCCTCGAATGTGGCTAATGACCTTTTATCTTCGCGACGATCTCGTCCTGGATCGCAGGGGAGACCGGCGCGTAGTGCGAGAACTGCATCGAGGACGTGCCTCGTCCCTGCGTCATCGAGCGCAGGTCGGTCACGTATCCGAACATCGTGGCGAGCGGGATCTCCGCGTCGATGACCTGCGCGTTGCCGCGCTGGGACATGCCGAGGATGCGCCCGCGGCGCGCGTTGAGGTCGCCGATGACGTCGCCCATGTACTGCTCGGGCACGACGACTTCAATCTTCATGACCGGCTCGAGGATCGTGGCCCCCGCGCGCCTGGCGCCCTCCTGGAAGCAGAGCGACGCCGCGACCTCGAACGCCTGCGCGCTCGAGTCGACCTCGTGGTAGCTGCCGTCGGTCAGGCGGCAGCGCATGTCGACGAGGGGGAAGCCGGCGACGACGCCTCGCGCCATCGCCTCTTTGACGCCCTTCTCGATCGCCGGGATGAACTCTTTCGGGATCACGCCGCCGACGATGTCGTTCTCGAACTCGAAGCCCGCGCTGCGCTCGAGCGGCTCGATCTCCATGACGACGTGGCCGTACTGGCCGCGGCCCCCGGACTGCTTGGCGTACTTGTACTCGCACGCCTGCTTCTTCGTGATCGCCTCGCGGTACGCGACCTCGGGCTTGCCCACGTTCGACTCGACCTTGAACTCGCGCTTCAGGCGGTCGACGATGATCTCGAGGTGGAGCTCGCCCATCCCGCGGATGATCGTCTGCCCGCTCTCTTCGTCGGTGTGCACGCGGAAGCTCGGGTCCTCTTGCGCGAGCTTCGAGAGGCCCACGCCGAGCTTCTCGACGTCGACCTTGGTCTTGGGCTCGATCGCGATCGCGATGACGGGCTCGGGGAAGATCATCTGCTCGAGGAGCACCGGGTGCTTCTCGTCGCAGAGCGTGTCGCCGGTGCGCGTGTCGCGGAAGCCGACCGCCGCGAAGATGTTCCCGGCGTCGGCCTCCTGCACCTCTTCGCGCTTGTTCGCGTGCATGCGGAGGATGCGGCCCACGCGCTCGCGCTTGTCGCGCGACGAGTTGAGCACCATCGTGCCGCTGGCGACCTTGCCCGAGTAGACGCGGAAAAACGTCAGGTTGCCGTGGGGGTCGTTCAGGATCTTGAACGCGAGCGCGGCGAAGGGCTCGTCGTCGGACGCCTTGCGCTCCGTCTCGGTCTTCACCTTCTTGCTCGGGTCGATGCCCTTCACCGGGGGGATGTCGACCGGCGACGGCAGGTAGTTGACCACCGCGTCGAGCAGCATCTGCACGCCCTTGTTCTTGAAGGCGGAGCCGCAGAGCACGGGGACGAGCTTGAAGTTGATGGTGCCGAAGCGGAGCGCCCGGTGGAGCATCACGTCGGTCACCTTGTCGGAGTGACCTTCGAGATAGAGCGCCATGATCTCGTCGTCGACGTCGGCGCACGACTCGATGAGCTTGTCGTGCCACTCCTTGCTGACGGCCTTGAGCTCGGCGGGGATCTCGATCCACTCGAACTTCTGGCCCTTCGACTCCTCGTCGAAGACCGCGGCCTTCATCTTCATGAGATCGATGATGCCGCGGTGCTGATCCTCTTCGCCGAGGGGCCACTGGATGGGGACGGGGTTCGTGCCGAGCCGCTCCTTCATGCTGTTGACGCACATGAGGAAGTCCGCCCCGACCTTGTCCATCTTGTTCATGAACGCGATGCGGGGGACGTTGTACTTGTCCGCCTGGCGCCACACCGTCTCGCTCTGCGGCTCGACGCCGTTGCCGCCGTCGAACACGCAGACCGCGCCGTCGAGCACGCGGAGGCTGCGCTCGACTTCGATCGTGAAGTCGACGTGGCCGGGCGTGTCGATGATGTTGATGCGGTTCATGATCCCGCTCGAGGGACCGTCGAGCGGGCGCCAGAAGCAGTTCGTGGCCGCCGAGGTGATCGTGATCCCGCGCTCTTGCTCCTGGATCATGTAGTCCATGGTCGCGGCGCCCTCGTGGACCTCGCCGATCTTGTAGTTCACGCCCGTGTAATAAAGGACGCGCTCGGTCGTCGTCGTCTTACCGGCATCGATGTGCGCCATGATGCCGATATTGCGCGTTCTTTCGAGCGGGTACTCGCGTGCCACGACGGGTTCCTTGTTTGGCGGGCTGGGGTTGAGGGCGGGGTTTACGGGGCGTTTGAGGCGGCGAATGCAAGAAACCCCCTCTGGCCAACCTCCCCGCAATTTGGGGAAGTGCCGCGTCGATTCGCGGCTGAGATCCAGAGAGGGTGTCGGGGCACTGCGGGGTTGCGCGGTGACCCGATCCTTATGTCGTCTTCGCCATAGTCTGGTGGGTGGGGATCCTTGCTCTAGTTCTGCGTGCGCGCGGCCGGCATCGAGAGCCGACTACCAGCGATAGTGGGCGAAGGCCTTGTTCGCCTCGGCCATCTTGTGCGTGTCGTCCTTCTTCTTCACCGCGTTGCCGCGGCCGTTGGCCGCGTCGACGAACTCGGCCGCGAGGCGCTCGCGCATCGTCTTCTCGCCGCGATCGCGGGAGTACATCACGAGCCAGCGCATCGCCAGGGTGACGCGGCGCTCGGGGCGAACCTCGACGGGGACCTGGTAGGTCGCGCCGCCGACGCGCCGGCTCTTCACTTCGAGCTTGGGCTTCACGTTGTCGAGGGCCTTCCGGAAGACCTCGAGCGGGTCCTCCTTGAAGCGCTCCTGGATGACGTCGAGCGCGCCGTAGAGAATGCCCTCGGCCGTCGCCTTCTTGCCCCCGAACATCAGCGTGTTCGTGAACTTGGAGATGAGCTTGTCCTTGAACTTGGGGTCCGGAATGATCCGGCGCTTGGGGACTTCACGGCGGCGGGGCATGAGGGCTCTTGCGGATTCCTACGGGGCTTGAGGCGGTTTCGAACGGGTCAGAAGACGCGAGATCGGCAGGCGGTGCAGTCGAGATCGGCAGGCGGTGCAGTCGTGAACGACGCCTCCCGGTGGGGGGTGTGGGGGGAGGCTCCGCTCCCCCCACTCAAGACTTGGGCCGCTTAACGCCGTACTTCGAGCGCTTGCGGTTCCGATTGATCTTGTTGGTCGACGACGGGCCGATGGCGCCCGACGCGTCGAGGGTGCCCCGGACGACGTGGTAGCGCACGCCCGGGAGGTCCTTCACGCGGCCGCCGCGGATGAGCACGACCGAATGCTCCTGGAGGTTGTGGCCCTCGCCGGGGATGTACGAGGTGACTTCCATGCCGTTCGTGAGGCGCACGCGGCAGACCTTGCGGAGGGCCGAGTTCGGCTTCTTCGGCGTGGTCGTGTACACGCGGACGCAAACGCCACGCTTCTGCGGGCAGGCTTTGAGGGCCGGCGAGGCGGTCTTGACGCGAGCGGCGGTGCGGCCGTGACGAATGAGCTGGTTTATCGTGGGCATCGTTCGGTTCTTCGCGGCGGGCGGGGCAGTCAGGGGGGTGGGCCAGAGAAGACGCACCTCGACCAAACCCCGGGGCCGCGGGGGAGGCGCACTTTACTTACGGTGCCCTCTCTGTCAAGAGCGGTGGCGACGAACATGCCGCTCGAGACCCCCCTCGGCGAGACCCCGGAGGCCGTGCGCGAGGCGCTGGCTCCTTTGAGGAACGACTTCTCGGTCGCTCTCTTCGCGGCTGGCAACGCCTTCGCGGTGGGCGCGGTGATTCGTGTAGCGCACAGCTTCCTGGCGCGCGAGGTCATCGTCATCGGCGACGGCGACTGGTACGCGAAGGCCTCGATGGGCATGCAGAAGTACGAGCGCGTCGTGCGCGCGCCCAGCGCCGCCGCCTTCAAGGAGATCGTCGCCGGCCGCCCCGTCTGGGCCGTCGAGAAGGACTACGCCCGCCGCGCGGTCACCGCGGTCGACCGGTTCCCGCCCGGCGTGGTCTTCCTCTTCGGAAGCGAGCGCCACGGTCTGCCGTCCGAGCTCGCCGATGCGGCCGACGAGGTCCTCGGCATTCCCATCTACGGAGTGAACCACTCCCTCCCCGTCACCGTCGCGGCCGGCATCGTCATGCACGAGTGGGCGCGCCGGCGGTACGCCCCCGGCGCCCTCGTTTGAGGATTTGAACAGGAAGGCGGGAAGGCGGCGTCTTCCCGTCTTCATGTTTCCCGATCTCGGGTTTGTTGGCCGGGTCGGGAAGGTCAGCGCCTACTATCCCACATGCAGGGCGAGGCGTTTTTCAGGGGAGTTGCGGCTTGCGCCGAGTTTCCCAACGATAACCCCCGGCTCCACGCGGGGGCGATCTGGGCTTGTGCTTTCGTGCTTGGACCGCCTTCTCCCGAGCGCCGGGAGATGGCCGGGCCCGGCATGAAGCTGCTGGACGTGACGGTGGAAGCCTCGGAGCGAGATGCCACTGGTGAACCGAGGCCGGCGGCCGAGGTGTCCACGGCGGTCGATGAGTGCACGCCGGAGGTCGCGGTGCTGTCGGGCGAGGACGAAGCGCAAGACCAAGACGAGGAAGACGACGGCGAGGGAGACGACCCGATCGAGATCGTCGACGAGATGTCGGTCGATGGATCGGCCGGCGTTGCCGTCCCCGACCCCTTCGCGACGTTCATGACCGCGCTCGAGGAGACGGCCGCCTCGCTCGGTGCGGGGCCGGATCAACTCGCGTGCGTCCGCGCCCTCTTCGGCGTCACGCGATGGGACGCGATCGAGCCCGGACCGCCGGCGATCGAGGCCCTCGTCGACGCGAAGATCGTCGTCGCGAGCGAAGCCCGGCGCGCGAACGGGCTCTCTCGCGGCCGCGAGTTCACCGAGCAAGTGCTCGCCTGGCAGGGCATCTTGCGAGGCAAGAGCGAAGACTTCACGATGTGCACCGCCCTCGACGAGTGGGCCGCGGACGTGGTCGCTCGCGTGATGGGCACACCGATCCGCGCGGAAGGAATCCGTCGCGAGCTGCGCCGGCGCGGCGTCGCGGCGTTCGGGCTCGTGGCCGACGCGGCCTGACGGCCCGGGCGTTGACCCGAGGCCACTTCTCGCTCGCCCGTGCGTGACGCGACGAAGCGCGCAACGAGTTACTCACTCGAGAGCCGTCCGCACGTCCTGACCCGTCCGGCCATTATCCCCCGAGAGCTGCGGAATATCCGTGGCCGATAACCTATGGGCACGCGTTGCCCGGCCTGGATCGTTCCGCCATACTGCGCGCCTTCCTGGAGGCGGCAACATGGTCAAAGGTATTGCGTGCACTGTGCTCGTAGGTTCGGTCGCGGCGATGTTCGCCTGTTCGTCGAGCTCCAAGTCGACCGTGTTCACCGCATCGGACGACAGCGGCACCGACGACGCCTCCTCCAGCAACGACAGCGGTTCGAGCGGTAGCAGCGGAAGCAGCAGCGGAAGCAGCAGCGGCGGTGCCTGTTCGGCGAGCTCGCTCTCGCTCCCCGCGGCCTGCAAGACCTGCGTGACCACGAACTGCTCGGCCCAGCTGGCCGCCTGCACGACCTGCGACATCACCTGCGCCGAGACCTGCACGACCTGCGCGTCCGCGTGCCTCGGCGGCGGCACCGACTCCGGTACGACGACCCCCAAGGATTCGGGCAGTGCGTCGGGCGACGGCGGGGATCCGTGCGGAAAGCTGACGTCGTGCGGCGGCTGCACGCTCGTCACCGCTGGGGGCCTAGATAACCCCGCAACTCCCTGCGCGTCGTCAGTGAGCAGCGACAACACGGCCGCTTGCCAGACGTACCTGACCGGCCTTCAGGCGGCGGGGCTCTGCAAGTAACGCGTTCCTGATCTCGATCGGCACGTGCGCTGAGGATCGATCGGGTCCTTGATTCCGGAATTCGACTGCCCCTCGGTCCCGGTCCACAGGCTGCTCGCTGTAGCCCACGCGATGATTCCGTTCTGAAGGGATGGACCAGCGGGGTATATCGCGAGGCTGGAATCGTGCTCGACCGTCAGGGCCGCTCCGCCGTCTACCGGAATCTCCATGACCGACGAGAGGCCGATGTCTGCCCAGACCAGCTGCGCGCCATCGCTATCGAATCCCCCCGGCGCGCTCGTCACCGGCGGCTGAGCGACGACCCACGCCTGACAACTGCCCTGAAGGCACGCGCCAGGGAGGCGGCCATGACCACAGCGCCCACAGTGGGCTTCCAGGTCGAACTCGCTTCTCCGAACGACGAAGCCCCCGAAGTGTCGTCTCTCGAGGACGAGCTTCTCGTCCGCTTCGCCGTCGACGGGCAGCTGCCGGTCAGCCGCTTTGGTCACGACGATCACCTCGGTGTCCGTCGTCGGTGTGCCCTTCGCAGCCGTGCGGCGTGGGCTTGGAACCACCGGTCAGCGTCGTTCCGTCGAGCGCCATGTACGCGGTGACCAGCGCTTTGCATGTTTTCGGTCCCGCCTTCCCGTCGACCTGCAACCCGGCGCTGCTCTGGAACTGACGGATCGCCGTCAAGGTCGCGCGGTCGGTCACACCGGACGCGTACCCATTGAAGAACGGTCCCGCGTCGCCGGAGATCGCCGATAGCATCAGCTGCACCTCGCGCGTGCCCCATCGCTTCCGTAGCTCGATCCCGGAGCCGAACCACGCGAGCCATGTCGCTGGATCATTCGTCAGGCAAGCGATGAGAGATCGCGCGCGGTCGAGGGCGACGCTGCTGCCGCCGCAGACCTCGTCGCTCTCGGCGTGACCGATGGCGAGCATCTCGGCGTCCGCGTTCGCGTCGTGCATGGCCACGATGCTGCGGATACCTGGGAGCGCCGAACGGATCGGGCGAAGGCTGGTCGAGTTCGATGTCGACGTCACCGAACCGACCGCGGAGCAGCCACTTCTTGCTTTGCACCCAGCCCATCCCCGCCTGGCGGACCGTACCATGGCAGCATTGCGTGGCGAATCCCTACCGAGACCCCTGGTTCGCCGTTTTTTCGGCCTTCGCTGCTGCCGCCGGAGCGAGCGCCTTCTCCACGTCGTCGACCGATAGCCGCAGCTCGCGAGCTCGCCTGAACGCCGCGTAGAGCGCGGCGCGCACGGTCGTGGGCGCGGCCCCGAGCGCGTCGGCCGCGACACAGACGACCGCGTCGACCACGAGATGCGTCGGGATGGGCGGGGGCGGAGGCGGTAGGGGCGGAGGGGGCGGAGGCGCCGCGACAGGCGCGGGCCGCAGCCCGAGAGACTCGAGGCTCTGACCCGCCGCGGCTGCAAGCTCCGCGGCGATGGAGGCGTCGGTCGCGTAAACGATACGCGCGAGATCGCACACCCGCTGCGCCCCGATGCTCGCCTGGCCGGCCTCCCAGCGCGCTGCGGTGCGCTTCGAACCCCCGAGGGCCTCACCGAGCTTCTGCTGGTTCCATCCGAGGCGCTGGCGTGCCCGGACAACCACCCCCGAGACACGGGGATCCAGCAGGACGAGGAGACTCATCGGTGTCTGGCATCTTATGTGGCACGTGACGCGTGCACCAGCCTTCGATTGGCACTGATCGACGAACGAATGGCAGTCTTTGATGAGGGTGTGGCAATCGGCGACCTTCATATGATGCCATTCTTCGCCGAAGATGCGGTTTTTTGGCGACGAATGGCGCTTCACGAACCTCGACGGCGGTCCGTGAAGGCACGCGTGGCACTTCACGAGGCTCAATGCCGCCAATCCGAACGGTCTCCCGGTGCCAGACGAAGCAGCTCAAGTCATCTATGAAGCTCGGAGCGCGCCACGCCACGCTCGCATGTCGCGTAGCGAGCGAGACCCGGTGCCAGACGAAGAGAAGAAGACGCCAGCTGAACGCAGCTGACTGCCAAGCGAGCGAGAGAGACGCGGCGGCGAGCGTCGCGCGGTGCCTGCACCGGCTCACGAAGCGCCACGCGAGCGCGAGACCCTCGGTTCCGAGCGACGGACGTCACCCCACGAGGCTCGATGCACGCCAGGCGAGACCTGTCCCCGGCCAGGCGAGGCCATCTCGTGACACCGCGAGCGAAGCTCGTGACACCGCGTCGCTCGGAGAATCATCGACGAAGCGAGGCCGCAGCCTTCGACGCGACGCTGGCGCGCTGGTTGCTCAGCCTCCCACCCTTCCTGTTCAATCTCTCCCAGAGCCCGAAATGAGAAACGGCCGCCGCGATCCCTCGCGACGGCCGATCCCCAACTCTCGCCTCGGCGCCCTCTGCGCCTCTGCGGCGATCCGCTCTTACTCCTCGTTGACCGCCGTGAGGGCAGCCTCGGGCGCCCGCACCGGCGCGGGGGACGGGTAGCGCTCCTCGGCGCCGCCGTCGTCGACGATGACCTTGAGCGTCTTGTACGCCGGGAGGCCCGTGCCCGCCGGGATGAGGCGGCCCATGATGACGTTCTCCTTGAGACCGCGCAGGTAGTCGATCTTGCCGGAGACGGCCGCCTCGGTGAGCACCTTCGTCGTCTCCTGGAAGGAGCTGGCGCTGATGAACGACTCCGTCGAGAGGCTCGCCTTGGTGATGCCCAACAAGAGCGCCTCGGCGACCGCGGGTCGACCCCCGCGCTCGATGACGCGCTGGTTCTCCCGCTCGAACACGTGCTTCTCGACCTGCTCGTCGATGAGATGCTGCGTGTCGCCGACGTCCTTGATACGGACGCGGCGGAGCATCTGACGGACGATGACCTCGATGTGCTTGTCGTTGATGGCCACGCCCTGGAGCCGGTAGACCTGCTGGATCTCGTTGACGAGATACGCAGCCAGCTCCTTCTCGCCCTTCACGCGAAGGATGTCGTGGGGGTTCGCCGGCCCGTCCATGAGGGGCTCGCCCGCGCGCACGCGGTCGCCCGGCTGCACCTGGATGTGCTTGCCCTTGGGGATCAGGTACTCGCGGGCCTGGTCCGTCAGGAGTGAGCCGTCCGGGTCGAAGGGCGTGATGACGACCTTCCGCTTGCCCTTCGTGTCCTTGCCGAAGCTCACCTCGCCGTCGATCTCGGCGATGATGGCGTGGTCCTTGGGCTTCCGGGCCTCGAAGAGCTCGGCCACGCGCGGGAGACCGCCCGTGATGTCCTGGGTCTTCGTGGTCTCGCGCGGGATCTTCGCGAGCACGTCGCCGGCGCTGAGCTCGTCGCCGTCTTGCACGACGATGTTCGCGCCGACCGGGAGGAGATAGCGCGCGTCGAGCGTGCTCCCCGGCAGCTTCTTGGTCTCGCCCGAGATCGAGTCCTTCATCGAGATACGCGGGCGGAGATCCGCGGCGCGCGACTCGACGATGACCTTGCGCGAGAGGCCGGTGACCTCGTCGAGCTTCTCGGTCATCGTGACGCCCTCGACGATGTCGCCGAACTTCACGGTGCCGCCGACCTCGCTGAGGATCGGCACAGCGAACGCGTCCCACTCCGCGAGGAGCTGGCCCGCCTTCACCTTGTCGCCCTCGTTCACCTTGAGCAGCGCGCCGTACACCAGGCGGTGATGCTCGCGCTCGCGGCCGGTGTCGTCGACGAGGACGAGCTCGCCGTGACGGTTCATGACGATGGTGCCGTCGTGCTTCTTGGCCACGTTCGCGTTGCGGATGCGGACGTACCCCTCGTTGCGCGCCTCGAGCGAGCTCTGCTCGATCTTGCCGCGCGCCGCAGCGCCGCCGATGTGGAAGGTCCGCATCGTGAGCTGCGTGCCCGGTTCGCCGATCGACTGGCTCGCGATGATGCCGATCGATTCGCCGATGTTGACCTTGTAGCCGCGGGCCAGGTCGCGCCCGTAGCACTTGGCGCACACGCCGCGCTTGGTCTGGCAGGTGAGCACCGAGCGGATGACCACCTCTTCGATGCCCGCCTCTTCGATGAGGTGGACGAGGTGCTCGTCGAGCTCCGTGTTCGCGGCCACGAGGACCTCGCCCGTGAGCGGGTCGACGATGTCCTCGAGCGCCACGCGACCCAGGATGCGGTCGCTGAGGGGCTGGATGACTTCGCCCGCGTCCTCGAGCTTGGTGACGCGGATGCCGTCGAGCGTCCCGCAATCGAACTCGGTGATGACCGCGTCCTGCGCGACGTCGACGAGGCGCCGGGTGAGGTACCCGGAGTTCGCCGTCTTGAGCGCCGTGTCGGCGAGGCCCTTGCGCGCGCCGTGGGTCGAGATGAAGTACTCGAGCACCGACAGACCTTCGCGGAAGTTCGCCTTGATCGGGTTCTCGATGATCTCGCCCGACGGCTTCGCCATCAGGCCGCGCATGGCGGCGAGCTGGCGAATCTGCTGGGTCGAGCCGCGCGCGCCCGAGTCGGCCATGATGTAGATCGGGTTGAAGCTCGGCTCGATGAGCTCGTTGCCGGTCTCGTGATCGACGATCTTCTCTTTGCCGATCTCGCTCATCATCTCCTGCGTCACGAGGTCCGCGACGCCGGCCCAGATGTCGACGATCTTGTTGTAGCGCTCGCCGTCGGTGATGAGGCCTTCCTGGTACTGGTCGATGACGCGCTGGACCTCGTCCTGCGCCTCGCCCAGGAGGACGCCCTTCGCCTTCGGGATCACCATGTGGTCCATGCAGATCGAGACGCCGGCGCGCGTGGCGTAGTCGAAGCCGAGCGAGCGCAGGCGGTCGGCGAGGAGCACGGTCGCCTTGTTGCGGTACTTGCGGTAGCAGGCGTCGATGAGGGCCGAGAGGGCCTTCTTGTCGAGCGTCTTGTTGACCAGGTCGAACGGCAGCTCGGGCGGCAGCACCTCGGCGATGAGGCAGCGGCCGACTGTGGTCGTCAGGATCTTGACGACGCCCTCCGACGTGGTCGCACGAACCTTGACGCCGGAGTGCAGCGTGACCTCGCCGTGGTCGTAGGCCATGCGCACTTCGTCGACGCTCGAGAAAACGCCGCGGAGGTAACCCTCGGCGTGCCCCTTCTTGTCGATCGTGAACGAGCCCTCGCGGTAGCAGCCCTTGGAGAACTTGCGCTCGCGCGTCGCGTAGTAGAGCCCGAGCACGATGTCCTGCGTCGGGTTGATGATCGGCTTGCCGTTGGCCGGCGAGAGGATGTTGTTCGTGCTCATCATGAGCACGCGCGCTTCCATCTGCGCCTCGACCGAGAGCGGCACGTGGACCGCCATCTGGTCGCCGTCGAAGTCTGCGTTGAACGCGGCGCAGACGAGCGGGTGGAGCTGGATGGCCTTGCCCTCGATGAGCACGGGCTCGAACGCCTGGATGCCGAGGCGGTGAAGGGTCGGCGCGCGGTTCAGGAGGACCGGGTGCTCGGTGATGACCTCTTCGAGGATGTCCCAGACCTCGGGACGCTCCTTCTCCACCATCTTCTTGGCGCTCTTGATGGTGTTGACGTACCCGCGCTCTTCGAGCTTGTTGTAGATGAACGGCTTGAAGAGCTCGATGGCCATCTGCTTGGGCAGACCGCACTGGTGGAGCTTCAGCGTGGGGCCGACGACGATGACCGAGCGGCCCGAGTAGTCGACGCGCTTGCCGAGCAGGTTCTGGCGGAACCGGCCCTGCTTGCCCTTGAGCATGTCGCTCAGGCTCTTCAGCGGTCGCTTGTTCGGGCCCGTGATCGTCTTGCCGCGGCGGCCGTTGTCGAAGAGGGCGTCGACCGCCTCCTGGAGCATGCGACGCTCGTTGCGGATGATGATCTCGGGCGCGTTGAGCTCGAGCAGGCGCTTCAACCGGTTGTTGCGGTTGATGACGCGGCGATAGAGGTCGTTGAGATCGCTGGTGGCGAAGCGGCCGCCGTCGAGAGGCACCAGCGGACGGAGATCCGGCGGGAGCACCGGGATGACCGTGAGCATCATCCACTCGGGGCGGTTGCCGCTCTCCTTGAAGGCCTCGGTGACCTTCAGGCGCTTGACGATCTTCTTGCGCTTGGCCTCGCTCGTGGCGGTGCGCATCTCCTGGCGGAGTGTCTCGCTCAGCGTGTGAACGTCGACCTGCTTGAGCATCTCGAGGACCGCCTCGCCGCCCATGCCCGCCTGGAACTTGTCTTCGCCGTACTCCTCGGCGAGCTGCATGTAGCGCTCTTCGCTGAGCAGCTCGGCCTTCGTCAGCCCGGTCTCCTTCGGGTCGATGACGATGTAGCTCTCGCAGTAGAGGACCTTCTCCAGGTCCTTGAGCGAGATATCGAGCATGTTGCCGATGCGGCTCGGCAGCGACTTCAAGAACCAGATGTGCGCGACCGGCGTCGCCAGGTTGATGTGCCCGAGGCGCTCGCGTCGAACCTTCGACTGGATGACCTCGACGCCGCACTTCTCGCAGACGATCCCGCGGTGCTTCATGCGCTTGTACTTGCCGCAGTTGCACTCGTAGTCCTTCACCGGCCCGAAAATCTTCGCGCAGAACAGCCCGTCGCGCTCCGGCTTGAACGTGCGGTAGTTGATCGTCTCCGGCTTCTTGACCTCACCGTGCGACCACTCGCGGATTTTCTCGGGCGACGCGAGCGAGATACGGATCGCGCTGAAAGAGAGCGGATCCTTGGGCTTCTCGAAGAAGCTGAAGATGTCGCGCATCGGGTTCTTCCTTTTCCTAACGACTGCCTAACGAAATCAAAAAACTGGAACGAAGCCGCAAGAGGCGAGTGAAGCGATCACCGGAAGGCGCGAAGCCGGGAACCTGAAATCCTTCCCGTCTTCCCGCCTTCCTGTTCAATCTCTCACTCTTCCGCGGCGTGCTCGACGCGCCCATCGCGGGGCGGGACAGCGTCGGTGAGCTCGACGTTCAGGCAGAGCGCCTGGAGCTCCTTGATGAGGACGTTGAAGCTCTCGGGCAGGCCCGGCTCGAGGTTGTACTCGCCCTTGACGATGGCTTCGTACATCCGCGTGCGGCCCTGCACGTCGTCGCTCTTCACGGTCAGGAACTCCTGGAGGGCGTACGCGGTGCCGTACGCTTCCATCGCCCAGACCTCCATCTCGCCGAGCCTCTGCCCGCCGAACTGCGCCTTGCCGCCGAGGGGCTGCTGCGTGACCAGCGAGTAAGGACCGATCGAGCGCGCGTGGATCTTGTCGTCGACCAGGTGGTGGAGCTTCAGGACGTACATGACGCCCACGGTCACCTCTTGATCGAACGCCTCGCCGGTTCGCCCGTCGAAGAGAACGGTCTGTCCGCTCTGGGGCAGGCCCGCGAGCGCCAGGGTGTGCTTGATCTGGCTCTCCTGGGCGCCGTCGAAGACGGGGCTCGCATAGTGGACGCCGCCCTTGAGCTTGGTCGCGAGCTGCCGGACGTCTTCTTCCGACAGCTTCGACACCAGCTTCGCCAGGTCCTCGTCGCCGTCGAAGATCTTCTTCACGTGCTCGCGCATCGCGGCCACGCCGAACTTCTCTTCGACCATGTACCGGAGCTGCGCTCCGAGCACGCGCGCACCCCAGCCGAGGTGCGTCTCGAGGATCTGGCCGACGTTCATGCGGCTCGGAACGCCGAGCGGGTTGAGCACGACGTCGACCGGGGTGCCGTCTTGCAGGTACGGCATGTCTTCTTCCGGCAAGATGCGCGAGATGACGCCCTTGTTGCCGTGGCGTCCGGCCATCTTGTCGCCGACCTGGAGCTTCCTCTTGATGGCGATGTAGACCTTCACCATCTTGATGACGCCCGGGGGCAGCTCGTCGCCCTTGGAAAGGCGGTCGATCTTGTCGCGGAAGTGCTCCTCCCGCATGGTCACGATCTCTTCGAGCTCCTTGACCTTGCCGGCCGTCTCCTCGGCGCCTTCGACGGGCAGATCACCCCAGTACTTGCGGGGGATCGCCTCGAGCTGCTCCTCGTCGAGGACGGCGCCCTTGACGACGAGGACCTTGCCCTTGTCGTCGACGAGCTTGCCGTTCGTCGTCGCCTTGATGAGGCTCTTCTTGATCTGGCGATAGAACGAGTCGCGGAGGATCTTGATCTCCTCGTCGCGCATCTTCTCGAGACGCACGCGCTCCTGATCTTCGATGTCCTTCGACCGCTCGTCCTTCTCGGTGCCCTTGCGGGAGAAGACGCGCGCGTTGATGACGATGCCCGCGACGCCCGGCGGGACCCGGAGGCTGCTGTCGCGGACGTCGCCGGCCTTCTCGCCGAAGATGGCTCGGAGGAGCTTCTCTTCGGGGCTCAGCTGGGTCTCGCCCTTTGGCGTGATCTTGCCGACCAGGATGTCGCCCGGCTTCACTTCGGCGCCGATGCGCACGATGCCCGACTCGTCGAGGTCCTTCAGGGCCTCTTCGCCGACGTTCGGGATGTCGCGCGTGACCTCTTCCTTGCCGAGCTTCGTGTCGCGGGCGACGCACTCGAACTCCTCGATGTGAATCGAGGTGAAGACGTCGTCCTTGGCGATGCGCTCGGAGACGAGGATCGAGTCCTCGAAGTTGTAGCCCTGCCACGGCATGAACGCGACGAGCACGTTCTGGCCGAGCGCGAGCTCGCCGTGGTCGCAGCTCGGGCCGTCGGCCAGCACTTCGCCTTGCTTGACCCGCTCGCCCGCGCGGACGATGGGCGCCTGGTTGTAGCAAGTCGACTGGTTCGACCGCTGGAACTTCATGAGCGGATAAATGTCCGGGATCTCCGGCTTGTCGCTGTCGGGACGGACGACGATGCGCGTCGCGTCGACGCTCTCGATGAAGCCGTCGCGCTTGGCCAGGGTGCAGACCCCGGAGTCGCGCGCGAGCTTGCCTTCCATGCCGGTGCCGACGAGCGGCGCGTGGCTGCGGATGAGCGGCACGGCCTGCCGCTGCATGTTGGCGCCCATGAGCGCGCGGTTCGCGTCGTCGTGCTCGAGGAAGGGCACGAGCGCCGCGGCGACGCTCACCATCTGGTTCGGCGCCACGTCGAGGAGCTGGATCATGTCCGGCGCCACCATGTGGAAGTCGCCGTTCAAGCGGGCGCTGACGAGGGACTCGCGGAAGCGACCCTTCTCGTCCATCGAGACCGACGCCTGCGCGATGTACTTCCCCTCTTCTTCGAGGGCGGAGTACCACGCGACCTCGTCGGTCCCGCGGCCCTCGGTCGCGCGGCGGTACGGCGTCTCGACGAAGCCGTACTCGTTGACGCGGGCGAACGTCGAGAGCGACGCGATGAGGCCGATGTTCGGCCCCTCCGGCGTCTCGATCGGGCAAATGCGGCCGTAGTGGGTCGGGTGCACGTCGCGCACTTCGAACCCGGCGCGCTCGCGCGTCAGGCCGCCGGGGCCGAGCGCGCTGAGGCGGCGCTTGTGCGTAACCTCGCTGAGCGGGTTGGTCTGATCCATGAACTGCGAGAGCTGCGAGCTCCCGAAGTACTCCTTCACCACCGCGCTCA
>OCTA010002912.1_pt1 | contig 15366 bp, 10 predicted proteins | sample 1538991 | NCBI WGS metagenome assembly OCTA01 (sample SAMEA3539302, study PRJEB22396) | soil metagenome | biome: tundra; feature: field; material: soil | place: USA | collected 2010-05 | depth 0.15 m | reverse complement strand
GGCGATCGCGACCTACCGGCTGGCCATCGCCGCCTCGGCCGATCCGAAGACGGTGAGCGCCGCCTGGGTGCGGATCGGCGACGTCGCCGAGCGGGCACTGGCCGACGGTGAACAGGCGGTCGAAGCGTACCGGAACGCGCTCCTCGCGGCGCCCGACGAGCTGGGCGCGCTGGCCGGCCTGGCGCGGGGGCTGACCCGCCAGCGCGACTACGTGGGCGCGGCGATTGCGCTGCGTCGGCTGGCGACGGTGGAGGTCCAGACCGAAGCGCGGGTCGGTCATCTCATCACCCTGGGAGAGCTTCTGGCGGGTTCGGCCGAGGATCCGGAGGGGGCGGCCGACGCCTTCGAGCAGGCGCTGGCCCTCGAGCCGCACCACGACCTCGGCATGGATCGCCTGGACAGCTTGCTCACCCGCCTCGACGAGCCGTCGCGTCTCGCGGCGGCGCTGGGCCGGTATCTGGAGGTCGCGCCCACGGCGCGCGATCGACGCATCCGGCTGGCCGCCCTGTGGAGCGGCCCCCTCGGCTCGAGCGCGCGCGCCGTCGACGAGCTGCATACCGTGGTCACCGCGGCGCCCGACGACGTCGGGGCGCGCGTCGAGCTCGGACGGGTACTGGAGGCGGCCGACCGAGTGCCCGAGGCGATCGCCGAGCACCTGGCGCTTCTGCAGCTGGCGCCGCTGCGGGTCGACTCGCTGCGCGCGTTGCGGCGCCTGTGCCTGCGGGGCGCCCAGCCGCGGCGCGCCTCCCGGGTAGGGGCCGCGCTGGTCGCGCTGGGGCTCACCGATGCGGCCGACGCGCGCGCGACCCGGGACGCCCGCCTGCGCTGGACGCCGGACGCGGTCGGAACCGTCTCCGGCGCCGATTTCGAGTCGATCGTGCGCCACCCGGACGCGCGCCACCCGGCCACCGCCCTATTGGCCGCGATGTCCGAGGTGTTGCCGCGCCTCTATGGCCTGGCGCTGGAGGACTGGGGCGTCACCAAGCAGGATCGCCTGCCCGCCCGCTCGGAGGACCCGTTGCGCGCGCTGGTCAGCCGGGTCGCGGTGCTGCTCGGCGTGGAAGAGACCTTCGACGTCTACTCGGCGCGGACCATCGCGACGCAGGTCGAGATCGAAGCCGGGCCGCCGCCCGCGCTGCTGCTGCCGGCGACCTTTCCGTCGATGCCGCGGCAGGAGGCCTACCTGCAGCTCGGCCGTCAGCTCGGGCACCTACGCGCCGGCACGCACGGGGTTGGGCGCATTCCGGCCAAGGACCTGGGTCTGCTGGTCGCGGCCGGCGTGCGGACCATGTTCCCCGACTACGGACGGGGAATCCTGCCCGAGGAGCAGCTCAACGACGTCGCGCAGAAGATCACGCGCATGCTCCCCCGGCGCCAGCGGCGCGCCTTCGAGCAGGCGGCGCTGTCGTTTCGCGACAGCGGCGTCTTCGACGGCGAGCGATGGCGCGCCGGGATCACCCACACCGGCTATCGGGCGGCCCTGGTGGTTTCGGGGGACGTACTGGGGGTGTTCGAGCACCTCGCGCGCGCGGATCGCCAGCTGGCCGCGGCGGTGATGCAGCCCCCCGACGAGCTGCTGGCCGCCGCGCGCGCCACCACCACCGTCGTCGAGATGATCAACTTCGCGGTCGGCGAGGAGCTGGCGGCCGTCAACAAACGCCTGGGCCTAGACTAGCGGCGTCGGTGCGGGGACGGAGGCCTCCAGGGCGCGGCCGACCCGGCTCTTGAGGCAGAGGATGCCGAGCACCGCCTGGAACGAGACCGCCAGGGCCTGAGCCACCAAGCTGGCGGTCAGGACCGCCGCCTGTTGATGGTGGGAGTCCCCCGGCGCGTAGCGGGCGAAGAAGAAGACCATCACCGCCTGCGAGGTGCCGAGCCCCTGCACCGAGATCGGCAGGACGGAGATGAAGAAGACCACCGGGAGCGCGGCGACCGCGTCGACCGCCGGCACCGCCACGCCAAACGCGCGCAGCATGCAGATCTGGAAGGCGAGCAGCGTGGCGATGTGGGGCAGCCGCACGGCCAGGGCGCGGGCGTGCCCGGACAGGCCCGCGCCGAGCAGAACCTGAAACAGCGGACGCGACGCCAAGAAGCGGGGCTTGGCGGCGACGGCGACGATGTAGACGGCGAGACCGGCGTAGGCGACGACGACGATGATGAACACCGCGTGCGGAACGGCCGGCGCGGCGGCCAGGCCGAAGGTAGCCAGGAAGAGCAGCGCCAGCACATTGATCCCCATGATGAACAGGACGGTGGCGGCGCCGCGGATGACCGGAACCGCCGCCACCCGGTGGACGAAGTAGACGATCGCACCTTGGCCGACGTTGTAGTTGATGGCGGCCAGCAGATACGTCGCCCCGCGCATCAGCAGCACGTCGACGAACGAGAGGCGCGCCAGGAACCACCCGAAGGTCTTCCAGATGGCGAACGAATCGGCCAGATAGATCGCGAGCGCGCCGACCAGCCCCACCGGGACCGTCCAGCCGGCGGCCCCGCGCGCCGCCGCGATGACCTCGCCCACGGAGATACGCCGGAACAGCAGCACCAGCAGGCCGGCGGTGACGGCCCAGGCCGCGAGGCGAATCAGGCGCTTGCGCATAGCTGGCAGAGCTACCACGACGCGAGGCCGCAGAGAAAGGCGACTGTTCTTGGCCCGTGTCGGCGTTGCCGATCAAGGTTGCGGGCGGGCGAGGCCTTCCCAGTGCCGCCAGATGTCGGTGAGCGAGGTGGTCGAGCCCGGGTCGTGATTCCGGTGGGAGAGCCGGAAAAAGACGGCGTAGCGGACGTGGGGGCCGAGGTTGGGCGCGGCGCCGTGCGCGAGCGCGTGGTGCGCCAGCAGGACGTCGCCCGCTCGAACGATCAACTGGCGCGGCGGCGGCATCGCGACCCGCGGGAAACCGTCCAGAAGCTCGTCGGTGCCGTGCGCGCGAAAGTGCGCTTCGAGCACCCGGTGGGTTCCGGGCCAGACCGTGAAGTTTCCCTGGAACGTCGCCGGCAAATCGCTCAAGAACACGGCCGCGAGCGCCGTGAAGGTATGCAGCGTTCCGGGCTCGACGCCGTTGAGCGGTCCGGGCATGCCGTCGATGTGCGGGTAGGGATCGCGCGGTTCCGCGAGCGGCTGCGGGAAGCGCAGCGCGATCTGGCCCGTCGAGGGCGGTGGAACGTTGTCGGCGCCCAGCGCGGCTTCGGCCAGCGCCGGCAGGGGCGTGGCCGCGTAGAGATCCAGAATTGGAGGCGCGCCCACCAGCTCGGGGCAGAAGGTCTGCGCGCGCAAGGTCCAGATCTGATCCCTGGCGATCCCCTGCTCGCCCAGCGAGCCATTGATGGCCTGCAGCGCCGCGTCCACCCGCGCCCGCGGCACCAGGCCCGGAACGATGACGTATCCGTCCTCCGTCAGCGCCCGTTTCTCTGCGTCCCCGAGCCGCACGACCTACGCGTCAATGGTAGCAGGAGATCGCGTGGGGGAGGTCGGGCCTTGCCCGACCGAGCCCGTCGCGGGAGGGTGCGGGAACCTCCCAGGGTTCCCGAAGTTGTGTGTCGTCTATCCGGCGTCACTGAGCTTGCCGGCGTGGCGGATGTCCTTGCCCTTGACCATGAAGATGACCAGCTCGCCCAGGTTGGTGGCGTGATCACCGATGCGTTCGAGGTACTTGGCGATCGACTGCAGGCGCGTCGCCCGGAAGATGTTGCGCGGGTCTTCCATCATGTAGGTGAGGAGCTCGCGAAAGATCTGGGTGTAGTAGGCGTCGACGTTCTTGTCGCGCGCGATCACGCGCTGGGCCCGCTCGACGTCGGCGGCGACGAAGGCGTCCAGCGCCTCGTGCAGCATCTCCTGGACCTCGCGCATCATGTTGGGGAGATCGATGTAGGGCTTGAGCGGCGGTTCGCCGTTGAGCTCCAGCACCCGCTCGCAGATGTTGACACCCAGATCGCCGATGCGTTCCAGGTCGGTGACCAGCTTGAGCGCCGTGGTCAGGAAACGCAGATCGGAGGCGACCGGCTGCCGGCGCGCCAGCACCTGCATGCACAGCTCGTCGATGGCGATCTCGAGCTGGTTGATCTTCCGGTCGACCGCGATCATCTGCTCCGCCAGCGTGCTGTCCCGGTCGATGAGCGCCCGGATGCTGCCGTTGATGATCTCTTCCACCTTGGCGCCCATGAGCAAGAGCTGCTCGCGCAGTCGGCGCAGCTCCTGTTCGTATTCGCGGTTGGTGTGCTCGCGTGAGGTGTTTGCTCTAATCATCCATGTCACCCAAATCTGCCCGTGATGTAGTCTTCCGTCCGAGAGTTGCTGGGTTTGGTGAAAATGACGTCGGTCCGATCGAACTCGACCAGCTCGCCCAGATAGAAGAACGCCGTGTAGTCGGCGACCCGCGCCGCTTGCTGCATGTTGTGTGTCACGATCACGACCGTGTAGTTGGCCGAAAGCTCGTTGATCAGCTCCTCGATGTGCGCCGTCGCGATCGGATCGAGCGCCGAGGCCGGTTCGTCCATGAGCAGCACCTCGGGCTCGACCGCCAGCGCGCGCGCGATGCAGAGGCGCTGCTGCTGCCCGCCGGAAAGGCCGAGCGCGCTCTCGTGGAGGCGGTCCCGGACCTCCTCCCACAGCGCCGCTTGAGTGAGCGCTCGCTCGACCCGCCCGGCGATGTCGCTCGCGTCCGTGATGCCGCCGATGCGCAGCCCGTAAGCGACGTTCTCCTGGATCGACTTGGGAAACGGGTTCGAGCGCTGGAAGACCATGCCGATGCGGCGGCGGACCGCGACCGGATCGATTCCGGGACCGTAGATCGGATCGCCGTCGAGCTTCACACTGCCTTCGACGCGGCACCCCGGGATGAGCTCGTTCATGCGGTTGAGCGAGCGAAGAAAAGTCGACTTGCCGCAGCCCGACGGGCCGATCAAGGCCGTCACGTGCTGGCCCACGATGTCGAGCGAGACCGGGCCCATCGCCTTCTTGCTGTCGTAGAAAACGGCCAGATCGCTGACGATGAGCTTGGGCGTCGGCTCGACCTTGGCGGCTCCGTTGGCGCTCACGCATTCGCTCCCGCGTAACGGCGCCGCATCCGCGAGCGAACCACCACCGCGGCGACGTTGAGCGCGAAGGTCAGCATCAGCAACACCAGCACGGTGGCGTAGAGAATCGGTTGCGTCGCGTCGACGTCGGGCGATTGCGTGGAGAGCACGTAGACATGGTAGCTCGGCGACATGAACTGCGACGAGAGGTGCTTGGGGAGCTGGGGCAGGAAGTAGGCCGCCCCGGTGAACAGGATCGGCGCCACCTCGCCGGCCCCGCGGCTCACCGCCAAGATGGTGCCGGTCAAGATGCCGGGGCTGGCCTGCGGGACGGCGACGTGAAGCACCGTCTGGAACTTGGTCGCGCCGAGCGCCAGCGACGCTTCGCGCAGCTCGCGGGGCACTGCGCGCAACGCCTCCTCGGTCGCCACGATCACCACCGGCAGCGTGAGGACCGCCATGGTGAGCGCGGCCCAGATGAGGGCCGGCTGCCCGAACACCTTTTCGCCACGGAAGAACACCTTGTCGATCCCGGCGCCCAGGAACTGCACGAAGAAGCCCAGGCCGAACAGGCCGAACACGATCGAGGGAACGCCCGCCAGGTTCGCGACGGCGATCCGGATCGCGCGGGTCACCGGTGAGACGGGCGAAGCGTACTCGTGCAGATAGACGGCGGTCGCGACGCCGACGGGAACGCCCGCCAGGGTCATCAGGATGACCATCTCGAGCATGCCGATGATGGCGGGAAAGATTCCCCCCTCGGTCATCCCGTTGCGGGGCGCCTCGGTCAGAAACGCGATCGACAGACGCGGCACGCCGTGGCGGATGATGTCGAACAGGATCACGGCCAGGATGGTCAGCACGATCAGCAGCGCGGCGCCCGAGGCGATCGCCATGGCGCCGTCGGCCACGAAGTTGCGACGGGTGCGGTTGGCCGTGGCTTGTGCCAGGGCGGCGCGATCGCCGACGGTGCCCGCCGCCGCGCTCACGCCGATCCCCCCAGTCGGATCTTCATCCGGCGGATCGCCCAGTCGCCCAGGGTGTTGATGCAGAAGGTGGTCAGAAACAGCAACGTGCCCAGGAAGAACAGCACGGTGTAGTGGGCGCCGCCGAAGACCACCTCCGCCAGCTCGGCCGCGATGGTCGCCGAAATGGTGCGGGCCGAATCGACCAGGCTGCCCGAGATGATGGCGGCGTTGCCGGAAGCCATCAGCACGATCATCGTCTCCCCGACCGCCCGTCCGAGGCCGAGCGCGACGCCGGCCGCGATCCCCGGGCTGGCCGCGGGGAGCACGACCCGCGCGATGGTCTGCCAGCGGGCGGCGCCGAGCGCCGTCGAGGCCTCGACGTAGCTGCGCGGGACGGCGCGTAGCGCCTCCTCCGAAAAGGTGAAGATCAGTGGAATGACTGCGAAGGAGAGCGCCACGCCGGAGACCAGCGCATTGAGGCGCGACTCGAGGCCGAGGAGGTGCTGGAACCAGCTGGCCATGACCATGAGGGCGAAGAAGCCGAGCACCACCGATGGGATCCCCGCCAGCAGCTCGACGACCGGTTTGACGATCTCGCGCGTCCGCGGGCGGGCGTACTGCGACAGATAGACCGCCGCACCCACGCCCAGCGGCACCGAGACCGTCATCGAGACCAAGGTGACCTTGATCGTTCCAAGAATCAGCGGCCAGACGCCGAACTTGGGGATATCGGAGACCGGCTGCCAGATCGACGCCGACTCGTCGTATCCGGGCCAGAGCTGCGGAACCCACATCTTCGACAGCGTGACCTCGGCGCGCACCGCCACGCTGTAGAAGATCGGCGCGGCCTCCTTGGCGATGAACACCAGGATGAGGACGATCGCGACGACCGCGGAGAAGGCCAGGCCGCGCAAGGTCCACTCGGCGGCGCGGTGCCAGAACGGCGCCGGCGCGAGCGTCAACTTGGGAGGGCGAACCGGCGGAACGGCGATCCTGGTGCTGATGCTCTTCTGGCGGGCCATCGCGATGGCGCCCTCGGGCGTGGTCACCTGTGGATAAGAGCACCCAGCTTTGACGAACAGGTGCCGCGTCTGTGACATCGCCGTGACACCGACCAAACCAGGCCGGCGATTTCCTGGATATTGCGCACTTCCCGGAAACGTTTCGTCTTCGTCACGCTCATGTCACCCACCGCGGGCACGATGCCCGGCAAAAGGAGAACCGAGATGACCCAGCCCCGTTCCTGTCGCTTTCGCCGTCTGGTCGCCGCCGTTCCGCTGACCGTACTTCTGGTCGGTGCGTCTTCGGCCGCGCGTGCACAGAGCTCGACGCTGCCGCCGACCGACATCGCCAATCAGCAGGCGCAGCTCGCTGGCACCGCCAGCGCGCCGACTCCCGCTGCGGCGCCTGCGCCTGTGCCGGCGCCTGTGCCGGAGACGCCGCCCCCGGCGCCGCTCATGGTGCCGGCCCCCATCATCTCGCTGCCGCCGCCGGCGACCGTCGTGGTCGTGCCGCCGCCAGCCGCCTCCGACGAGCCGCTGGCCGGGTTCAGCGACGGGACCCCATTCCTGCGCTCGCCCGACAACGGGTTCATCCTCTTCCCGAGCGGGCGTCTGCAGACCGATCTGTACACCTTCAACCGCAACGAGGTGGCCGGGAACAAGTCGCTCAACGACACCTTCTTGCTCCGCCGCGCCCGCCTCGAGGTGACCGGGTGGATCGGCGGCCTGGCCTACTTCTCGATCGCGGGCGACTTCGCGCAGGGCCCACCGGCCGCCGCCGCGCCCGCGGCGCCGTCGAACCTCGCGACGACCGACGACTACGTCGCGATCGCGCCCTGGAAGAACTTGGCCATCCTGCAGGTGGGCCAGTACGACGCGCCCTTCACGCTGGAGAACCGGACCTCGGACAAGTACTTCGACTTCATGGAGCGATCGATCACCGTCCGCTCGTTCGGCATCCCCGACAACAAAGAGATCGGGGCGATGATCCACGGGTTCAACGACGACAAGAACTTCTACTACTCGCTGGGCGTCTTCAACGGCGACGGCCAGAACTTCAAGAACATCGACGATCAGGCGGACTGGATGGGCCGCGCCTGGGTGGCACCGTTCTCGTTCACGGGCGACGGGCCGCTCCACGACGTCGAGATCGGCGGATCGTTCTGGACCGGCGATCGCGCCAACACGCTCCCGTTCACCTCGCAGACCACGCAGGCCGGGTTCGCGTTCCTCAGCAACGGCGCGTTCACCCCCATGGGTGGCATGTCGACCCAGCTGCGCCAGGTCGGCCGACTGAAGGCGTTCGCCGGCGAGGTGAACGCCCCGATCGATCACAAGTACGGCGCCCGCGGTGAGCTGGTCTGGAAAGACAGCCCGCTCTCGGCGGACACCGTCGCCGCCTCCGGCGTGGGAACCATCGTCGGCGGCGCCGACCTCAAGGGCTATTCGATGTACGGCGAGCTGTGGGCCTGGGTCATCGGCGACGATCGCATCATCGGCGACCAGCAGGGGCTCGAGCCGTTCAGCCGCTTCAAGAAGTTCGGCGTCAAGCCGCCGCAGGACGGCCTCATGGTCGCGTTCCGCTACGAGCACCTCGACGAAGATCTGACGGCGGACACCGACGTCCAGGGGTTGGGTGGCATCCTCAATCCCGGCAACGGCACCAAGACCAAGGTCGATTCGTGGGAGCTGGGCGTCAACTATTGGCGCTCCAAGCGCTTCCGCGCCACGGTCAACGGCATCGTCAACCACTTCGGTGGAGACACCGCCCTCATCCGGGGCCTCGCCAGCAAGAATGAGGAGGAGCTCACGTTTCGCCTCGCCATCGCGCTTTGACAACGAAAGAGAAAAGGGGAGATCACATGCGAATCAAAAATGGCGTGAAGGTCGCGCTCGCGGCGGTCACGATCGCGGGCGCTCTGCAGGGCGCGAAGCCGGCCTTGGCCGGGACGGTGACGGTCAAGGGCTCGGACACCATGGTGGTGCTCGGGCAGCGCTGGGCTGAGGAGTACATGAAGAAGCACACCGCGACGACCATCCAGGTCACGGGCGGCGGCTCGGGAACCGGCATCAGCGCGCTCATCAACGGCACCACCGACGTCTGCGAGGCGTCGCGGGCCATGAAGGACGCGGAGAAGAAGCAGCTGGCCGACAAGGCGGGCGCGCCGCCGGTCGAGATCACCGTCGCCAAGGACGGCCTCTCCGTCTACGTCAACGACTCCAACCCGATCAACGAGCTGACCATGGACCAGCTCAAGGCGATCTTCACCGGCAAGGTGACCTCCTGGAAGGAGCTGGGCGGCACCGACTCGAAGATCATCCCGTACTCGCGGGAGAACAGCTCGGGGACCTACGTGTTCTTCAAGGAGCACGTGCTTCAGAACGCCGACTACACCCCGCGCGCCCAGGCGATGCCGGGGACCGCGGCGGTCGTCAACGCCGTGGTGAAAGAGAAGTTCGGCATCGGCTACGGCGGCGCGGCCTACGCCAAGGGGATCAAGGTCCTCAAGATCAAGAAGGACGCCGCGACGGCGGCGATCGCTCCGGCCGACAAGACCATCAAGGACGGCAGCTACCCCCTGTCGCGCCCGCTGTTCTTCTACGTGCGCGCCAAGCCGTCGGCGGAGATCTCCGCCTTCACCGACTGGGTGCTGTCCGCCGAGGGGCAGGGGATCGTGACCAAGGTCGGGTACTTCCCGATCAAGTAGGGAGGCCCGGGTCGACCGCGCCGGCGGGGTGTCATCTGCCGGCGCGGGCTCTGCAACGGCCCATCCGTCAGCCGTGGGCCTCAGCGAGGCCCGCCTGCGTGGGCGACTCCTGCACCTGCTCCTGCCGCTTGGCGATCAGCAGGAACATGGCCGGAACCAGGAAGAGAGAAAGGATCGTCGAAGAGGTCAGGCCGCCGACGACCGCCAGGGCCAGCGGTTGATTGGACTCCGTGCCGGCCTCGAGGCCGAGCGCGGTCGGGATGAGGCCGATGACCGTCGCCAGGCTGGTCATCGCGATCGGAATGAACCGAGTGCGGGCGGCGTCGATCACCGCCTCGACCTTCTCGACGCCGTCGTTGAAACGCCGATTGGCGTCGTCGATCAGCAGGATCCCGTTCGAGACCGCGATGCCGACGACCATGAGGACGCCCATGAGGGCCGTGATCGAGAACCCCTGGCCGCCCGCCACCAGGGCCAGCACGATCCCGAGGAGGGAGACTGGGATCGTGAACAGCATGATGAAGGGAAGCCGCAGCGACTTGAATTGCGAGGCCATGATCATGTACACGACCATGATCGCGAGCCCCATGGCGAGACCGAGGCCCGAGAAAGTCGTCCGCATCAGATCGACCTGACCGACGAAGCTAAAGTCGATGTCCCGCGTCCGGGGGTCGCTCCGTAGCTTCTGCTCGAGGTCGCGGGCGGCGCTGCCGATGTCGCGCCCCTCGGTCTGCATCATGACGTGGGCCACGCGCCGCAGGTGGTTGCGCTCGATGGCGATGGGGCCGAGCGAGCGGCGGATCTTGCTGTAGGCGCCCAGGGTCACGGCGGCGCCACCGTCTCCGATGCGCACCGGGACGCGGGCCAGCGCGTCGGGGTCGTCGACGACCTGCCCATCGTACGAGGTGACGACGTAGTACGACTGTCCATTCGAGCCGTCGATCCAGACGCTCGGTGTGTTGATGTTGCCGAGGGTGGCCTCGAGCGTGGTCTGGGCCGCGGTCCGGGCGCTGACGTCCACCAGCGCCGCCTCGGTCCGGTCGGTCTCGACCCGCACCTCCGGGTAGTCGATCTGCAGCGACGGGTACACGTCGCGGATGCCGGGGACCGTCCGGGCCACCTCGGCGACGGCCTTGGATTGGGCGTCGAGCTCTTCGAGGCTCTCGCCGCCCAGCTCGACCACCAGCGGTGCGATGTATCCGTTCGAGAACACGCTGGCCACCAGTCCCCCGGGCCACTGCAGGAACTCCACGCCGGGGAAGTTGCGGTTGAGGATCCCGCGCATCTGGTCGGCGATCTGGCGCTGGCTCTGCTTGCGGCGCTCGGGGTCCGCCAGTGCGACGCGAATGAAACCCATGTGCGGGCCGGCGTTCGGGCTGGTCATCGCGCTGCGCGCGTTTCCGGGCGACCCGACGTTGGTCAAAACCAGCTCCACCGTGTCCTTGGGCAGCTCCTTGGCGAGCAGCGCGCCCATCGCGTTGATCTTCTGGGTCGCCTCCTCGAGCGACGTGCCGGGCGCGACGCGGACGTAGACGCGCTCCATCGATTCGTCGATCTCGGGGAAGAAGGTGCTGGGGAGCTGTTTGGCCATCCAGACGCTGAGGACGACCAGGACCGTGCAGGCCAAGAGAACGGTCTTACGAAACGGGAGCGTGGCGCGGAGGATCTCCGAGTACCGGTGCGCGACCCAATCGATGAACGCCGCGATCCGCTGCCCGAATCGCCCGGGCTCGCGGTGCGCCAGGAAAAAACGACAGGCCAGCGGCGTGACACACATGCTGACGAAGTACGACGCGATCATGCTGACCGCGACGGTGACGGCCAGCGGCACGAACAGCTTGCGGGCCAGGCCGGCCAGCAGCACCACCGGCAGCAGCACGGCCATGGTCGTGAGCGTCGAGGCCAGGACCGGGAGCGCGACGGCGTTCGTGCCTTCGAGGGCCGCCTTGGCTGGAGACATCCCCAGGCGCTGGTGGCGATGGATCGATTCGAGCACGACGACGGCGTCGTCGACCAGGCGCCCCATGGCCAGCGTGAGACCTCCCAGCGTGAAGGCATTCAGCGTGTGACCGGCCGAATACAGGACGATGAGCGCGACTGCGAACGACAGCGGAATGGCGACCGAGACGATCAGGGTGCCGCGGACGCTCTGCAGAAACAGCAGGATCACCAGCGCGATCAACACCAGCGCCTGCACGACCTCTTTCTTGAGCCCGTCGTAGCTGGTTCGCACGAACGTCGACTGGTCGAAGATGGCCTTGACCTCGACACCCGGTGGCAGGTTGTGCAGCTCGCGCACGACCTTCTTGACCGCCTCGACGATCTCGAGCGTGTTGCCGCCCGGGATGCGAAGGACGTTCAGGTAGACCGCGTCGTTGCCATTCACGGCGACCGATTGGGTCTCGGGCGATCCCCCGTCCTCGACGCGCGCGACGTCCTTGATGAGCACGGCCCGCCCGCCCTTGACCTTGACCGCCGCGTCGCCGATGTCTGGGACCCGCTGGGCGACCGCGTTGGTGTAGACGTTCGCGTCGAACTTGGGCGAGATGAACTCGCCCGAGGGTAGCAGCGCGTTCGACTGGGCGACCGCCGCCGCCACGTCGGTCGAGGTGATGCCGCGCGCCTGCGCCCGGGCCGGGTCGACGACGACGTTGATCTGGCGCTGGCGTCCCCCGTTGATCGCGGCGCTCGCGACGCCCGGGATCCCCTCGAGCACCGGCTCGATGTAGTTGAGGGCGTAGTCGTAGAGCTGGGGGCCGCCGAGGCCCCCGCCCGAGACCGCCACCTGGATCACCGGCGCGTTCGAGGGATCGTACTGCAGCACGAACGGCGGGAGGACGCCGAGCGACTTGGGCACGGCTGACATCGCGAAGGCGACCTGCTGCTGGACCAGGGTCTGGGCGGAGTTGAGATCGGTCCCCCATTTGAGCCAGACGAACACGACCGAGAGGTTGTTGCGCGAGGTGCTCTGCACGAACTCCACGCCGGGCGTCGCGCTCACGTATTTCTCGATGCGCCAGGTGATGGTCTTCTCGACGTCCTTGGGGCCGAGACCGGGGGCCAGGGTGCCGACGACGAGCACGGGCGGTGTGAGCTCGGGGAACGTGTCGACGCTCATCCGCGGCGTCACGACCATGGCGAACACCACCAGCCCGACGCAGATCATCAAGATCGCGATCGGGTTCTTGAGTGCCAGTCCCGTCACGGGCGGGCCCCGGCGAGCTTCACCGTGGCCGCTTCGTCCCGCGATGGCTCCTCCAGCTTGGCCTCGACCCGATCCCCATCGTTGAGCAGGGCGCGTCCCTCCGTGACGACCCGGCTCCCCGCCGCCAACTGCGGGTCGAGGAACAGGTTCCCGCCGCGCTCTCCTTTCACCGCGTAGACGCCCCTGCGCGCGGATTGTCCGTCGACGACGAAGACGGTGGCCTTGGCGCCGCGAACTGACGCGGCGAGCAGGGGGATTTCCGTCGCCGGGATCGGTTGGCCGACCTCGACGGTCAGCTCGGCCGTCGTGCCGACCGGGAGCGAGCGATCGGGATCGGGAACATCGATCTCGAGGTGCATGGTGCGGGTCGACGGGTCCGCCGCCGGGGAGAGGCGCGCGATGTTGGCGCGCAAGTCCTGCTTCGTCGCGAGCGCGCGCATCCGGACGGGCGTGCCGCGGCCCACGACGTCGAAGTCTCCTTCGGGTACATCCGCCACGACGCGCACGCTGCTTCGGTCCACGATCGTCGCGACGGTGGTGCCCGGACGGACGAAGGCCCCGGGATCGACCATCCGCGCCGAGATCTCACCGGCGAACGGCGCGCGCAGGATGCAATCGCTCACTTCCAGGGTCGCCCGCTGCATCTTCGCCTGGGTCTCCATCAGCTCCGCCTCCTTGCTGGCGCTGTCGGCGGCGTGCCTTTCGATCTCGTTGGGGGAAGCAAAGCCACCCGCCTTGAGCTCGCCGAGGCGTGTCGCTTCGTGGGACAGCGCCTCCTGTTCGGTCTGAATGGCGCGCGCCTGCATGGAGACCGCCCTCGACGACGCCGAGGCGTTTCTGCAGTCGAGCGTCGCGATCACCTGGCCCCGCTTGACGACATCCCCGGGACGCACCAGCACTGTGTCCGCGTAGGCGGCGATGATCTGCGGGCCGATCTTGGCCTCGACCCAGGGCTGGATGGTCCCGACATAGCGCCGAAACGGCCGGTAATCGGCCGTGCGCGCCGCCACCACCGTGACCTGCTTCGGTTCGCTGGCCAGCGCAGTCTTGTTGACGTGTGAATTGGCGCGCCAGACGAGCACGATTCCGAGAACGACCACGGCGGCGGTGCCGGCGACGATGAGGAGGGGAAGCCTCCTGTTCTTCGATGCTGGCATCACAATCCCTCCGCTATCGCGCGACCGAAGTTGGCGCGGGCCTTGGCGAGGTCGAAGACCCCGAGCGCGAGCCGGATCTCGGCATCGATGCGCAGCGCCTCCGCGTCGGCGAGCTCGACGCTCGTGCCGAGGCCGGCCTTGAAACGCGCTTCCGCCTGGGCGTAGTTGGCGCGGGCGGCCTCGAGCTCGTGACGCAACGACGGCAGCGCCCGGCGACCGACGTCGACGTCGACGTAGGCGCGCTCGACCGACGAAACCAGCTCCCGCTTTACCAGGTCGATTTCCGCGCGCTCGACCTCCTCCGCCGCGCGCGAGGCCCGCTGGCGCGCGTTGATGGTCGGGTCGAAGAGCGGCCAGCTCAGAACCAGGGCCGCGTCCCAATTGGGGACGTTCGGGAGGGTCCCGCTGCCGGAAGCCTCCTCGTTCGCGGTGCTGCTGGCCGCTCCGCCCGCCCGTCCGGAGATGGCCGCCGAAAGACGCAGATCGGGGCGCAGGAGTGCCGCGACCGCCCGCGTCTCCAGCTCCTGGCCCTGCAGTCGCGCGATCGCGAGCCGCAGCCGGGGGTCCTTGTTGGAAGCCATCTGGAGAGCGTTCGATAGGGCAGGCAGATCGGTCGCCGCAAGGGGCCCGTCCGAGGCGTCGAGCGTCAGCTCCGGCGAGCCCACGGCGGCGGCCAGCACCGCCTGCGCCGCCAATACGCCCCCGCGGGCGCGTATACGTCCCGTGTCGAAACGGCTCAGATCCGCCTCGGCCCGGGTCAGGTCGATCGGCGCGCGGAGGCCGGACTTGACCCCCGCCTGGGCAAAGTCCCTGTGGACGAGGGCACGCTCCCAGGCGTCCTCCGAGGACTGAAGGATCGATTGCGCCGCGTGAACCGCGAAGAACGCCTCCTCCCCCCCCAGCTCGATGTCGAGACGCTCGATGTCCGATGCCCGGGAGGCCACGACCACACGGGCGTCGGCCGCAGCCGCCTGCGCCGCGATCCGACCGAAGTCGAAGAGCTCCTGCCGCGCCCCGGCGCCGGCCAGCGTCGACGCGGACGGTTTCCAGGTGGCGCTGGCGCTCGAGGCACTGAAGGAGGTTCCGCCAATCCGGGGAAGATCCACGAACGGCGCCGCCAGATAGGAGGCGGTGGTGTTGTTCGCCGTGCCTTCCAAGAACTGGGCCGTCACCCCGACCTGCGGGTAGTACTGTGCGCGCGGCACGTCGGCATTCGCCTGCTCGGCCCTCACCCGCGAGAGCGCCGCGACGACCGCCGGTTGATGGGCGCGGGCGTACGCAAGCGCCTCGGCCAGCGTCACCCGGCGGGCGGGC
>OCTA010002908.1_pt1 | contig 15372 bp, 6 predicted proteins | sample 1538991 | NCBI WGS metagenome assembly OCTA01 (sample SAMEA3539302, study PRJEB22396) | soil metagenome | biome: tundra; feature: field; material: soil | place: USA | collected 2010-05 | depth 0.15 m | reverse complement strand
CGCCGGGCCGCGCCGACGATCTTGGGGATCTGCGTGTTCACGTGCAGTCCCTTCAGTTCGTCGCGCCCCTCCGCGAGCGGACCGAAGAGGCGCTCGTGGTCGAAACGGTGCGCGGCTTCGGCGTAATCCTTCACGCCCGTGACCGCATATAAATTGTAGAGCACCTCGTTCATGCCGCCGAACTCCACGCGCAGCACGCGGGCCATGTCTTCGTCGCTGAGCGCATCGGTCCACCGCTTGGTCCATCCCGCCATGCCGCGCACCACGTCGAGCGCCTGTTGGTTGCGGGCCAGGACGTACATGTCGAGTAGGCCCGCCATGATCTTGTGCAGCGTGTACCAGGGCGCCCAAACCTTCTGGCCGGCCTTCAGGCGATCGAAGAACGATGGCGGAAATGCGCTCAGATATCCATCCCCGTTTCCCTTCTGGCACTTCGCCAGCTCGGCCACGACCAGGTTCCCTTTTCCGCGCAGCATCGTATCGCCGGCGCCGACCGACATCAGCGCGCAGCCCGACAGAAAATGGCCGGTGAAGTGGCCGCGCAATTCCACATCGGGCTTCTCCCATCCGCCCAGCGGCTCGGCCGAGGTGGCCAGGCCCGCGGTCAGACGGAAGGTATGCAACAGCCGGTCGGTTTCGAGGCCCTGCAGAAAATCGCGGTTGTGCTCCATCGACTCCAGGAGCGCGCTGTCGGTCAAGCGGACGCTGTCCAGATCGAAGGGTTGCGCTTGCGCCTGTACGGAGTCCTTTACGGAAGTGGGTCCGGCCGCGGCGGCTAAAGGGGCCATGGCGGAAGCGGCGATAAACTGGCGGCGAGTGAAGTTCATAGCGGCACCGCTTTTCATTATGAACCGATCTGCAACGTTCCGGCCGTGACCAGGCTCGCGCTGCTGGAGGAGTTGCCGAGATACACCGTATAGACGCCGGGCGCGATCAACCAGGCGTTGGAGTTGACGTCCCAATAAGACAGTGGGTGAGAGGAATCGTTGGCATCCACTTCGATGGTCACCTGCTCGGCCGCGCCGGGCTGGAGAAATACCTTCTGCCATCCCACGAGGCGCTTGGGCGGCTCGCCGGTCGAGGCGGGGAACGCCAGATACACTTGCGCGACTTCCGCGCCGGCCACGTAACCGGTATTCGTCAGTTTGAAGGTTACCTGGAAGTTTGGATTGCCGGAAGTCGGGTTGTTGACGACCGCCACATTCGAGAACGAGAAGGTCGTGTACGACAACCCAAAACCGAAGGGGAACAGCGGCGTAAGGCCCTGTGAATCGTACCACTTATAGCCGACGTTGAAGCCTTCTGAATAGTCCACCGGAAACGGCGTGGTGCTGTCGGGCGGCGTGGCGATCACCGGGCGCGGCAGATCGTTCACGCTGGCCGGAAACGTGATGGGCAGCTTGCCGGATGGATTGACCGCGCCGAAGAGAATATTGGCGATGGCCTCTCCGCCGCGCTGGCCCGGAAACCAGGCCTCCAGCACGGCGCTGACGCTCCCGAGCCACGGCATCACTTGCGCGCCCGCATTCTCCATGACGACGATCGTGTGCGGATTGGCGGCGGCCACGGCGGCCACCAGCGCATCCTGATCGATGGGCGGCGAATGGATCGCGTCGGTGAAATTCAGGCTGGGCAGATCCATGCCCTCGCTGGTCCACTGGCTGACGAACACGATGGCCATTTGCGAAGCAGCCGCCAACGCGGCCGGGGTCGCCGGATTGGTTCCGGGATCGAATTGCACCGTGGCGTTGGGAGCCATCGCCCGAATGGCCTGCAGGGGCGACGATGGATCCCAGATCACCTGGGCCCAACAGGGCGGGCAGGGATAGCCTTCGGTGAGGGCTGGTCCGCCGGTGGGAGTGACCTGCGCCGAGCCGCCACCGGAGAGGACCGCGACATCGGCATGCGATCCGACGATGGCGATGGATTTCGCCGCCGCGGCGTTGAGCGGAAGCTGCCCGCCGGCATTCTTCAGCAGCACTGCGCCCTGCTCCTCGGCATCTTGCGCGATGGCTTGGTCGCCGGTCGTGTCGATCGGCGTGATAGCCGCGGGATAGTCGAACAGTCCGGTTGCATACATAGCTCGCAGGATGCGATGCACCATGTCATCCAAGCGGGACTGCGGCACCTGGCCGCTCGCAACCGCTTGCGCGAGGCTTCCGAAAAAGGCGTTGTCCGGCTGTTCCTGGTCGAGACCCGCAAGTGCGGCGGCCACCGTCGAGTGGGTCGCCCCCCAGTCCGACATGACGAAGCCCGGAAACTGCCAATCGCCTTTGAGGATGTCGTTCAGCAGGTGCTGGTTCTCGCAGGCGTACACGTCGTTCACCAGGTTGTAGGAGCACATGACGGACTGCACATTGGAGTCCTTGACGCCGATCTCGAAGGCCAGCAGATCGCTCTCGCGCATCCCGCGTTCGTCGATCCGGACGTCGGCGGTGGTGCGGCCGGTCTCCTGATCGTTCAGGGCAAAGTGCTTGATGCCGCCGATCACATGCTGGGCCTGAATGGCATTGATGTGCGCGGCGGTAATCTTGCCGGCCAGGATAGGGTCCTCGCCTTTGGTTTCGAAGGTGCGGCCGTCGCGCGGCTCGCGGCCGATCAGGTTGACGTTGCCGCCCAGATTCACGTTCATGCCGTAGGCGCGCAGCTCGGCGCCGATGACGCTGCCATACTTGTAGGCTTCGCTCACGTCCCAACTGGCGGCGCTGGCGATGGAGGAGGGCAGCGCGGTGGCCGGACCCACGCCGTTGCCCACGCCGACGCTGCCATCGGCGAGGTAGAGGTCCGGAATCCCGAGCTGCGGTATACCCGGGACCCAGCCCGCGCCGCCGCGGGTAGACGCCGTGGCAGTGCCGACGGCTCCGTACACGAGCTGGATTTTTTGATCCTGGGTCATCTGCGTAAGCAACTGGTCCGCGCGCTGGTCGGGGGTGGGAGGCTGGACGGCGATCTCGACTGCGTTTGACGTTGCGCTGCCGATGGAGAGAATCACTTGGACGGCATCTCCCGTAGGCGCGTTGGAGGGCACCAGTGCGTTCACCTGGTATTCGCCGACGGAGCCGGGCGCGAGACCGGAGAAGAGCACCTGCGCGGGCACGCTACCGATCGTGACGGACGGCTTCGTGATGGTGACCGCCAGAGGGTTGCTCGGGGCGGCGGCGCCCGTTTCGGGCTGATTGGTCACCGCGCCGAGGCCGGTACAGTAAATCAAGATTACGGTGATGCCCGCCGCCGCCGGATTCGTTGCGGTGACCAAGTGGTACGAAGAGTCGAGGATGGCTCCCGGACCGGTTCCCTGGCCGTTCATGCTGAAAATGCCGGGGGCGAACGGCGCCAGGTTCACCGTCTGCGGGGCGCTGGTCTGGCCGGCGAGAGTGGCGGTCACGGCCGGGGGTTGTCCCGCCAGCTCCCACGGTATTTGCAGGTTCACCTGGCCGCTGGAAGCGTAAAGCAAAGGCGCCTCGACCGCGCCGAACGCCAGGGACAGACCCCCAAGGCTGGTGGGCAGGGGAATTCCGAGCGCCCAGGATGGCGCGCTGAGCAGAAAGTTTCCGTAGACCGATGCGATGCTGCCCGGAGCCACGGGCGCTCCCGGAGCGGAACTGGCGGCGTTGACGATGCCACCGGAGTTGATGGAAGGCGCGGGCTGGGCCCACGCGCCAGTCAGGCTGGCCATCAGGCACGCGCAACCGGCGCGCAGGAAGAGGGTGATGGGTGATAGGTGATGGGTGATGGGTGTTGGCAAACCCTTCAACCGTTTGCGATGCGTAGGCCAAGACCCATCACCCATAACCCAACACCCGGCCGCGCTAGCGGCCCTCGTCCAAGACCTCGATAGCGAAGACGGACGCATAGTTAACCACCGGCACAAACTCAAAGTTCAACTTGCCCTGCGCGGTTGGCCGCAGTCCGCGGAATCTTTTGATTAGGGCATGGTTCGGACCGGCTTCCTTCAGGATGTCCAGGTTACGGGCGATCGCCGAGCCGTTACAGTAGATGTCAAAGACGCGCTGGCCGGGGCCGCCGCCTCCCTCGTTTTCCTTGCCCCAGTAGGTTTCGGCGAAATACATGGTCACCGCGTAGGCGCCAGGCGCGACCGGGATGGCGTACGAGAAGTGGCCGTACCGCTCGTTTGCGAACAAGTCCGCGTCGGGTGTGACCACTTTCCAATGGTTGGATGTCTGGCCGCCCAAATAGTAGTTGTCGGCCTCCCAGACCTGCCCCCGCGAATCGGTAACGGAGTTGGGTTGCGTGACGATCCGGATAGGGTTGAGCTTGTGCGGCTCGGCGGGCTCGATCTCCACCGCGCTGATGATCGGTTGCTCGCGCTTGGCGTGGAAACCCAGCCGGAGGATGCCGTCCGGGCCGGGTTGGATATCCTTAAATACCCGAACATCCGCGATCAGGGGGCCGCCGGCGTCGGAAACGATGTCAAAACCGTCGATCGTCAGCTTGCCGTTCAGCAGGATGTCGAACGCCCGGCTATTCTCGCCGCCACCGGTCTCCAATCCAGGGCCGTAGACCGGCTCCACAAAATGCAGTTTCAGTTCATAGGTGCCAGGTTTGAGGGGGATGTTGTAGGCGGTAAGGCCGATCCGGCCGTTTTGATAGAGGAGCGGGTCCGATGTGCGGGCGAAAAACTGGCGGAAAGGCGCTCTCGGCTGCCCGCCGCCTTCGAAGTAACGGTCCGGCAACCAAGTGTGGCCGTAATGGTCGATGTACTTGCGGTCATAGCCGGCGATGATGCGAACGGCGTTGTCCGGTGCGGCGGCCACGGGCGGCGGAGTAAGGCGGGGCGGCGCCTCAGGCTGGCGGCCGGCTGCGGTTCGAAGGGCGGCCACGGTCACAGCGGCCACCGCTAATACAATTACAATGATGGCGGCGGCCAACAGCCAAATCCAGCGCTTGCTGGGGGAGCGCGTGCCCGGCGCGGCTGGCGGTAGTGCCGGTTCATCCAGGGCTAGGTCCGTGAGCGGCTCGGTCATTGTCTGAGCCACGGGTTCCGCCTCCGCTTTCCCATTTGCCGGCGGGGGCACCGTAGAGCTGCCATCTTGTTGAAAAACCGGCGTATACATGCCGGGCGGGATGATGATCTTCAGCGGTTGATGGGAGCCTTCGGCGGCGTAATATTCGCGCAGTTTCTTGCGCAGACGATGGATCTCCACCCGGGCGATGGCGTCTTCGGCGGGATCGAAATTGGGGGGTCGGCCCAAGACTTCGGTGGCGATGCTATACTCGCAAACCTGTGCGTCCTGACCCTCGAAGTGCCTTTCGCAGATGTAATCGAGCAACTTGACCAACCGCTGAGCGCGCGCGAAGGTGGGAGAAGCGAGAACGGCCGCGAGTTCCACACGTTCCGTCCCGGTAACTCCGGTGAGGCGAGTTCCACCATGATTGGCATCCCCCATTTGTGGAGATTATACACGTTTCCGCAGTGTTCCGGGGCGGATACGCAGTTGTAAAATCCCGCGGCAGACGCGATATCAATTCCGTAACAAGGCGTACATTATTGAAAACAATAAGGATAGCTAACGAATATGCTTTTGCGGAGGCCCCGTTACATTAGCTTAACTCCTTTACTTCAGGCGGCCACCGAAACGCGCTAGGGGGGTGACGTAACTAAAATGTACTAGCGCCCCCACATGCAGCGGGTTACACTCACCAAATCGTAGCAGGCAGGGTTGTGCGCGGCGTTAACAAGCGTCGCATTACGATTTTAAAGATCCGAATGTCCTTGACTTGACGGTGTAGTGGAGTTACGCTACTTGCAAACGATTAGTTCAGCCTCGTTGGCGCGCTTCGCTTTGCGGCCGACAGGCAATCTTTGGTTAGAGAAGCAAAATTGAGGTTAGAAAGGGGTCAAATGAATAAACCAGATCGGATGCCGATCTCCGTTATAGCTCGGCACAGAAATCCGGGAAGATCTTTCTGGTTGTTGGGATTACTGATCGCGGCCTTGGCGGTTTCGCAACTGCCCGTATTCGCGCAGTTCTCGAGCGGATCGTTGGGTGCCACGGTCACCGACGCCACGGGCGCGGTCGTCCCTGCAGCGAAAGTCGTCCTGAAAAACGATGCAACCGGCGCCCTTCGCGACAGCGTCACGAACAATGCCGGATTCTTTAATTTCCCGTCCATCCCGCCTGGCTCATATACAGTCACGGTCACTGCGGCGGGCTTGCAAACCTTTGAAGAACAAGGCATTGTCCTGACGCAGGGCGCCACGTTGGCTTTGCCGACGGTCGTTCTCCAGGTCCAATCCACGAAGCAGGAAGTCGAGGTTGTCGCCGGCGCCGACGTGGTGGTGCCGGTCGATTCCGGACAAGCCAGCCAGACGCTGAACAAGAACATGATCGAGAATCTCTCGATCGTGGGGCGCGATGCGGCTGAGTTGATGAAGATCATGCCTGGCATGGGAATGACCGGCGGACTCAACCAGAGCATGTGGAACAGTTTCACCACGCAGAGCAACAGCGGGCCGATCGGCCAGTTTAGCGCCAACGGGACCCAGCCGAACGGCGGCATGACCATGACGTCGGATGGCGCCAACCTGCTGGACCCGGGCAACCAAGGCACGCAGACCGCCAACATCAATCAGAACCAAGTCCAGGAGGTTTCCATTCTGACCTCGGCCTACGGCGCGGAATTCGCGAAAGGGCCGGTCACGTTCCAGGCGATTGGCAAGAGCGGCGGCGCCCAGTTCCATGGAGGCGCCTACCTCTATGCGCGAAATGGGGTCTTTGATTCCAACGGCTCTTACAATAACAGCCAGAGAGTACAGGCGCCCCCGAATAGCTTCTACTATCCCGGCGGCGACTTTGGCGGTCCGGTGATCATTCCAGGCACCCACTTCAACAAGAACCACGACAAGTTGTTCTTTTATGCCGCCTATGAGTACATGAAACAGAATCCCGCCGGTGCCCTCCAGAACTACTTCATCCCCACCTCTCAGATGCAGGCGGGCAACTTCACTCCGTCATATCTTGCGTCTCTTGGGCCGGCTTTCTCCAGTTCCGGACCCCGCGCCCTTGCCGGCACCCCCCCCACCGGCAATGGTGGATCCGCGGCGTACCCCAACGGCCAGATCCCGGCCACCTTGCTCGATCCGAATGCGGCGGCTTTACTGAAACTGATGCCCGCGCCTAATGCCGATCCGGCGGCCAACTCGACCGGCACCAACTATCAGTACTTTGAGGGACCGCCGATCAATCGCTGGGAGCTCCGGCTGCGCGGCGACTATAACATCAGCGACAGGACCAAGTTGTTCTTCTCCTGGAACAAGCAGGACGAGGCCGATATCAGTCCAATCAGCATCTGGTGGCAAATCGGCGGGTCGTTGCCCTATCCTTCCGCCCAGACGGCCACGCAGGCTTCCAACATCTACAGCGCAAACTTGGTTCACGTGTTCAGCCCGACGCTGACCAATGAATTCATCTTCGCCGACGCTACCTTCGTCAACCCGATTAAACTCGCCAACCCAGCCGCAGTGGACCCCAGCAAGATCGGATTCCAAATGACCGGTCTGTTTTCGAACAAGTACACGCCGCAGATCCCCAACACCTACGGTTGGAGCGCTGTAGCGCTTGGTTTCGCTACCTATCCGTACGGCGCGCCATGGCCGCCCGGCGGCGCTAATTCCTTCGGCAAACTATCGCAAACGCCCAATATCAGCGACAACGTTACCAAGATCGTCGGCAGCCATACTCTGAAAGCCGGCGTCTACTGGGACTATGCCCGCAATAACCAAACCGGCGGCGGTTTGAACGATTCGAGCCAAGGCGGCATCGAAATCGATCCTTGGGGCGCGACCAGCACCGGCAACCCCATGGCCGACTGGGTCACGGGCCGCAATTACGGCATCTCCCAACAGCAAGCTGAGGCGGTGGCGGACTTCAAGTACTACCAATACTCGTTCTTCGTGAACGACCAGTGGAAGGCCACTCGCAGGCTCACGCTCACCGGCGGTCTCCGCTTCGAGCATATGGGCAACTGGTTTCCTGCCAGCGGTCCCGGCATTGCCGTTTGGGATCAGGCCGCTTACAACAACACTTCCGCGGCGGGCGCTTGGACTGGGCTGGAATGGCATGCCATCGATCCCAGCATTCCTGTGTCGGGCTTCCCCTCGAAGCCGTTCTTCGTAGAGCCGCGCTTCGGCTTCGCATACGACCTGTTCGGGAACGGCAAGACGGTCCTGCGCGGGGGCGCCGGCCTGTTCCGGTACCAGATTTCCTACAACAGCGCCAGCTCGGGTTTCACCCAGCCGCTCGGCATTCTGGATGAGAGCACCGTGCAAAAATCCGGCCTGCCGGCATGCTGCATTGGCTTTAATTCGTACCCCCAGTACTCTCCTTCGTTGGGAGTAGCTGGGCTCGGTTCTTCAATTAACGTTCTGAACATGGGCGACGAACGGACACCGCATACCTGGACCTACAATGTGACCGTCTCGCAACGGGTGCCGTGGCGTTCAGTCGCGGAATTCCAGTATTCGGGCAATAAGTCGCTCGACATGCTGGTTAATGGCGGCAACGGCGGTTTGGGGGGCCTGGACTTAATCCCGCAGGGCGCCTTCTACGGAACCGATCCGATAACCGGCAAGAACAATTTCACGAGCCCGACGGCCCCCGGGGCTAGCGGCTTCCCGACTCAGGATTACTATCCGCTCCACAACTATACGGGCGTTTTCTTGGAAACCCACGGCAGTTACGCGAACTACAACGCGTTTATTGCGACGTGGCAGAAGCAATCGGGACGGGTGACCTTTACCACGAATTACACGTTCAGCAAGGTCCTCGGCATCCGCGATGGGAACAGCGCCAATGGCGCGCAAGCAGGCCCCGTCATAGATCCGTTCAGCCTGAACGCAAACTACGGCGTGCTGTCGTGGGACCACACCCACATCTTCAACGCAGCCTACGTAATCAATCTGCCCAGCCCCGTGAAAGACAACAAATTCATGGGAGGGGTGGTCAATGGCTGGATCCTTTCGGGCATCACGCAGGCGCAGAGCGGCGCGCCCATTCAGCCAAACACCGGTGAAACGCTTAACGTGGGGTGGCCAGTCCAACTGCAAGCGCCCGATTATCTGGGCACTAACGCGTTTTCGACTACCGAGCCCGCGATCATCTGCGATCCTCGCAGCAATCTGAAGTCCGGGCAGTTTTTCAACCCGGCTTGCTTTGCGCCTCCCACGGGCGGAAAGAACGGCGATATCATCTGGCCGTACATCAAGGGGCCCGCTTTCTTCAACAGCGACCTCGCGATTTACAAGGACTTCCTCTTCAAGGAGCATCACAAAGTCGAATTGCGCTTCTCGGCGTTCAACTTCCTGAACCATCCGCTTCCGCAATTCGGCGAATCTGGCGCTAACGACCTCAACCTGAACTTCTCCGGCGCCAATAACGCATTGAGCCAAACCAATTTGAACTCGGCTACCACCGGTTCCCCGAAATTCAAGAACGAGGTACCGCGCGTCATCGAGTTCGCAGTCAAGTACAACTTCTAAGCTTCGTCCGCGAAGCTGGAATCACCAAGGGGGTGGCGCAAGCCGCCCCCTTTTTTTGTGCGTGGAGTCGTCGGGCCGGTCGCACGCGCTATTCTGGTCGATATGGGCTCACGCCGCCTGATTGCACCGGGCCTGATGTGTCTGCCGTTGCTCCTGGTGGCCATCGCGAATTGGCTGCCGCGCGCCGCTGGCGGGACGGCTTCCGCGATCCGGTTCGATTTGAAGCCGATCCCCTTCCAACTCGAGCATGGCGAGCGAACCGCGCGCCACGTGCCCGCCACCATGGCCGGCGGCGTGGCCGTATTCGATTACAACCGAGATGGACGTCCCGACATCTTCTTCACGAATGGCGCCAATCTGGCCACGCTGAAGAAGGACGATCCCAAATACCGCAACCGGTTGTTTCGCAACGATGGCAATGGCGTATTCACGGACGTCACCGAATCGGCGGGTCTGGCCGGCAGCGGCTTCGACAGCGGCGTAGCCGTGGGCGACTACGATAACGATGGCTATCCCGATCTCTTCGTGGCGGGTGTCCACCACAATACGCTCTACCACAACAATGGCAACGGCACCTTCACGGACGTCACGGCGAAGGCCGGCATCGACAACCGCCCTGACCCCAAGTTCGGGCCGATGTGGGGTATCACGGCGGTCTGGGTGGATGTGAATAACGACGGGCTGCTTGACCTGTTCGTGGTCAATTATCTGCAATGGGATTACGCCACGGAGCCTCTCTGCGAGTACAAAGGAGTACCCGACTATTGCGCGCCGCGGTCCTATAAGGGCTTGCCCAACCAGTTGTTCCTGAACAAAGGCAATGGCAGGTTCGAAGATGTGTCGGAGAAATGGGGCATCCGCGCGCACGTGGGGAAAGGCATGGGCGTGGGTATGGCCGACTACGATCTGGATGGCCGCCCCGACCTTTTCGTCACCAACGATGGCTCTTATAATTTCCTTTTCCACAACTTGGGGGACAAGTTCGAGGAAGTCGCGTTTCAGAAAGGCGTGGCATTAACGGAAGACGGTAATTTCATTTCCGGGATGGGGCTGGATTTTCGCGATTTCAACAATGACGGGTATCCGGATCTGGTCACCGTGGCGCTGGAGAAGCAGACGTTCCCCTTGTGGAAGAACACGGCCGGGCGCGGGTTTCAGGAAGTGACCACGCCGAGCGGCATGCGCGCGCTGAGCATGCGGATGGCGGGATTTGGCGTGGGACTCTACGATTTCGACAACGACGGATGGAAGGATCTGTTCGTGAGCCGTGGCGATGTGCTGTCGCAACCGCTGCCGGGCACGGTGGTGGAGCAGCACAACACCGTATTCCGGAATCTGGGCGCCAGCGGGCACTGGGAGGCGCTGACCGCCGAGGCGGGTTTGGAGGCCTCGCCCCCGGCGCGCCACCGCGGCCTGGCGTTCGGCGACCTGGACGGCGACGGCCGGATCGATGTGGTGACCACAGCTCTCGCCCACCCCGCCGAAATCTGGATGAATCGGAGCCCCGGCGCGGGACATTGGCTGGACATCGCGCTGGAAGGAACCAAGAGCAACCGCGACGGCATCGGCGCCAGGATCCAAGTCACGACGAAAAGCGGCGCCCAGTACAACCACATGACCAGCAGCGTGGGCTATGCGTCGTCGAGTTACGGGCCGGTGCACTTTGGGCTAGGCGCGGACGGGACGGCGGCATCGGTCGTGATCCATTGGCCGTCGGGAATCGTGCAGACCTTGAAGGAGGTCCGCGGTGATCGGGTGCTTAGCGTGAAGGAGACGCCGTAGCCATGCGTGCGGCGGCGCATGGTCGAAGACCCGTTCGATATTCGGCCGCCCTGTGGCGCACGCTTCAGCGTGCCGCTGTCGGCTTCAGCCGACAGTTCCGCGCCCGGCGAACTGAAGTTCGCCGCGGCACGCTGAAGCGTGCGCCACTTCCCCTGGTCTACCTGGTTGCTTGTCTGTCGCTGCTGGCCGCCGGCGATGGGTTCGACCGTGTGTCGAAGGACGCCGCGGAGGCGCGCCGGCAGAACCGCATCCAGGACGCCATCGGGTTGTATCGCCAGGCAGTCAAAATGCGCCCATCGTGGCCGGAGGGCTGGTGGTTCCTGGGCGAACTGCTTTACGACCAGGACAAGTATCCGGAAGCCCGGGATGCCTTGCGGCGGCTGGTGTCCCTGGACCGTAAGACAGGTCCCGGGTTCGCGCTGCTGGGCCTCTGCGAGTATGAGACGAAGGAATATGAGCGGGCGCTGGACCACATCAATGAGGGACGCCGCTTAGGTCTGGGCGAAGACCCGCAAGTTAGGCGAGTGGTACTGTATCACGCGGTGCTGCTGCTCACGCGATTCCAACAATACGAATCCGCGCTGCAGGTGTTGGAGAAGCTCTTGAGGACTGGCGACGACCAAGGCAACATGTACACCCTGGTGGCCGGCCCCGCCATGTTCGAGGCCGCGGGGTTGGCCGGGCTGCGCCGGCCCATCTTGCCGGAAGATCTGCCGTCCGGCGACAAGGACCTCGTCGATCGGGCCGGGCGGGCTGTCTGCGCGACAGTCGGGCGCCGGCCCGCGGACGCGCAAAAGTACTTCGCAGAGCTGTTGGCCAGCTATCCGAAGGCGCCCAACGTCCACTATCTCTACGGATCGTTCCTGCTGGCGAGCGATCCGGATGGGGGCCTGCGCGAGCTTCAGAAAGAGCTGGAACTGAACCCGAAACATACTGAGGCTTTGGTCACCATTGCCCTGGAATATGAGAAGCGCGGCGAACTCGAAAAAGGAATTCCGTATGCGCAGCGTGCGGTCGAGGCGGATCCTCAGTTCTTTGCGGCCCACGGTGTTCTCGGCAGGTTGCTGGCCAAAGTGGGCGAAGTGGAGAAGGGGATCAAGGAGCTCGAGATAGCCAGGCAGCAGGCTCCGGACAGCCAGCAAGTCCATTTCTCATTGGCTGCCGCGTACACCCTCGCGGGCAGAAAAGACGATGCGGCCCGGGAGCGCGCGGAGTTTTTGCGGCTGAAACAGTTGGCCGATGAGACGGTGGGAAAGTGACGATACTACGCAAGTTGTGGGGCAGGACTCCAGTCCTGCGGCCGACGTCCACGTCGGCCTTTTTGTGCCCGCGAAGAGCGGGGCCTGGAGGCCCCGCGCAGACCTGGAGGTCTGCCCCACATCTGTTACTAATGATTACCCTTCTTGCGCCCGCCTTGTGGGCGCAGCAGACCGCGGGCGATCTCGACGGAGCCATCCGGGCCTACCGGGAATATCTGGCCGCCCAGCCGGATTCGGTGGAGGCGCGTTCGAATCTGGGCGCCGCGCTGGCCCGCGCCGGCCGCTATGAAGAAGCCATCGCGGAGTATGATCGTGCCCTCTCGAGAAGCCCTGAGAATCCAGCCCTGCTGCTGAATCTGGGGCTGGCCTATTACAAGACCGGCCGCCCCGCCGAGGCCGCCACCCGCTTCGAACGGGCCGCCTCCCTCGCGCCCCAGTTCAAAGACCAGGTCATTCTGCTGCGCGCCAGTTGCTATAACAGCCTCGGAAAATACAAGCAAGCGATCGCGCTGCTGGCCCCGCTCGAGAAAGAGAAGTCCGCCGATCAGGCGTTCGACTACCTGTATGGAACCGCTCTTATCGGCGATGGGCAGAACGTCAGCGGCGCGGCCGTCATCGATCGTATCCTCAGCCGGGGCGACTCCGCCGAAGCCCTCCTGCTGCGGGGCACTCTCAAGATGCGGGCGAACGACCACGATGGCGCGGTCGCCGACGTCGAGAAGGCCATCGCCCTCAACAGCCGGCTGCCCGGCGCGCATGCCCGGTTGGGGGAAATTCTGTTTGCCGTGGGAGAGATTGAACGCGCCCGCACGGCCTTCGGCCAGGAACTCGCTTTGGATCCGGACGACTTCGTATCGAATCTGGACATGGGCGTGTTGGCGAAGCAGGATCAGGAATATGTGGAGGCGCGCCGCTACTTCGAGCGCGCCCTCAAGATGCGCCCCAACGATCCGGGCGTGCGCTATCAGATGGCCAATGTCGACCTGGCGACCGGCAATCCGGACCAGGCGCGCAAGGCGCTGGAAGCCTTGATCGGCGAATCGCCCGACTTCGCGGAGGCGCACGCCAGCCTGGCCGCCGTCTACTACCGGCTGGACCGGAAAGCCGACGGCGAACGCGAACACGCCATCGCGAAGAAGCTCATCGACCAGCGAGACGCCGCTCAGACGGGAGTCAGACCCCGATGAGGCGGTGGCTGGTGTTTGGTGGCTGGTGGCTGCTGTTTAGTGGCTGGTGGCTGATCGCCAATGGCGAGGGTCCTGAACCGCGGCGGCCCCACTTCACCGATATCGCTTCCAAGTCGAACTTCGCCTACCGCACGGACAACAACTTCACCGGCCGGAAGTATTTTCCGCAAACCATGTGCGGCGGGGTGGCCGCCTTCGACTTCGACAACGACGGCCGCATGGATCTCTTCTTCACCAACGGCGCCAAGCTGCCCGAACTGGAGAAGACCGATCCGCGCTTCTACAACTGCCTGCTCCGCAACCGCGGCGACGGCACCTTCGAGGATGTCACCGCGCGCGCCGGCCTGCTCGGCAAAGACCTCGGATTCAGCTTCGGGGTGGCCGCTGGCGACTACGACAACGACGGCTTTGAGGATCTGTTCGTCTGCAACGCCGGACGCAACGTTCTCTACCACAACAACGGCGACGGCACTTTTACCGACGTCACCGAGCGCTCCGGCATCGGGAAGCCGAAGGATGTTTTAAGCGTCGCCGCCGCCTGGTTCGACTACGACAACGACGGCAAGCTCGATCTGATTGTTTCCAACTATACCGTCTGGACCCCGCAGACGGACAAAATCTGCGCAATCAACGGCCGCGAATACTACTGCCATCCCAAGGTCTACAGCGGCGTCGCGCACCGCCTTTATCACAACCTCGGCAATGGCCGCTTCGAAGATGTGACCGAGGCTTCCGGCTTCGGCAAAGAACTCGGCAAAGGCATGGGCATCGCCATCGCGGATTTCAACGGCGACGGGTATATGGACGTATTCGTGGCCAACGACACGGTGCGCAATTTCCTGTTCATCAATCAAAAGAACGGGACGTTCAAGGAGTCCGCCTTCGAGTGGGGCGTGGCCTACGACGAGAGCGGCAATGCGGGTTCTTCTATGGGGGCCGACGCCAAGGACTACGACAACGATGGCTGGCCCGACCTCTTCTATAACAACCTGAGAGGCCAGATCTGGGGTCTCTACCGCAACATGGGCGGCAAATCCTTGGATTATGTTTCCGGCGTTTCCCGCGTGTCGCGCTTGAGCGCGCACAATTCCGGCTGGAGCAACGGCTTTGTCGACTATAACAACGATGGTTGGAAGGATCTGTACTCCTCCAACGGAGAGGTCGAGAACATGGCCGAGATGACTCGCCAGCACGACACCATGTTCGAAAACGTGGATGGCAAGGAGTTCCGGGATGTCTCCGCCCTGTTGGGCGCGGACTTCAACCATGCGGGCTTCCAGCGCGGCTCGGCCTTCGTGGACCTGAATAACGACGGTTTCCCGGACTTGGTGGTGACGTCGCTGGACGAGAAGCCGCGCATTCTGCTGAATTCGGCCGATAATGGCAATCACTGGCTGTTGGTCAACACCATCGGCCGCCGCAGCAACCGCGACGGAATCGGGGCCGCTCTGAAGCTCACGACTGCCTCGGGCCGCACGCTGTACAACCACGTGACCACGGCCGACGGCTTCATGTCGTCGAGCGACAAGCGGGTCCACTTCGGGCTGGGAGCGGAGAAGGCCATCGCGGCGCTGGAGATCCGATGGCCCAGCGGCGTCGTGCAGACGCTGAAGAAGGTGCGGTCCGATCAGATTCTGACGGTCAC
>OCTA010002906.1_pt1 | contig 15374 bp, 9 predicted proteins | sample 1538991 | NCBI WGS metagenome assembly OCTA01 (sample SAMEA3539302, study PRJEB22396) | soil metagenome | biome: tundra; feature: field; material: soil | place: USA | collected 2010-05 | depth 0.15 m | reverse complement strand
TTGGGCACTTGTATCTTGAATTATTCGAGCGGCGTCATAACATTTCCCGTGTCCTCGAAGCCCTGGCTGGGCGTGACGTCAGGCGGGCGCTTGAAATGTTCGTAAGCGTAATCACCTCTGGGCATCTAAGCGAAGCATCAATTACATCTAGCGTGATGGGTGCGCGAGCGATTCCGATCACCGAATCTTTAACTATCTAAATCACTGAAACGAAAGCGCCTTAGTCCAGCCCCCGGCACCCCTCGTTCTATCATGGAATCAAGAACCATGTATTCCGACCGAACAGTCCGATATTCGCGGGCCCATGGCGCCCGCTCCCACGGCCCTGTTGCGGAGGAGGGGAAACACCTTTGTCCCCAGAATGCCTTGCGCCTTGGCCTGCTCGCCGAGCAAGTCGCCCTCGATAATGAGAGCCGCGAGGCCATTGACGACCGACCCGCCATTGCTGCAAACTCCGGAAATGCGAAACGAACCCAATCCCATTTCCGGACACGGTACCGCCGCCGATCTTGCCGACCGTGTTCTTGCCCCCAAGTGCCCGCACGCTACCCCGCCGCTATCGCGCCGTACGAAACGAACCCAATCCCATTTCCGGACACCGCACCGCCGCCAGTCTTGCCGGCGGTGTTCTTGCGCCCAAGCACCGCACGCCACCCCGCCTATCGCGCTGTACGAAACGAACCCAATCCCATTTCCGAACACTCCAGCCCCGGCCCCCGACCCCTGGCCCCCGGCCCGCAATCCGCTATAATCCAGCCGAAAGGCTGGTCATTCTAATGCGTCGCACGTTATTTGCTTTTCTCGTAATCCTGGCGCCGGCGCTCGCGCAGCAGGCCGCCGTCCCCGTCGAGCTGGAGAACCCGCGCATTACCGGGGTCAACAAGGAGCCGGCGCACGCCACCTTCACCCCGTATCCCGGCGAAGCCGAGGCGCTGCGCGCGGACGTGGCCGGCTCGGTCTTCACGAAGTCGTTGAATGGCCTTTGGAAGTTCCACTGGGTCAAGCAGCCCGGCGAACGGCCGGTGGATTTCTACCAGCCGGGGTTCTCCGTGGCCGATTGGAAGGAGATCGCCGTGCCCTCCAACTGGGAACTCAAGGGCTATGGCACGCCGATCTACTCCAACATCCCCTATCCCTTCAAGCGCGATGCGCCTCACGTGATGGAAGAGCCGGACGACAAGACGTGGACTGCCTACGCGGAGCGCAACCCCGTGGGATCTTATCGCCGCACGTTCGTTCTGCCCGCCGCCTGGAACAGCCGCGAGACGTTCCTCGTTTTCGACGGCGTGAGCTCCGCGTTGGTCCTGTACGTCAATGGACAGAGGGTGGGATACAGTCAGGATTCCCGGCTGCCGGCCGAGTTCAATATTACTCAGTACGTGAAACCGGGAACTAACATGGTCGCCGCGGAGGTCTACCGCTGGAACGCCGGAAGTTACATGGAGGACCAGGACACGTGGCGGGTGAGCGGCATTTACCGCAATGTCACGCTCGTGTCGCGCGCGCCGGTTTCGATTCGCGACTTCCAGGTCATGACGCCGCTCGACAGCAGTTATCGCGATGCCACCCTCAAACTGAGCGTCAAGGTTCGAAATCTGGCGGCCCAACAGGCCAGCGGATCCGTGGAGGCAAAGCTCCTCGACGCACGCGGCGCGCAGGTCGTCAATCCGATGGTTGTGAAATGGACGGCGGGGGCGAACGCCGAAGCGGCCGTCGAACTGCAGCAGGCCGTGGCGAACCCGCGCAAGTGGTCCGCCGAAGAGCCGAACCTCTACCGGATGCTCCTCACCTTGAAAGACGGCGCCGGCAAGACGATTGAGAGCGTTCCCTGGAGCGTGGGCTTCCGGGCGGTGGAAATCAAGGGCGACCAGATTCTGTTCAACGGCCGCAAGATCTACCTGAAGGGCGTCGACCGCCACGAATTCGACCCCGATACGGGCCAGTACATGACGCATGAGCGCATGATTCAGGACCTGACGCTCATGAAGCGGAATAACATCAACGCCGTCCGCACCAGTCACTATCCGAATACTCCGGAGTGGTACGCGCTGTGCGACCAGTTCGGCGTCTACGTGCTGGACGAAGCCGATATCGAGTCGCACGGCTACGGCGCCGGCGAGCGGCAGCGAATCTCCGAAGGGGAGGACTACACCGATAATCATGTGGACCGCGTCAGCCGCATGGTAGAGCGGGACAAGAACCATCCCGCAATCTTCGCTTTCTCCATGGGGAACGAAGCGGGCATCGGACGCAACTTCGACGCGGCCAAGAGCTACGTCAAGGCGCATCATCCCGAGTTCTACATCTCCTACGAATCCGGACGGAGCTTTCACGGCGACTTCTTCTCGCCCATGTATCCGCGCATCGCGGATATTCCCGCCACCTACGAAGCGCAAGGGCAAGGCCGTCCCATGTACATGGTGGAGTACGCGTACGCCAGGGGCAACAGCACGGGAAACCTCCGGGATTACTGGGACCTGATCGAGTCGTTGCCGTACATGCACGGCGGCTTCATCTGGGACTGGCAGGACAAAGGGATTCGCAAGAAGGGCGCCGATGGCAAAGAATTCTGGGCTTACGGCGGCGACTACGGCGACAAGCCCAACGACGAAAGCATGGTTCTGAACGGCCTGGTGCTGCCAGACCGCACTCCGCATCCCGCTTTAGAGGAAGTCAAGAAGGTCTATCAAAACATTAAGGTGGAACCGGTGGATCTGCTCCACGGCAAGTTGCGCGTCCGGAACAAGAACATTTTCCGCGACCTTATCTTATGTCCTCGGCGGTTGGGAGATGCAGGAGAACGGCGTGACCATCGAGCGGGGCGGCCTTCCACCGCTGACCGCGGCGGCGGGGCGGCGCCAGGATGTCACGCTGGCGCTAAAACAGCCGCGGCTCACGCCCGGCGCCGAGTACTTCCTTAAGGTTACCTTCCGTCTGGCGGCGGCGAACCGATGGGCTCCGGCTGGGTACGCCGTCGCATTCGACCAGTTTCCTCTTCCCTACCCCGCGCCGCCAGTCGCCGGGCCGGACGCCGGCGCCATGCCGGTCTTGCGAGTGACCCAATCGGATTCCGGAGTCCAACTTTCCAATGGCCGGTTCACGGCGAAGATCGGAAAGAATTCCGGCAGCCTGGAATCCTATGTGCAGGACGGCAAGGAACTGGTTGCCGGACCGCTGGTTCCGAACTACTGGCGCAGCGAGACCGATAACGACCGCGGCAACGGCATGGCCCGCCGGCAAGCCGTCTGGCATGATGCGGGCGTCAACCGCAAGGTGACCGGCTTCCAGGTCGAGACAGTCTCTCCGCGGTTGACCAAGGTCACGGTGGAAACGGCCCTGCCGGCGGGAAGCTCGGTTCAGCGAATCGCGTACTCGGTTTACGGCAACGGCTCGGTGGAAGTGGAAAGCGTTCTCACGCCCGGAGGCAACCTGCCGGATCTGCCCAGAATCGGCCTGCAGATGCAGATCCCCGGCGAGTTTCGCACGGTCGCGTGGTACGGCCGGGGTCCGGAGGAGAGCTACTGGGACCGCAACACCGCGGCGGCAGTGGGCCGCTATTCGGCTTCGATCGACAAAATGTGGTTCCCGTATCCCCGGCCCCAGGAAACCGGCAACCGAACCGATGTTCGATGGGCGACCTTTACTAACGCGCAGGGCATCGGCTGGAAGGTGACCGGCCTGCCCACGTTCTACTTCAGCGCCTGGCCGTTCCGCATGACGGAAATCGACCATTTCGCGTCCAGCGCGCCAGGCCACCGGCACCCGTCGGAAATCGTTTTCTCCAAGGACATCACGGTGAACCTCGACTACCGGCAAATGGGCATCGGCGGCGACGACGGCTGGGGCGCCAGGCCGCACGCCGAGTACACCCTGCCCGCAAATAAGGAGTACCGCTACAAGTTCCGTCTGGAGCCGATAGCGCCAGCGAAGTAGACAAGACCAGTTCGCTGTTCAAGCTGGTGCTGGGTGGGGCAGGCGATTCGCCTGCCCGAGTTCGCGTTCCGCGCAAAGCGCGGACGCGGCGACCTTCGCTCGGCCGCGGGCAGGCGAATCGCCTGCCCCACTAGACCGGCGGCGGTACAATGTGGCGGTGCGAATCTTCTCGTTGGAAGGCAAGACCGCGCTGGTTGCTGGAGCGAGCCGTGGAATCGGACTCGCCATTGCGCGCCAGTTGGCGGAGGCGGGCGCGAGCGTGACGCTGGCGGCCCGGTCGGAACAGGAATTGCGCGCGCGCGCCGCCGAAATCGGAGGCCGTGCTCTGCGGCTGGACGTCTGCGATCCGCAATCGATCGCGGACGCCGCGGAGGCGGTGGGCGCTCCCGACATCCTGGTCAACGTGGCGGGCACGAACATCCGCAAGCGGTTCGAGGAGTACTCCGAAGAGGAGTACCGCACGATGATGGATACCAACCTGAACGGCATCGTGCGGCTGACGCAGCAGATCGGCGCGCGCATGATCGCCCGCGGCCAGGGCGGGAAGATCGTCACCATCGGCAGCCTGATGTCGCTGGTGGGGTTGCCCTACCTTTCGATTTACGCCATCACGAAGGGCGGGTTGGCGCAGTTGACGAAGGTGCTGGCGGCGGAATGGGGGCGCTACAACATTCAGGTGAATTGCATCGCACCGGGATTCATCGTAACGGATCTGAACCGGCACATCTGGACGTCGCAGCCCATGTTGGACTGGCTGAAAGGCTGCCAGGCAAACCCGAACCCGGGGACGCCGGAGGATGTCGCGCCGCTTGCCGTGTTCCTCGCGGGACGCGGCGCCGACTACATCACCGGCCAGGTGATTGCCGTGGATGGCGGATATACCACGACGGCGATATGGCCGTTCGAACCCAAGTGACAACCGCAAGGCGTACGCCAGAGTACAGACTGACGGCGAGGCGGCAGGGGTACACTGATGGTATTCGCCATGCTCGTCGAAGAAAAACAAATCGAACCAGCCGCTAAGGTTGAGGAGTCCCTCGAAGAACTGCCGGTGCTCACCGTACGCGATACGGTGATCTTTCCGGGCGCCATGCTGCCCATCACGGTGGGGCGGCCGGCCTCGGTCGCGCTGGTGCAATCCTTGGGAGAGAATCGCACCATCGCGGTGGTTTCCCAGCTCGACCCGCGAGTGGAGTCCCCCAGGCCGGAAGACCTCTATGGAATCGGAACCGTGTGCGTGATGCATAAGGCCATCCGGGCGCCCAAAGAGAACTTCCTGCTGTTCTGCGAGGGCATCGCGCGCATCCGCACGCTCGAATTCACGGCAACGGAGCCGTTTCTCAGGGCGCGCGTCGAGCGTATTCCGGACGTGGAGCCGGAGATCACGCCGGAAGTGGAAGCGCTCCGCCAGAACGTGGTCAGCCTGTTCCGGCAGATCGTGGAGGCGTCGCCGAATCTCTCGGACGACCTCGCCTCCACGGCCGTCCAGATCCCGGAGGCCGGCAAGCTGGCCGATTGGGTGGCGGGCAACGTGCCCTCGCTCAGCGCCGCCGAGCGCCAGGAGCTGCTGGAGCAACCCGACGGGCGCACGCGCCTGAACGAAATTCACCTCGACCTGACGCGCGAGCTGGAATTGCTCGAGCTGCGCAGCCGGATCCAATCGCAGGTGCAGGGCCAGCTTTCGCAGAGCCAGCGCGAGTTCTACCTGCGCGAGCAGTTGAAAGCCATCCAAAAGGAACTGGGCGAGGGCGACGAATCGTCGCGCGACATCGAGGACCTGCGCAAAAAGCTGGACGCCGCCGGGATGAACGACGAGGTCAAAGCCGAAGCCGTGCGCGAGCTGACCCGCCTCTCCAAGATGTCTCCGGCCTCGCCGGAGTACGGCGTCACGCGAACCTACCTGGAGTGGATGTCCACCCTGCCGTGGAGCCTCTCCTCCGGTTCGCAGGTGGACGTGAAGCGCGCCGGCGAGATCCTGGACGAAGATCACTACGACCTGGAAAAAGTGAAGGACCGTATCCTGGACTACCTGGCCGTGCTGCAATTACGGCCGGTGTTAAAGGGGCCGATCCTGTGCTTTGTGGGGCCGCCCGGAGTGGGGAAAACATCGCTCGGGAAATCCATCGCGCGTTCCCTGGGCCGCAAGTTCGCGCGCATCTCCATGGGCGGGATGCATGACGAGGCTGAAATCCGCGGCCACCGGCGGACCTACATCGGGGCGCTGCCGGGCCAGATTATCCAAGGACTGCGGCGGGCCGGAACCAACGACCCGGTATTCATGCTCGACGAAGTCGATAAGCTCGGCCGCGATTTTCGCGGCGACCCGGCCTCAGCGTTGCTCGAAGTGCTCGATCCCGAGCAGAACTCCACCTTCCGCGACAACTACCTGGACGTGCCGTTCGATCTGTCGAAGGTTCTCTTCATCACCACCGCCAACGTGCTCGACCCCGTGCCCGACGCCTTGCGGGACCGCATGGAAATCATTCCGCTCGAAGGCTACACCGAGCATGAGAAGACCATCATCGCGTTCCGCTACCTGATCCCGCGGCAGACCCGGGACAACGGTCTCGATCCGGAGAAGGACATCCACTTCGGCGCCGAAGCGGTGCGCTTCATCATCCAGCGGTACACGCGCGAGGCGGGGGTGCGCAACCTGGAGCAGAAGATCGGCGCCATCTGCCGGAAACAAGCGCGGCGCCTCGCCGAGGGAGTGCGGGAAGAGAAGACCGAGGTGACGCCGGAACTGGTGGAGAAGGACCTCGGCGCGCCGCGCTACCGCACCGATACCGAAGTGGCGGAGCGCACCCGGCGCGCGGGCGTGGCAGTGGGGCTGGCGTGGACGCCGGTGGGCGGCGACGTCCTCTTTATCGAGGCGGGACGCATGCCGGGCGGCAGCAAGGGCCTGATCATGACCGGGCAACTCGGGCCCGTGATGCAGGAATCGGTGCAGGCGGCGCTGACGTGGGTACGCGGCAACGCCACCAAGTACGGCATCGATCCCAAACTGTTCAAGACCAGCGACATCCACGTACACGTCCCCGCCGGCGCTATTCCCAAGGACGGCCCCTCGGCGGGCATCACGATGGCGGCGGCGCTGCTCTCCATGCTGACGGACCGGCGCGTGCGCACCAATCTCGCCATGACTGGCGAGATTACGCTCACCGGCCAGGTGCTGCCGGTAGGCGGCATCAAGGAGAAGGTGCTGGCCGCCAAGCGTAGCGGCGTGCGGGAGGTGATCATGCCGTTCGAAAACGAGGTCAACGTGCGCGAGGACCTCAAGAGCGAGCAGATCGGCGAGATGAAAATCCACTTTGTGAAGGCCATGGAAGAAGTGGTGGATCTGGCGCTGGAGAAGAAGGCGGAGTAAGGGGTGAACAGCAGAAACGTCCCGTCACTTTAGCCGCCAAGGCGAAGAGGACGGTGAGCTATGATGGGAAGCATGGAGCCGCGAGTGCTGCATGTGAGCGAGGCTGACGTGGTGAGGGACATCGCCGCCGTGCTGGAGAAGGTCCGGCGGGGCAGCGAGGTGGTTGTCGAGCAGAACCACCGGCCTATTGCCGTTATCAAGCCATCGAAGCCCGCCGGCCGCCCGATCTCCGAGGTAATCGCCGAACTGAAGGCGCGGGGTTCGAACATAGTCATCGACGACGGCTTCGCACGCGATATCGAAGCCGGTATCGAAGCCCACCGCCAGCCATGGACGCCACCCTCCTGGGAGTAGTGCTCGACTCCAGCGTTCCGATCGCCGCCGAGCGGCGCAAACTCCCGCCCGCTCAAGCCGTCGAAAGCGTGCAACGCAACGTGGGGGAGGTCCCCATGGTTCTGTCCGCGCTCACCATCGCGGAGATCGGTCACGGCATCTACCGTGCCGGCGCGGAGGATCTACGCAGACGGCGGCGCGGCTTCCTCGATGAACTGAAGGCGACCGTGCCCATCCATCCCATAACCGATGTCACAGCGGAGATCATCGCCCGGATCGGCGGCGAGCAGGCGGCGCACGGCATCAACCTGCCACTCGGCGACCTCATCATCGGCGCCACCGCCGTGGAACTCGGTTATGCGGTCGCCACCGGAAGCCTACGGGACTTTAGCCGCATTCCGGGCCTGCGGGTCGTGCAACTCTGAAACCGCACCAGCCCCCTTCTGCCCGTACTCACGAACGCGTACAGTATCGGACGGCGCCATCCGTTGGTAGAGTGCGCCGCTCGCAGCGTCACTGGGTTACCTGGAGTCCCCCCGGGAGTCCGCGTCTGTCCCCAGGAGTCCGCGACACGGAAAAATCGTGCAGTTCAGGCCGACGCATTTTCGCCGACGCATTTTCGCCGGACGCATTTTCGCCCCGCTTCTTACGCCCCCAATAGGCCCGCCAACGCCGCCAAAATCCCGACAACGTTCAAACTGAAGCGTCCGAAAGACTTGCCGATGCTTACCGCATTGGCGACGTAGCCCAGCACCTGAGACACCGTCCCCTGGGAACGGATCTCCTGGACTAATCCGTGCAGTTGCTGTGTCACCACTGGAGCGGGCTGATGTCCCTCAGACAAGACAGCCGGGTAGCGCTGTACCAGGGAGGCAAGCGCTTCTCGCTGGCTACCCACCACACCGTTCAGATTCCTAACCTCGGTGCGTAATCCGGCCAACAATGCCAAAACATGCGGATCGCCTCGTTCAATCCTTTGCTCCAATTCTGCCTGGCGCTGAGCTAACTCTGCAAAGACATCGTCGAGCCTTGAATCGAGGGCTGTAAGATGCCGCTCGTCCAGGATGACCCGCTCTTGGAGGGACGAAGCGTCCCGTTGCAGGATCCCCACATTCGTCAGTAAGTCCCTTGTCGCGGCGTTTAGGTTCCGGACTTCATCTTGGGTAGCGAGAAGCTGCTTAGCCATTTCGTCGAGTCTGGCCTCGGTCTTCGTGGCCACCTCCGCCGCCTTCCGCGCCTCCTGAAGCTTCGCGGCCAATACTGCTGAGTCTCCCTTCAGGACTTTCGCATCGTAAGCAAGTGCGGCAGCCTCAGCAAGTCTGTTCGCTGGAAACTCTACGGCGATTCTGCTCAGCAACTCGCCGACGTTCTCTTTTTGAAGGCTTGATCGTCCGCTGATGAGGAAAGTGATGGTCCGTTGAATTTCAAGGTGTTCGCAGCGCCGGGCCGTGTCGGCGTTGACGCGGCCCAGCGCACTGAACGCCGATTGGGCGCGAACCCCGTCGCGGAGTGCGAGTGAAATCACCAGCCGGGCGAAGGCGCGTTCCTCCGTCCAGCCGCTGAAACCGGCATGGTAGATGGTCTCCCACGCACGCTTGAAGTCGCCCCGGTTAATTTGCCCGAGCGCTTCATCCAGACTAGGATCATACGGCCGAACAACCGGTTGAGTAGGCGCAGGTCTGGTCCATGTAGAACTAGAGGGACTCGGAGTGGCTGGCCGCGGGCGAGGAACAGCGGCAGATGGCTGCGGCGCGCCCGTCGCTGGAGCGAAGTTGGGGGAAGATGATCTTTGACTGAACTGAGCCCACCCCTGCTGGCCGATGGCCGTGCAGCGGTTTGTGAGCCTTGCCTGGTTGTCCAAAAGGCCGATTCCTCGGTTTTGATCGGTCTCCCATACGGAGACCACTGTCTCCAAAATGCCGTCGGGAACCGGTGGCGCAATCGTCCACTGGCTACCTGGATACGTGTACCGGATCAGCTCATGCCCTCTCAACGAATCGATAAGGGCCGCCTTTCCTTGCCGGCGCAAACGGACATCAACATAGCTTTGCCAGTATTGGGAGGTGCATGGCCAAGTGTGGATGGCCCATGCCAGATCAGTCTCGGCGGCATATAGGCTGGAGGGCTGGCTAGGTGAACCCGTGGAGACTACCTGTGCCAACAGCGCCAAGAGCCGGGCCCTCTCGCGCGCGGTCGACTCTGGTTGGTTCAGTACTGGCGGGGAACCGGTAACCGCAGCGCGCAGAATGCGTTCAGCTTGGTCGTATTGCCCCGCACGCGTAGCGCGATCCGCGTTCACGTAAGCCTGACTGAGCGGCGACGGCACTTGGCCGTTTATTAGCGACGCCGCTCCCGCCAACAACAGGCCAAACACGGCGAAAAACCGAGAGAGCGCCATTTAAGACTCCTCACTCTACTGCATTATCGCCGAATTGTATCCCGAAGAAGACAGAAACCGCAAAACAGTAATGATGATCGCGAATTGTGGATTCAAAAGTGCTGCCACCGGTTCCGTGGCCAACGAATCGCGAAGCTGTTTCAGCCGCCTAGCTCCGGTACTCTCAGTACCTTCAGGACGTGATGTGCGAAGTGTTGAACGGCTATCGCACCGGGGACGACGATAACGAGCTAGTCGTTTAGTTGCCGCAAATGAGAAAATCGGGTCGGTCTGAACTGCGCGAGTTCCCGCTTCCCATGCCTGCGCGCGCAAATAGCGCCCAACTCGTACAGGTGATGGTGACCCGCGCCGTAGAGGGCGAGGCAGTGCCTCGCCCATACCGGGCACCCCTACCCGTCCAGCTCGATCTCCTGATGCTGCATTCCGGCGTACGGGTACACCGCAACCTTGACGTCGCTTCCCGGGTGACGCTGGCGTAGGATCTTGATCACGTCCGCCCACGTGGTGCAGAAGTCCGCGTCGGAGCCGTAGTTATCCATCATGGTGCGGCTCATGTATTGGGAGTAAATGATCATGTGAGAACCCTTCGGACCGGGGCGCGGGCCGTGCCGGTGCAGGTCCCAGTAGGTTGCGCCACGGGCGCCGGCGACCTTGTTGTTCAGGTAATGAATCGGGTCCCAGCCCAAGGGGTGCTGGATGATGAGAACTCCCGTGCCGCCCTGCTTCACGGAAAGGCCGATCCAGGTCCCGCCGTGATAGGGCTGGGCGCACTGCGGATAGGCGTTGGCGACTACGATGTCGGCGTCCTTGTACGTGGGAGTGCAATACGTCTTGGCCGCCAGTCGCACCGCCGTGTGGTGGGCGTCCACAATGTCGCCGCTGTAAGCGCGCAGAGGCTTGAGCTTCTGGTTGTAGAGGAGCTGTACCGTGAAGTCCACCTTGGCGAATTGGGCGGCTTCGATCAGGTCCAGCCGCATGTCGTTCTTGAAGATCTTCACCGGACCGGAAGTCCGGCCGCGGGCGGCCGCCAGAATCACCTGATGGTTGAACTCGATGGAGGGCAGGCCGGCGACGCCGGGCAGCACGGCCTTGGCTCCCCCGCCGTAACCTGCGTCGTAGTGCACCTTGATACCGCTGAGGCATATCTTTAAGTCCGCCCCCATAAACGTCTGATTTAGCAGGATCTTGTTCTTACGGCTGGTGGTTCCGACTTCCTTCAGGCAGTCGAACGCGTTGTGGTTCATCCAGGCGTACTTAGTGGCGATATCCTTCCCCAGCTTGATGCGGATTTCATCCGCCGTCATGCACCGATGCGTGCCGAACGAGCCGAGGAACAGGATGTTCTCGGGCTTGACTCCCGCGGCCGTGAGCTCATTGATCACCCATGGGGTCATCACGTAGGTGGGGGTGGTGCGAGTGAGATCGTCAAACGTAATGACGACGCGGTTCTTGCCCTGGGCGAGCTCGCGCAGCGTCTTCGTGCCGATGGGCTGGTCCATTTGATCGGCCAGTTGCTTCGGGGTGATCACCGGCGCGTCGTGCCCGGCCATGTGCATGACGTTCACGTCCCACCCCGGGGGGAAGTCGATGCGTTCGTCTATATCGCCCGCATGCTCGTGGGTGGGGATGATGACGGACTTGCCACCCTGCGTTTTCGGGACCGATTTCGACTGATAGGGACCGGCGGCGAATGCGGTCCCGACCAGAGGTACGGAACCGAGCTTCACAGCATGCCCCAGGAAATCCCTGCGGCTGGAATCGTCGTTTGGCACAGGCGCGCTCCCTTCTGTAACTAATTGCGAGGCTTGTAAGTCTTGCTGAAACCGTTTCGAGCGTTGCTGACAGTAAACGTACCATCCGGCTGGGCCGATAGCCGGAGCCACTTGCCCTGGCAGGCGGCGTCGAGGTTGGCGATGAAGTCTTCGGGCGGATTGTTCTCCTTGCCCCCAGCCAGCGAAAGGTGGACTTGCCAGATGTCTTCCATTCCGGGCGCGCCGCGAAGGATCGGCCAGCTCGGCGGATCGCCGCCCTTCCGGGCGCCGTTGCCCATGATGGCCACGCGGGCGTGGATGGCCTGCTCCAGCACCCCGGACATGCCTTTCTCCTGGCCGTGCACGCTCACCTGGTAGACGTCCACCGGCCCGATCAAGTTGTTGGGGCACACCAGTTTGTACTGGTAAAAAGCCTCCAAATCCGCCAGGTCCAGCATGCGGAACTTGCCCAGCGTGAATAGCAGCCCGATGGACATATTGTCTTCGAGATCGCCGGCGAGCTCGGGTTTTTGGGGTATGGCGGCGCAGGCCGGATTGGCGGCTCCGGCGCCGGGCAACGCGGTCTGAATGCCTTTGGTGGCCGCCTCTAACACGGTCACGTCCAAGCCCTTGATCGGGATCTTGTCTCCCGGTTTGACGGACATGTGGTCCATCGCGTCGCGCGCCGCGGCGAAGGTCTTGTATCGAGCCTCGACGCCCTTGCCCGAGGATTGCAGAGTGCCATTATCCACGATGTGTTTCACGGGGAAGGCGGCGGCCAGCGCCGGTACATCACCCAGATGGTCGATATCATAATGCGATATGACCAGATAGTCAATCTGCTTCAGGCCGGCGGCTTTGGCAGCCTCCACGATCCGGTTGACGTCGCGGCCGCCGTATCCCGGCCAGCCCGCATCGAACAGCAAGGATTCTCCGGACGGCGACACCGTCAGGACGGCCTTGCCGCCTTCGACATCGATCACGTAGGTTTCGAGCGAACTGGCCGCGCGGGCGGCGCAAACCAGCGCGGCCAGCCACAAAACAGCGTTTACGATCTTCATATAGATGCCGATACCGCCTCAGCGTGAGATTATAAGTGGTTTCACGGCGGTGAGGTGAAAAATGAGACGGTTTCTTCTGCTAGGCGTATCGGCCGTGCTGATGGCCCAGGGGCAGGAGTACACACGTGGCATCGGCGTGTACCCGGGCGACCCGAAAGAGGACTTTTCGCCGGTCATGGCGGTCGATAGCGCCACGTACCGGAACCTGGCGCTGCACCGTCCGGCGTACCATTCGAGCAGCTACGACTACAATCTCACCGCGCAACTGGTGACGGACGGGATCAAGGGCACTGCCCTGCCCCGTTGGATCTCAACTGCCACCAACGATGGCGCCGTCCCCAGGAAAAGCGAACGGGAACTCGTTCTGGACGATAACGTTACCTCCACCGTGACGCTTCGGGGCGCGAAGCCGTGGCTCCAACTCGGGCTGGAAGGAGGGGACGGCCCGCTGGAGGTGGATCGCTTCGACCTGATAGCCCGCGGGCAGGCGAACCAGCAGCAGCCCGGCGGCTGGAAGTGCACCGTGTCGGGTTCCGACGATGGCCAGACATGGAAGGAACTGGGCAACGCCGCCGGAACGGACCGTCCGGGCAGGAACTTCAATCCGTCCATCGCCTTCGACGCGCCGTCGCGCAGCCGCTTCTACCGCATCGAGTTCGACGCGCCGAGCGTCACCACGTTGCAGGTAGCGGAGGTGAGGCTGTTCGATAACCACGAGCGGGTGAGAATTGGCGGACCTTTTGACTTCACCAGCGCGTGGATGAGCGCGGGCGGCGGCGAGCAGTGGGTTTACGTGGACCTGGGCGCGCCGTGCGCGTTCGATCGCGTGGCGCTCTATTGGATTCGGCGAGCCGCCGCGGGCTCGATACAGGTATCCGACGACGCCGCGAAATGGACGGACCTTCAGCCGCTGTTGGCCTCGCCGCAGTTGACCGATGACGTCAAGCTGACACAGCCGGCCAAGGGGCGCTATGTGCGCGTGCTCATGACTAAGGCCGCCGCGCCGGAAGGCTACATCCTCAGCGAAATGGAAGTATACGGCCGCGGCGGACCGGTGGCGAAGCCGAAACCGGCGCCAACGGCACAGGCCGGCGGCCGGCTCAACCTGGCAGGCGGCGCGTGGCGCCTCCAACGGGATTCGCTGGTCCTGGCTGGAGGAGAGGCCATTTCCAAAGCGGAATTCCAGGATAAGGACTGGGTGATCGCCACTGTGCCGGGCACGGCCCTGACCAGCTTTCTGAATATCGGAGCGGTCCCGAATCCCGATTTCGGCGATAACCAACTCATGATCTCGGACTCGTTCTTCTATGCCGACTTCTGGTATCGAAACGAATTCGTAGCGCCGCCCGCGGCCAAGGGGAAACACGTCTGGCTGAACTTCGACGGCATCAACTGGAAGGCCGATGTCTTCCTGAATGGCGCCAAAGTGGGGCGCATCGAGGGCGGATTCATGCGCGGCGGGTTCGATGTGACGGACTCCATCCACCCCGGCGCCAGGAACGTCCTGGCGGTGCGGATCGAGAAGCCCGCGACGCCGGGAAGCGTCAAGGAAAAGGGCAACGGGCGCGCGCTGAATGGGGGCGCGTTGGGCGCCGACAATCCGACTTATCACGCGGCGGCCGGCTGGGATTGGATGTCCACGATTCGCGGCCGCGACACCGGGATATGGGCCGATGTGTACCTGACGCAAAGCGGTCCGGTGACCATCGAAGATCCGTTGGTTACCACGGCTTTGCCGCTGCCCGATACGTCGCGCGCGGACGTCGCCATTCAAGCCACGTTGCGCAACCGGGAATCGAGGCCGGTGACCGGCACGCTGCATGTTCGCTTCGGCCCGGTGGCGTTCGACACCGCGGTGTCCTTGGACGCGTCGGCGGCAAAGACCGTCAAGCTGGACCCCTCCACCAACCCCGCGCTACGGCTGGCGAATCCCAAACTGTGGTGGCCAAACGGCTACGGCGATCCGAACCTGTACCCCGTGGAACTGAAGTTCACCACCGCGGATAAGGCCGTCTCGGACGTGAAGCAGTTCCAGGCCGGCGTGCGCCAGTTCACCTATAGCGAAGAGGGCAACTCGCTGAAGATGTGGATCAACGGCAGGCGCTTTATCGCGCGCGGTGGGAACTGGGGCTTTTCGGAATCCATGCTGCGCTACCGCGCCCGCGAGTACGACGTGGCCGTGCGCTACGAGCGCGACGAACACTTCACCATGATTCGGAACTGGGTGGGACTGACCGGCGACGAAGCTTTTTACGATGCCTGCGATAAGTACGGCATCGTGGTGTGGCAGGACTTCTGGCTGGCGAATCCCTCGGACGGCCCCAACCCCGACGACAACGACCTGTTCCTGCGGAACGCGAGGGACTACGTTCTGAAGATCCGCAACCATGCCTCCATGGGCCTCTACTGTGGTCGCAATGAGGGCATGCCGCCGCGCGCGCTAGATGACGGACTCAAAGCCCTGACCGAGGAACTGAACCCCGGCCTTCACTATATTCCCAGCTCCGCCGACGACAACACATCAGGCACCG
>OCTA010002905.1_pt1 | contig 15376 bp, 10 predicted proteins | sample 1538991 | NCBI WGS metagenome assembly OCTA01 (sample SAMEA3539302, study PRJEB22396) | soil metagenome | biome: tundra; feature: field; material: soil | place: USA | collected 2010-05 | depth 0.15 m | reverse complement strand
TTGGATCGAAAAGCCCACTCTGAAAAGTGCCTGCCTTGCTACTCGTCTGGAATTGGGGCAAATCTGTGCGTCGTGACCAATATTATTGGATGAGTACCCCCCTACCCCCTACCCGGTAGTACTTAGAATCATCGAGTTACAGGAAAATTCCTTCCAAAGTCTTGAGCCGAAATGGGTTGCAGGCAAAGTCTTGAGCGCCTAGCAGTTATCGCGCGAATCCCTCGATCCTCTCCATAAGCCGGCATGACGACAGGCACCAAGGCAACGGCTAGTCCCTCTATCCATCTCGCGCTGTTTGATAGCTAAAGTCAAGCGGTTTTTGAGGCGTTTTGATCGGAATGGCTCTGCGCCAGTTTTCAGTCTTGACCTTCTCGCCATTTCCGAATTTCAACGTCTGCAGCGTAATGTCTCGGGTTAAAGCACTGACGGCGAGCCTTGGACTGGCGTATACTGCGGCGCTCGATGTTTCACGCAAGCTATTACTTCCCTATAACAAGGTTGGTCAAGTCCATTTCTGGAGTTACTCATGAAAGCAAGCGTTACCGCCACGTGGATCCGATCAAATATTCGACTGTTCGCACTTCTAACCATCATCAGCATGCTCCCGATATTGTGTTTTGCGCAGCCGAGCAACTTAGTTACTACGCCGGTGAATCCCGCCAGCCGCATCGCATTGCAAGGCCAGCGTCCGACATGGGCGGTGCCGGAAAACGATCAGAGCCCGGTTGCGGGCGATACTTTGCTTGAGCACCTCACATTGGTGTTGAAGCGTTCGCCACGACAGCAAAAAGCATTGGAGAAATTTCTTCAGCAACTGCAGGATCCCGCGTCGCCGAACTACCATCACTGGCTCACGCCCGTCCAATTCGGCAAGAGATTCGGCGCTCCGCAGCACGATATTGATGCGGTCTCGGGGTGGCTCCTCTCGCGGGGGTTGCGTGTTAACGGGGTAGCTAACAATCGGGTGATGGTCGACTTCAGCGGCGAGGCAGCGCAAGTCGGTGCGGCTTTTGCCACCGAGTTGCGCCACTACGTTGTCAATGGCGAGCAGCGCATGGGGGCCGCGGACGATCCACATATTCCAGCCGCGTTATCCGGCGTCATTCAGTCGATCAGCGGCTTGTACACCGTCAACGACCACCCCTTCAACGGGATGGAACAAGTGCAGGTACCGGCGAACGGAGCGGGTTCGGAGTTGCCCGCGCTCTCCCTGTGCAACAGTGGCCCTTGCACTTATTTCGTCACGCCTTTGGATTTCTCCACCATCTACGACGTAAATAGCGTATGGAACACTAACATCAGCGGTGCGGGGCAGACGATTGCCATCATCGGGCGCGCCAAGGTCTTCCTTGCCGACGTCACAAACTTTGAGTCACTGTCGGGCATTCCATCCAACCTTCCAACCGTCATCGTTCCGCCAAACGGAGTGGATCCCGGACCACCCGCGGGCACGGGAGGAAAAGCTTCCGGCGACCAGGGTGAGGCAACCCTCGATGTGATGCGTTCGGCCAGCGTCGCGACCGGCGCGACCATCGACCTGGTTGTGAGCGCAGACAGCAATACGGTGAGCGGCCTCCGGATCGCCGCCCAATACGTGGTTGACGCTAATCCCGTGATTGCCCAGGTGATGAGCATCAGCTTCGGAGCCTGCGAAGCCGATCGGACGCAGGCAGACGTGCAGTTCTGGGACGGCATATTCAGCCAAGGGGCTGCGGAAGGCATTTCGACATTCGTTGCTTCGGGAGACGGAGGCGCAGCGGGCTGCGATGCCTATTTTCAAGCTCCGCCAGCAACGCAGATTGCCAGCCCGAATTACATTTGCTCCTCCAGCTATTGCACCTGCGTCGGTGGTACTGAATTCGCGGAGGGCTCGAATCCATCACAATACTGGAGTTCAGGCAACAATGGCCTGGAATCCGCTTTGAGCTATATCCCGGAGGGCGGATGGAACGAACCACTTAACATCAATCCTCCGCCCACCTACTGGGTCGCGTCTTCTGGTGGAGGCGTAAGCGCCTACATTCCTACACCTTCGTGGCAAACGGGACCTGGAGTTCCGGGTACGCAGGGCCGCTACACTCCCGATATCGCATTCACTTCTGCCGCTCACGATGGATATTTCGGGTGTCTGGCCGCATCGGGAGGAACACACCCAGGGGATTGTGTGGTGCGGAATGGCAGCTTCTATTTTGAATATTTCTTCGGAACTTCCGCCGCCGCGCCGGACATGGCTGGCATTACCGCGCTTTTGGATCAGCAAACCGGTTCGGCGCAGGGTGAACTTAATCAGCGACTGTATCAGATTGCGGCGGATCCATCGAATACCGTTTTTCACGACGTAACCGTGGCCACCAGCGGCGTCACCGGCTGTGTGGTGACACACCCGAGCATGTGCAATAACAGCACTGCTTCGCCGACGGCATTAACCGGCGGTCTGTCGGGATATCTGGTGAACGCAGGATTTGACGAAGTCACCGGGCTGGGCTCGATTGACGTGGCGAACTTGCTCGCCCGTTGGTCCCCCGGTTCGGCGACGACTACCACGCTCAGCGCCAATCCGAATCCGGCGAATTTTGGCGATTCGGTGACGTTCAGCGCAATTGTCGGCACCGGTGGCACAAACCCACCTACCGGGAACGTGATATTCAAAGATGGGTCGACAACCCTAGGGAATGCAAGCTTGAGCGCAGTGAACGGTTCTCAAGAGGCAACACTGACGATTTCCACATTGTCATCGGGTGTCCACTCGATCACTGCCACATATAACGGCGACGCCAACAACGCTCCCAGCACCTCAGCTGCTTTTACACAGACCATACAAGCTCCAACAATGAACTGGGTGGCCAATGGCGGCACGACTGGGACCGCTATGGCTGGACAGAGCGCTATTTATAACTTCACGGCGAGCCCGACTAGCGCCGGGACCTTCGCGGGTAGCGTTACGTTCTCCTGCTCTGGACTTCCGGACGCGACCGTGAGCTGCAGCTTCAATCCAACGCAGATAGCGGCAAATGCCGGAACGACGCAGGTTCAAGTCAGCATCGTGACTACTGGCCCCAATCCACCTGCCGGCGCTGCTCGCCGACATGCCGCAAATGGCCGCGCTCCATGGTTGCCGCTGGCATTGCCACTGGCAGGGATCGCGGTTTTCGGCCTGGCGGGACGCAAAGTGTCGAGGTGTTCGGTGGTCAGCGGTCTTTGCGTTTCTCTGGCACTCTTGGGTGTTCTGGTTGCTTGTGGAGGTGGAGGCGGAAGCAGTGCACCACCGGTGTCGGTCAGCGTAAGTTCCGGAACACCCGCGAGCCTGTTCCCGAACAACAGCGGCTGGCCACTGCAAACCGCGAAGTTTACCGCAACGGTCGCGAATGCCACGAACACATCCGTGACCTGGGCCGTGACAACACCGAACGGCGGCACAATCGATGCGACTGGACTGTACACCGCTCCTACCGTGGCCCGTAACAATCCACCGAGCGTGACCGTCACGGCGACTTCGGTCGCGAACCCGAGCGCGTCGGGATCGGGACGGGAAACGCTCACTGCCGCCACCGTCCCAGGAACTTACTCGAACATCATGGTGACCGCGACCGAGAGCGTCAGTGTGTACTCGGTCCCGGTGAGTATTGCCGTGAATTAGAGGACATTCGTATCGAATGTTCGAACTGGCCGATTTTCATGGGGCATGAATTTGGATATGCCCAAGACGATCAGGGATTGGCAGCGCGGTTCGAGGTGCTGGCGATGCGAAGCGGCTTGACCATCACCGGCAGTCGGAGGACGAGTTCAAGAAGATGGCGCGCGGCCGCCACATCTTCGGCCGAACGGTCAAGCGGTGAGTAGCCGGCGGACTGCACGAGCAGAACCCGGTCCCGTAAACTGACCTGGAGTTTGGGAGCCGTTGCATTCCCCGCCGCCCCGTTCCGCCCGGCCTCATTCCGCAAAGCGAGAGCGTTGGCCAGGCGCAATACGCCCGCCAGTTCGAGCGCGATGCGCCGATCAGGCAGATCCAGCCGCTGCATGGTCTTTCCGCGCGGACGCGGCAAGGCGCCGCGATGGTAACGTGCCACGACGGCCGCGAGTTCCAACTCTCGCGCACTCCAACCCAGAGGCCGCGACAGCTTGCGAATCATGCGCAACGATCTCTTCTGATGATCCTGGTGGCCTTTGGCTCTGCCGACGTCATGCATGAAGGCCGCCGCCTGCAACACTTCCCGCGAATCCGGTTCGGAATGCTGCACGACACCGGCTTTGGTCAGCCCGTCGTACAAGTGAAGCGCGAGTTGGGCTACGCGCTGGGAATGCAGAAAATCGGGATCCAGATATCCTGCCCATACCCGCAGACGGCTCATGGCGGCAGCGCGTAGTTGAGGGCCGGAGGGCAGTTCCGCCCTCCACACTTGCCATAGCGAGGTTTTCCCGATCATCATCTCGCGATAGCGTTCGATGCGACGGTTGCGCTCATGGTTGAGTTTCTCGCGCCAGCGGTTGCGGCTCTCGAGGTCGGGAAACGCCTGGATCTGTTGGCCGGTCGCCCATAAGACATCCAGATCATGCACCTCTCCCAGTAGATCCTGAAGTTCTTTTAGATCCTTGCCCCAGAGCGCATGTTGTTGGGGTAGAAAATTTTCCACCGTGTAACGGAAGCGCTTGATGCCGATGCGCAGTTCGTGGAGCGCGATCTGCGATCGCGTGCGCATGGCGCGCTTGTGCAGTTCATAAGCAGCGGTCCACTTTTCCAGCGCCAAATGAAGATAGACAACGCTTCCCGGACGCACCCGCGCGGCGCGCCGCGGCAGAGTCCGGCTCCACTGGCGCCAGCGCTTGCGGTCAAACTGATTCAGGTCTTTCCACGCTAACTGCTTGCATTCGGCTTCGCGTGCGTGCACGTGATCGAGCAGCTTCGCGACCACCGGGTCATCCGCAGCTTCTTTTGAAGCCCCCAGCTTTTCAATCCACTCCTGCATGACCTGCATGTCGCGCAGTTCGCCGAGCGCGCGGAAGAGCTTCCTGCCTGCCTTCTTCATGTCTTTCCATGAAGAATCGGGATCGAGGGCCATCAATCCATCGGCGAGGGAGCGGCAGCGGCGCAGGGCAACACGCAGATCGTGCACCGGGTCGGCTTCGAATCCGGCCGCCGCGCGATCGCACTCTTCGAGCACCCGCTCCATCCAGACGCGCAGGCCGAGTTTTGGTTTTGCTTTCGTTGGCTTCGGACTGAGTTCCGGACTTGGACTGGCTCCCACCGTGATTCCTTTTGTTGACGGGAACCATTGTCGCCTCTTTGCTCCAATTCTTCTAGAGCAGGACTGGATTGAAAAGTATTGGGGAAGGAATGTGCGGTCTGCAGCGCGGGGAGGGAGCTGCCATTGCTTCAAAACTGCAGCTTCACTATTGAAAGCGGCACTCGCTTGAGAACTCCCTCACTCCGCGCAGAAATATTTTCATGAAGTATCCTCCCCCGTGGTGGTGGAGAGCCCAGATTAGCGCCCGAGTCACGGGCGCGAACCTGGGGCACCACGCCGGGTTGAAGGGTTCACTACCAGCTGTTCCCGATGCTTCGCTGAGCGAAATGGGTTTATACTGAAAGGCGTTTTGGATGCGCCTGTTTGAATCAGGAGAGACCGTGAGGATGTTTCGCCTATCGTCGTTCCTGCTTAGCGCGGGGCTGACTCTGATTCTTGGCCTGCCGTTTGCGTCCTCTCCCGCAGTCGCTGCAGCGGATGCGCGGCCTGTCATCGGAGATTGGGAAGGAACTCTCGATCCGGGCGCCCAACCCAAGAAGCGAATCGCCGTGCATATCTCCGCCGCGCAGGACGGGACACTCAACGGCACAATCGACTACCCCGACGAAAATAGTTCCGGCGTCATGATCACCGCCATCACCTACAAAGAGCCGGTCTTACATTTCGAGAGCAATGCCAGCCTTGCTGTTTATGACGGCACCATGAGCAAAGAAAATGCGCAAATCAGCGGCACATGGACACAAGGCGGAAAGAGTTTGGAACTTGTCTTGAAACGGACACCTTAGCTCCCACTGCGGCATTGAAAAACCCACCTTTGCACAGAACAGAAGCAACCTCGGTGGTTTGTTTGTGGATCGGAAATAAAGCGGGGGCTTCTTTGGTTTCCAGGAAAATCCCAGGCTTCCCATCGCAGTGGAATCCCAGGTCTCGAAAAGCGAGTCTGTTTCGAAACTCGGTCGTCCCTCCGGGACTTGGACTATTCTTCGCACTTGTCCCAGCGCTGGAAGCGCTGGGCTAGTATCGGTCGCCCCTCCCGGGGCTGGGATTTTGAAGCTGCTTTCCCACCGATTCGCACACAAAGTGAGTTTCGTAACAGCCTCAAAGCACGAGACCTGGGGCACGCGCCTTAGGTGCTTAAGACTTTCTCGCGTTCCTCGGCGTCTTGCCGCTCTTCGCGCGCCGAGGAGGGCAGCGCAAACTCGAGTACCTCGTCGATTGTCTTTACGTAGTGAGTCGTCAGACCCTGCAACTGCTCGGGGGTCAGGTCTTCCTCGACATTGGTCTGGTTGTCGGCGGGAAGAATTACGTCGTGCACTCCGGCGCGTTTTGCCGCCAGCACTTTTTCTTTAATACCGCCTACGGGCAGCACGTTTCCACTGAGCGTGATTTCCCCGGTCATCGCGGTCAGGGGACGAACCTGTTTGCCGGTCAGCAGCGACACCAGCGCCGTCACGATGGTCACGCCCGCCGAGGGCCCGTCTTTCGGAATCGCGCCCGCGGGCACGTGAATGTGGATGTCGTGGTTGGCGAAGAATTCCTCGTCAACGCCCAATTGCGTCGCGTTCGAGCGCACCCAGCTCAACCCGGCCTGCATCGACTCGCGCATCACGTCCTGAATCTGGCCGGTGATCGTGAGACCGCCCTTGCCCTTCATCTGATTGGCCTCGACGAACAATACGTCACCGCCCGAGGGAGTCCAGGCCAGTCCAACTACGACGCCCGCGCGCTTGGTGCGCTCAGCGATTTCGCCTTCGCTGCGAATCTTGATGCCGCCCAGAAATTCCTGCACGATCTCTTTTGTGACTACCAGCTTCTCGCTCTTCCCTTCCGCGATGCGGCGCGCCTGCTTGCGGCAGATGGTGCCGAGAGTGCGTTCCAGGTTGCGCACGCCCGCTTCGCGCGTGTAATGGCGGATCACATTACTTACCGTCTCCTCGGGAAACTCGATCTGCTCCTTGGTGATTCCGTTTTCTTCGATCTGGCGCGGAATCAAATACTGGAATGCGATGTGGATCTTCTCTTCCTCGGTGTAGCCCTGCAGCTCGATGATCTCCATGCGATCGCGCAGCGGTTCGGCGATGGGATCGAGCATGTTCGCGGTCGTAATGAACAGCACCTTCGAAAGATCGAAAGTCACGTCGAGATAATTGTCGCGGAAGCTCGCGTTCTGCTCCGGATCGAGCGCTTCCAGCAGGGCCGATGCTGGGTCGCCTCGGAAATCGCGCCCCACCTTATCGATTTCGTCGAGCATGAACACCGGATCTTTGGTCTCGGCCCGCCGGATGCCCTGAATGATCTGCCCCGGCAATGCGCCAATATAAGTGCGACGGTGACCGCGAATCTCCGCTTCGTCATGGACTCCACCGAGCGACAGACGTGTGAACTTGCGTCCCAACGCGCGCGCGATCGACTTTCCCAGCGACGTCTTGCCCACGCCCGGAGGTCCGACGAAACAAAGAATCGGCCCCTTCATGCTGGGCTTGAGCCGCCGCACGGAAAGGTAGTCCAGAATGCGATCCTTTACTTTCTGCAAGTCGTAATGGTCGGCGTCGAGAATTTCCTTCGCCTTCGGGATCTCGATCTCTCCGCCGGAGGTCTTGTTCCACGGCAGGATGGCCAGCCACTCGATGTAGTTCCGCGTAACGGAATAGTCGGCCGCCATCGGCGACATTCGCATAAGCCGGCCCAATTCCTTCAGGGCTTCTTTCTTGACTTCATCAGGCATTCCCGCCGACTCAATTTTCTGTTTGAGTTCTTCGGTGTCGCGCTGGCCCTCATCCTGCTCGCCGAGCTCTTTCTGGATGGCCTTCATCTGCTCGCGCAGATAGTATTCGCGCTGCGTCTGCTGCACACGATCCTGCACCTCGGACTGGATCTTGTTGCGCAGTTGCTGGACTTCCAGCTCCTTTGCCAAATGCTGATTGATTTTTTCCAGCCGCACACGCACATCGGTGGTCTCGAGCGTGTCCTGCTTGTCGGCGGTTGAGAGCGACGGCAGCGACGAGGCGATAAAATCCACCAGCCGGCCGGGCTCTTCGATGTTCATCGCGACCGTCGAAAGCTCATCCGACAAGGTGGGCGAGCCCGCGACGATCTGCTGGAACAGCGTGAGCACATTCCGTTGCAGCGCTTCGATCTCGGAATCCTTCGGCGGGATGGTCTCCGGAACCGTCACTACCTGCGCGCGCATGAAGGGCGCGAGTTGCGCAAAATCGGTGAGTCGCACCCGCTCCAGGCCCTCGGCAAAAACGAACAGGCTCTGGTTCGGCATCTTCACGACTTTATGAACGACGGCCAGGGTACCTACCGAATAAAGATCGGTCGGCTGCGGGGTATCCACGCGCGCCTCACGCTGGGCGACCACGACAATGGTCTTGTCCTCGCCGAGCGAGTTGATCAGTTGCACGGAACTCTCGCGCCCGACGGTGAGAGGAAGCACGGCATGCGGAAACAGAACGGTATCGCGCACCGGCAGTATCGGGAGCGAGCGCCCGATCGTTTCATAAGAAAGAGGGGTATTAGGATCGCTCATGGTTTGTCTTGAGTCACTTTCACTCAACCTTTGATGAACCGAACTGCCTAAAAGATGCAGGCCGGATGGTAGGTTGTTGAATTTTAGACCTTTTCTGGCGTTTTGCAAGACGCAGAAGAGCTACGCCCTACGGCAGTAACCGGGATCTCCCACACGACCCCTCTAGGCGGGTGGGGGCGGAGACACAGAGCCCACCCGCACACCCGATCTTGGCCTGCCTGACCTGAGGTTGCCGGTCAGGAGCGTCCAATAACCGGCACTGCCTCAGTCTCTAGAATCTCAACAATAGGCGACTCGGGGTGCCAAGAGACTTGGCTGGCCCCGTCTCCCCTCGAAGTGCCTAATCAGCGCCATTCTTCCCAGGCGCGACCGGCCTAACAGGTTTCTTGGCCATCTTCACAGGAACGGACGGCCAAGTTCCCGATGAGTAGCGCCGATTGCCATTTGCGCTAGAAAACGTGCTTGGCGCGATCCCCTTTGAAAATCAGCTCATGTAAAACGCGCTCATTGGAGGCGTTGAGCTCATAAATCTTCTGGTTGTCAGCTGCTTTCTCGGCCAGCGGAACCAGGGTGCACTTGGCGCGCAATACAACGGGGTTCCTCACGCCAATCTGGCGGAACACCATAATATGATTTGCCCCGTCCATGACGTGTCTGATCTCGTAGTCCCCCGAAGGCAGGACGGTATCCGCCACTCTGACCTTCTCGGTGAAGTTGATCTTATAGAGATCGGAAATCCCCATCGGGTTTTGTCCCGCGAGCGCAAAGACGCCGAGCAATAGAACACAAATCGAAATCACAAGTACGGGTTTGGCAGAATGCATGTCGATCCTCCTCTTTCAATCTCAAGCTACGCCCGAGTCGACCCCCGCGCAGTGCACTGCCTCACAACCGATTGTGACGAATAAACATAGCCATTTTTGAGGGCGAGTGCGGGCAGGGGACATCCGAGTATGGGCCGCCGTTGATGGCCGAACAGGCTGCGGAAGTCTTGCGCGCGCGAAATGCGATCCACAGGGGCTAAAGAGTGTGCGTGAGAACTCGGTCGTCCCTCCGGGACTTGGATCATTATTCCTACCTTTCCCAGCGCTGGAAGCGCTGGGCTAGTGCAGGTCGCCCCTCCGAGGCTGGATTCTGCAGACTAACGCGGCCCTTAAAAGGGCCGCTCTTCCACGGCGATCCACGCATTCATGGACGGCAATGCATGCATTCATGATTTTTTCGCAAGTTGTGCAGCGTGTTACTATTTCGTTATCCATCTTCGTTATTCACCCATGAAAACCGGCTTCTGTAAGCTTGCGTTCCTCGGTCATTCTCTCTTCGGCGTGGTGGTCGTCCTTTCGCTCATGAACCCACTCGCATGCGTGGCAGCAACCACGACACCCCCCATTGGAGAAAACGCTTATTGCGGGAAGGGAGACGTGTCGAAATTCGCCGAGAAAGACGGCCCGGCACAACTTCCGAAATCCTGCTACTACACGGGGCTGGATGGCACTCCTTCTCCGGGGAAGCAGATACGGGTGGGGGCGAATTCGAACCTGCAGGCGGCGGTGGAATCGGCAAAATGCGGAGACACGCTTCTGCTGGCGGCAGGCGCGTCGTTCGAGATCAAAGACTTGCCGGCGAAAAAATGTGACGACCAGCACTACATCACGATTCGAACGGACGCGCCCGATTCGAAACTGCCAGCGGAAGGAACTCGCATTTCGCCCGCCTGGGCTGGAGTTGCCAGCCTGCCCGGCAGGCCCGCTTTCGCACAGCCGACCGGCGGAGCGGTGAAGCAGTTAGCTACGCTGATCGTCAAGAAGCCGCCTCAGCTTGGAGACCACTATCGCTTTATTGGCCTGGAGTGGGTCTCCGATCCGGACGCTCGGGTTGGCGTCATGGTTGGGACCGAGGGCGCAGACCACGTAATTTTCGATCGAAACTGGTTCCATCCCGCCGCGGGCGCGGAGGTGGGCAAGGGAATCCTGTTGTTTCGCGGTACTCGATCGATCGCGATCATCAATTCATATTTCAGCGGTTTCTATTGCGTTGCGCGCAGCGGCGCCTGCACCGACGCGTCGGCCATCGGCGGCGGAAACGGGGAAGTTCCCATCAGCACGCTGAAGATTTACAACAACTTCCTTGAGGCCTCGGGAGAAAACATTCTGTTTGGCGGCGCCGGTTCCGAGGTCAATCCGACTGACATTGAGATCCGCCGGAATCATCTTTTCAAGCCCATGATCTGGAAAGAAGGCGAACCGGGATATACCCCATCAGGCTCCGGCAACCCGGTGATCGTCAAGAATAATTTTGAGTTGAAGAGTGGAATCCGGGTGCTGTTCGAGGCGAACCTGCTGGAGAACAGCTGGGGTGGTTTCACGCAAACGGGATATTCGATTTTGCTCACGCCGAAGAGCCAAAACAACCGATGTCCAAAATGCATGGTTACGGATGTGACGATCCGTTACAACCGGATACGAAATGTCGCAGGCGTAGTCCAGATCGCGAATGGGCTTTCCAAGACCGGCGGGGCCACCTCGGACGGAGGCCGCTACAGCATTCACGATCTGCTTGCCGATTCGATTCACGACCAGGACTGGAAGGGGCAGGGCACGTTTGCGATCATCGCCTCGAGGGCTCCTACGGTGCATGATGTCGCTTTCGATCACGTGACGGCATTTGTGACCGGGCCAATTTTTTATGTTGGGGATCGTCTTGAAGAGGGTGGTCATGCGGAAAAGATTACTAATTTCAGTTTGACCAACAGCCTGTTCATGTGGGGAGAAAGACGACCGGCGTTCGCCTCCATCGGGGGCGGTCAGGCGAACTGTGCGCATAATGCACAACGGGCAGGGACCGAGGCAGTGCTCGATGCGTGCTTTGTCCACTACACGGTCGAAAAGAACATGATCATCGGCGAAAAAGGGGGATGGCCGAAGGGAACAATTGCCGTTTCGTCCGTGAAGGCGGCGGGTATACGCGACCTGGAAAAGGGAGTGAGCAAGGATGCACGGCTGTGCCACGCCCACACAACCGGCTGCAGCCAAACTTCTCCGGGAGCCTCGGCGGGCACGGATGGCAAGGATGTGGGGGCGGATGTGGACGCGATCGAGGCCGCGATTGCTGGAGTGGAGTAGCGGAGCAACATTGCTCGCTCATCAGAATCGGGCGATCCGCAATGTTAATGCTGTCCCCTAAGACGCTTGGCCGCTCGTCGTGGGAGCAGCTTCTTGAGTACTGATTTCCCATCCTGCGCAGCCAGGTTTTTGCTGGTTCTGAGGACTTCGAAAATTCCTGGCAGTGGATCGCTAGCCGACCAGAGCGCATCGCGCGTTGGCCGCGAGCCAGACCCGTCCGAGTGTGGGGTGGGCAGAGCGCTTTTCGAGCTCCTCATCATTCCGTGCGCTCGCTTGAGCATGCCGGCGCTCCAGCGCCACTGCAATCCAACATCGTACGTGGCCGGCACCACGGGAGTTTTGCCGTGGGCGATCTGCCATTCGTAGGCGGGAAAATCTACTCCCGCCATTAGAGCGAGCGCGACCGTGCCCCAGTAGCGGCCGTTTACCTCCATCAGGGAGGCGGTGCCGGTGGCTCGGTCGTGGCGGAATTCGACCATGGCCACTCCTTCCCAATCCAGCCCGCGCAGAAGGCTCAGCGCCATGCTCTTCAACTGTGGATCGACGGACTCGGCGACAGCCATGGCGGCGGCGCCTCCGGTATGAGGCACCTCCTTAAGGCGCCGGTGCTGGAAGGCCGCGATGCACGTGCCTTGATGAACAAGCACCTCAACGCCTACTCCGTCGCCTACACAGTATTCCTGCAAAATCGCGCCGTCCAAGGCTCCGCTCTTCAAAGATTCGCCAAGCTCTCGTTCGGAGTGGAAATAGCGCACCTTGAAAGTTTCGGCCGAACTTTTCTGGCGGGGCTTGGCGACCACGGGAAAAGCTAGCTCGGGGATATCGCCAAGATTCGCTTGAGCGGAAACAACGTACTCGCGGGGAATGCGAAGTCCGCACTGCGTGGCGATCGCGAGGGTGGCTTCCTTGTTCAGAACGCGGTCGATGATCGGCGCGGGCGGACAGCCTAGATGCAACAACGGGGTGAGGCTATCGTAATGCTCAGAAATCGCACTCAATGCGCTGTCGGTCGTCGGGATCAACATGTCGAAGCCATGTTCGCGTATGAATGCAGATAGCGCGGTCACAAAGCCGGAAGAAGGTTCCTCATAGTTGGGCAGGCGCAGGAACCGGAAAATGGCTTGCGAGTGGAGCGTGGGATCGTGCGGCGATAAGCTGGCGACCGCAACGGGAACTCCGAGGCGGTGAAGCGAGCGAGCGACCGGCACGGTGATGCGCGGTTCTACTCCGAGTATCAGTACGGGCTTTTCTCGCATACCCCCGCTGTTATTCACGAGCGATCACGTTTGATTATCTTTGATCGCAACACTTTATTGCGAGACTTTATTGCGAAGTTCTCGATGTGCTGCCCGCCAGCGTCTCAGAGTCGGGTTGCGGCACCTGCGACGCGAGAGTGGAAACGAGATTGCGGACGCACGTCTGCAGGATGCCATAGCAACACCGTGTTTCTTCTTCGTCACCGTAAAAAGGGTCGCGGATCTCGACTGCGCGATAGTCGTCGCCCGCGTAAGCGCTCAACATGAATACTCTTTCCCTCGCGCCGGGATACCGGGAGAGGAGTTCGACCTGGTTGTGATAGTCCATGGCGAAAATAACGTCGGCCTGATCCACCATGTCGAGGGTCAAAAGCCGGGCGCGGTGAGCCTCCAGAGAAACGCCATATTGCGCGGCGGAAGCAAGGCCCCACGGGTGGGCCAGTTTGCCGGTGCTGGCATTCAGGCCGGCTGAAGTTACGGTTACGCGGGCCTGAGGAATGGCGGTTAATTCCTGGCGCATCAAGGCCTCGCACATCGGGCTGCGCATGATGTTGCCCGAGCAGACAAACAGGAATGAGCGGACTCGTGCCAGATTCTCGGGCCCTTTTCTGTTCCGCAGACCGAGCGCGTCCAGCGTTCTTACTTTCAAGTACAGAGGTCGTTCAACCCGCTTGTACTTCCGATACTGGGCCACTTCCTGGAGCACGCGTTTGGGCAGCAGGAATTTAATGATCTTCTTGGCTGTTTGGACGCCGCGAGATTGCGGAACGCGCTGCTTGGGGCGGGTTTCTGGGGCCTGACCGATGGATCCGTCCTGCGCTTTCGAAGGAGATGGCAAACTCAATTCATACCCTAAATGCCGCACCAGAGGTTCCCCAGGCGGCCTCTATCCTTCCGGCGATGGGGCGGGCAAACGGAACACGATCCGCCCAAACCGGCAGCGCGGACAAACAAATCAGCGAGTGAATTGTACCATACGATTTTTGACCGATTTCGGTTACCAGCGGTCCGTCACCATCACTGTTCGCGTGTCACAGAATGAAATCACGCGGTAACATGGACGCCAGAGCCGATGACTTCGGATCGCGCGCGGTTTGCGCTCAGGCTCTGGCGTGTAGTACAGGCTAACGTATGCTGGGTGGTCTAAAACGTAGGGTTTTGCGGCAGATGTTTCGGGTGCCTGGCGCCCGTCTCCTTGGGTCCAAAGTACCAATCGGATCGGTGGAAACGCGCGTGTTGCTGGGACTGGGCGCCAAACCGATGTACACGTTCGGCGTCTACTCGGCAGCGTCGTTGGCAAAGAGTTTGGGTGTCTCCGGAATTTCCGTCATCGAGTTTGGCGTCGCCGGAGGCAGAGGCCTGCTGGCATTGGAAAAAGCCGCGGAGGACGTTGAAAAACATTTCGGCGTCGCAATCGACGTCTTTGGCTTCGATACCGGCGAGGGGATGCCGGCACCGACAGACTACCGCGATCTGCCGTACGCGTGGGGCCAGGGATTTTACAAGATGGATGTCGAACGCTTGCAGGCCAGATTGAAACGGGCGCGCCTCATGCTGGGGGATGTGGAGGAAACGGCGGCAGCGTTCCTGCCCAAAATCAAGCACCCAATTGGTTTTGTGTCCTTCGATCTGGACTATTACAGCTCGACGCAAAGGGCATTTCGACTCTGGGAGGGATCGCCCGAGACACGGTTGCCACGGGTGATGTGCTACTTCGACGATATTTTTTGCTACAACGAGTATGTTGGCGAATTGTGCGCGATTCGCGAATATAACCTCAATCACCCGGAAATGAAGCTATGCCCTATGCATTTTCTGCGGCACACGCAACCGCATCCATCCGCCTGGCACGACCAGATCTATATGCTGCACGATTTCCGGCATCCGCTTTATTGCGTCAATGTCAGGCAGCAGAATTCCGCCGCCACTCAATTGCCGCTTTGACCGGTGCCCGGTCCGATCGGACGATCTGCTGTGTGGGGACCAGGCACAGACCCGCTACCACGCGGGCAAGTGAAGTTCGCCTTCTGGAGCGCGCCCTTAAGCAGGCTGCGGAAAAAGTCGTCGCGCGCGCAAAGAGCTAACCTCAGGCGCCGAGGCGCGGACACATTTTCAACGACTTATGGCACGAGTAAAACTCGTGCCCTTCCCAAAACCTACTTGAATCAGAGTTTTTCCGCAGCCTGCTAGGTGGTCCGTTCGAACTCGGCGATAACCTTCATA
>OCTA010002904.1_pt1 | contig 15376 bp, 14 predicted proteins | sample 1538991 | NCBI WGS metagenome assembly OCTA01 (sample SAMEA3539302, study PRJEB22396) | soil metagenome | biome: tundra; feature: field; material: soil | place: USA | collected 2010-05 | depth 0.15 m | reverse complement strand
GGCCCGGCTCGATGTGCAGTCCGGCCTTCACGTTCGCGTCGGAGATCTGCTGCAGGTAGGTCAGGCCGAACATGTTGATGTCGGGCTGCAGCAGGCCGCGATTGGGTATCGACCCGCTGATCGGGCTGAATTCGAGCTGCTCACTGGTCACGTTGAGCTCAAGGAAGTGATCCTGCCCGGAGGCGTGATTGGGCCGCCAGATCATGTTGAAGCCTCGGCCGCTCCATGTCCCTGCGAGGCCGGCCAGCGGGCCGAGCGGGCTCGCCACCTCAGGGAACGGAGCCTGAACCGCATTTGCTACGGCCGGCAGCGGCTGGAAAGAAAAGTCTGCTGCTAGTTCCATGATGCCCCCTCGTTGACATGGTGGGTCAGTGGCCGGGAAGGCTGAAGGCCCAGTTCAGGATGCGGGTGGCATCGGCCCGGTTGGCGGCGGTGATGGAACCGGGACTGTCGAGCGTGACGCCGATGACGGAGTAGCCGTTCCTGGTGGCCTCGAACAGCAGGCACTGCCCGGCGGCCCCGGTGTATCCGGGCTTGATGCCGATCACGCCCGGATAGTGGCCGAGCAGCGGGTTGAGGTTCCGCCACAGGTAGGCGTGGTGCCCGGATCCGGCGCCGAGCCGGTAGCTGCGCTGGTCCACGACCGAGCGGAAGACCGCGGATCTCATCGCGGCCCGGCCCAGGGTGAGCAGGTTCGCGGCGGTGGAGTAGTTCGAGTACGGGGTCGGCCAGGGCAGCCCGTCGAAGGTGCTGAAGTGCGTCCGGGTCATGCCGAGCAGCCGGGCGACGGCGTTCATTTTCGCGATGAAGGCCGGGATGCCCGGACCGTAGGCCTGCGCCAGGGCATAGGCGGCGTCGGCGCCGGACGGGAGCAGCATCGCGTAGAGGAGCTGGCCAGCGGTCAGCGTGTCCCCCGGCCGCAGGCCGGCGTTGCTGGCGTCGTACTCGCGCACGTACGCGACCACGGCGGACGGGATGATGATCTTCCGGTCCAGGTGGCCCTCGCTGATCACCACGAAGGCGGTCATCACCTTGGTGATGCTGGCCATCGGGCGTTCGGTGTTCTCCTCGCGGCTCCACAGCAGCCTGCCGGTGGCCGCGTTCTCGACCGCGGCCGCCTTCGCCCCGACGCCGCCCGGGCCGGAGACGCCAGCTGCGGCGCTCGCCGCCGGCGACGGCACGGCGAAGGCCAGGGCGATCAGGACCGATCCGGCGAGAAGGCCGGTCGCGCGAACCATCAGGCGAGCACGCGGCACCATAGAAAACCCCCCGATGACATAGCCGTCACACAACAGCGGCAAGCTTCCCAGTTACGGCCAGCCGTGGCAACCAGACTCGGAGAAATGCCAGACTCGGAGAAATGCCAGAGCGCGCCGCCTGAGGGGGCCAGGCGCCGCGGGTTAATCTCTCGGCCAGGCGAAGACCGGGCCCCGGGCTCGGAGCGTCACCGTCGAGCCCACAGGCAGCTGAGAACCGCCGGCCATCCGCACCACGATCGCCGGACCGTCGACCTCGTTCACGGGCTGGACGTGCAGGACGGCGTCATGGCCGTGATAGCGGCAGGCCGATACGCGGCCGGTCAGCCCATCATCGTTCGGCTCGATGTTGATCTGTTCCGGCCGGATCAGGACCGTCACCTGGCCCGCATGACCTGACATGGGTGCGGCCGGGTCGAGCGGGAGGCTGCCGAGGAGCGTCTTGACCATGCCCTCGTCGAGTATGCCCTCGAGCAGGTTCGCGTCCCCGATGAAGCGGGCCAGCTCGGGGTCGGCCGGCCGGCAATAGAGGTCTTCCGGTGTCGCGCACTGCGCGATCTTCCCGTCCCGCAGCGCCGCCACCCGGTCGGCGACAGAAAGCGCCTCGTCCTGGTCGTGGGTTACCAGCACCGCCGTGGTGCCGGCCCGGCGGAAGATCTCCTGGACATCGGCGCGGACGCTGGCCCGCAGGTGCGCGTCCAGCGAAGCGAACGGCTCGTCGAGCAGCACCACGGCCGGCTCGATCGCCAGCGCCCGGGCCAGCGCGACCCGCTGCTGCTGGCCGCCGGACAGCTGATGGGGATACCGCTTGCCCAGTTCGCCCAGGCCCACCGTCTCCAGCATGGCGGCGACCTTGCCGCCGCGGCGTTCCCGGGCGGCGAGCCCGAACCCGACGTTGGCCGCGATGGTCAGGTGCGGGAACAAGCTGCCTTCCTGCGGCACGTAACCGATGCGGCGCCGTTCCGGCGGGACGTGGACGCCAGGACCGTCGACCAGGGTGTCGCCGATCTTGATCGTGCCCGCGTCCGCGCGGTCGAAGCCGGCCATCAGCCGCAGCAGGGTGGTCTTCCCGCTGCCGGACGGGCCGAGAATCGCCGTCAGCGACCCGGCGGGCACGTCCAGGTCCACCCCGGTCAGGACGGGGTGGGACCCGAACGACTTGTGCAGTCCGGTAACCGCCAGTTGCCGCATGCCCTCATCCTCGCGCTTGAGCCGGGCGATTGAAAAATCGCCCCAGGACGTAGCTTGGCACGGCCGCGACGATGATCATCACCAGGGCGAACGGCGCGGCCTGGCTGTACGAGAGGTTCGTCTTGTAGGCCCAGAACTGAGTGGCCAGCGTCTGCGTCCCGGTCGGGATCAGCAGCAGCGTGGCGGTGAGCTCGGTGACCACCGACAGGAAAACCAGGCAGAACGCGGCGACCAGGCCGGGGCCGGCCAGCCGCACGGTAACCCGGAACAGCACCGCCAGCCGGCGCTGGCCCAGCGACCTGGCCACCTCGTCCAGGCCGGCCGGCGCCCGGGCCAGCGAGGCCTTGACCCCGACCAGCGCCAGCGGAAAGAACATGATCGCATAGCAGGCGATGAGCAGCATCGATGTCCCGTAGCCGAATCCGGCCGCGTAGCGTTCTGTGAAGTAATACAGGGCAAAGGCGATGACCACCCCGGGCATGCCCAGGACCAGGTAGGTGCTGCGCTCGAGCAGCTGCCGCATCCGGCCGCGGTGCCGCACGGCCAGCAGGGCCACCGGAAACGCCAGGACCGTGGCCAGCGCCGCAGCGGCTCCGCCGTACATGGCCGTGTGCCCGGCGGCATTCAGCAGCGACACGTTAGACCCGCCTGAGAGCCCCGCGGGAAGGCCGTCCGCCATCCAGTACGCGGCCGCCCCGATGGGAACGCCAAGCGCGAGCAGGGCCAGCGCGGTGAACAGGACCAGCACGGGCCAGCGGGTCCAGCCGAGCTGCTGGGGCGGGTTGACCCGCTGGGTCATCGGGCCGGACCTGCTGACCTGGCCGCGGCCGCGGAGGGTGCCTTCCCCGGCCAGGACGAGCAGGCTTAGCACCACCAGGACCAGGGACAGCGCGCACGAGGCGGCGAAGCTGTACCCCTTGAGCTCGGTGAAGATCTCGGTCGTGAACGTCTGGTAGCCGAGGATATCGAACGCGCCGTACTCGGCCAGCAAGACCAGCGCCACGAGCAGGCAGCCGCCTGCGATGGCGCCCTTGGCCTGGCCCAGCGTGATCCGGATGAAGGTGCGGACGCGGCCGCAGCCCAGGCTCCGCGCGACCTCCTCCTGCCCGGGGTCGGCTCCGCGCAAGCTGGCCGCCACCGGCAGGTACACCAGCGGGTACACGGCCAGGGTCATCACGATGACCGCCCCGGTGAAGCCGCGGGCCCAGCCCCACAGCGAATTCCAGCCGAAGCTCACCACAAAGTCAGGGATCGCCAGCGGCACCACCACCAGCACGGCCCACGTCCGGCGGCCCGGCAGGTCGGTCCGCTCCACGCACCAGGCGGCCGCGGTGCCGATCACCGCGCAGGCCACGGTGACCACGACGGTGAGCCGGATGGTGTTCCACAGCAGCACCCGGGTCAGCGACCGGAAGATGAGGTGCCGCACCTCGGAAACACCGGCCCCCTGAGCCTCGATCAGCAAGAACACCAGCGGGAGCGCGAGGACCGCCGCCACCAGGGAGCCGATCGTGAGCAGGGCGACCGGGCGGCGGGCGCGTTTCGGCGCGAAGGCGGCCTTCTCCTCGCGGCGGTCAGGCAGCGTCCCCGCGGCCATCAGCGGTTCGCCTCCGTCCGGCGGCTCACAGCAGGCCCGCCTGCTGGAGCAGGGCGATCGCCGCCGAGCCGTCGCCGAGGTCGGCGAGCGTGATCGCGTTGGGCTGGAGCTGGCTGAACGGCGTCTCCGGCGCCGACGTGGTCACCCCGGACCCGAGCGGGTACTCATAGCTCTGCTCGTTCCCTGACGCCCGCGCGATAATCTCCTGCCCCTGCTTGCTGACCAGGAAGGCGAGGAACTTCTGCGCGGCCGCCTGGTGCTTGCCTGACTTCAGCACGGCCGCACCGGAGACGTCGATCACGTATCCCGGGTCGTGCGGGGCGAAGTAGGTGATCTGCGAGTGCATCGCCGACGCGCCGATCTCGGCCTTGAGCCGGTACCAGTAGTACTCGTTGATGACGCCGAAGGCGACCTGGCCGCGGTTCACGTCATTAGCGATCGTTTCGTTGTCGGGGACACTGTGGCTCGCGGCGTTGGACTTGATGCCTGCCAGCCAGCTGAGCGCGGCCGCCTGGCCGTAGGTCTTCAGCACCGAGGTGACGATCGGCTGGAAGTCGGTCTCTCCGGCGGCGAGAGCGAGCTTGCCCTTGTACTTCGGGTCGGCGAGCTGCAGCACGCCGGCCGGGAGCTGGCTCTTCGCGATCAGCGACGGGTTATAGATGAGCACGCTGACCCTGGCGGACACCCCCACCCAGTCCCCGCCCGGGGAGTTGTACCTGGCGGTGGCGCTGGACAGCGTGCCCGAGCTCACCGGGGACAGCAGGCCCTTTTCCTGCAAGAACTCAAGCGGCGGCGAGTTCTCTGTGTAGAAGACGTCAGCCGGTGAATGCGACCCCTGCAGCGCTATCAGGTTGGCGAGCATGCCTTCGTCGTCATCGCGGACGTTGACGGTGATCCCGGTCTGCTTCTCGAACGCGGCCGCCAGCCCGTTGGTGGTCTGCTCATGCTGGCCGCTGTACACGGTGATCGACCCGTTCGACGGATTGGATCCCGATGAGCTGCAGCCGGCGAGCACCCCGGCCCCCAGCGAACCGCAGGCGATGGCGGCCGCGAGCACGGCTCGCCACCGCGTCACGAGGCCGCGCCTGAGTACATGGCGGTGATTGCCCAGGCCACCCCGGGGTCCGCTGTCCTTCGGTTCGTCATCTACCCTTTCCTCGTAATCGCCGCAGCATCACGCGCTCAGGCCGCAGACAGCTTAGCTTAGGCTAACCTAACCTGTTGCGCCGGTACCATCGTGAGACACATGGCCGGGATGAGACAGCTCGCGCTCGGGTCCCGATGCTACCTGGTGCCGGGTCTATGAGCTGGGCAGCAGCGCGTTGATGACCCGGGCGGCCCGGTCGGGATCAGGGTGCTCGCCGGTGATGAGGCCGAGGTAGATGCAGGACTCCATGATGCGGACCAGCACGTAGGGCAGGTCGTCCAGCGGGACGGCGGCGTTCAGCCGCCCGGCCGCGGCCTCAGCGCAGACGAATTCGCCGATCAGGGCGATGAGCCGGGTTTCGAAGTCAGAGGCCCTGGTCGTCAGCAGGCGCAGGGCCAGCTCCCCTTCGCGGTCCAGGAACCGCTGCATGCCCGGGTTGGCGATGACGCCGCGGACGGTGGCGACGATGACGGCCGCGGCCGGCGACTGGTTCGCGGCGGCAGGCCCGCCGTGCTCCGTCCGCAGTCTGTCGACGGTCGGGCGGATCAGCGACCAGAGGATCCCGGTGAGCTGCCGTGCAGCATATCTGGCGAACGTTGCAACGGAGAAACGTATGAGCGAGATGACGCAGCATCCGGTGGTCCAGCTCAAGGACGGGGCCATCCGCGGCAAGGTCGACTCGGGGGCGGCTGCGTTTCTCGGCATTCCCTACGCCGCGCCTCCGTTCGGCCCGAACCGGATGCGGGCACCGCAGTCCGTCCAGCCCTGGGAGGGCGAACGTGACGCGACGGCGTTCGGGCCGACCGTGCCCAAGGGCGATTACCCGCCGCAGTACGCCCCGTTGTTCCCTGAGGTGGTGATCCCGGGCGAGGACTGCCTGAACCTCAACGTGTGGACCCCCGACCCCGACGCCAGCGGGCTTCCGGTGCTCGTCTGGATCCACGGCGGCTCGTTCATGAACGGATCGTCCTCCGTCGCCGAGTACAACGGCGCGGCGTTCGCCCGCGACGGCATCGTCTGCGTGACCATCAACTACCGGCTGGCCGCCGAGGGCTTCCTGTTCCTCGGCGACGGCATCGCCAACCTCGGCCTGCTCGATCAGCTGGCGGCCCTGCGGTGGGTGCAGGGCAACATCGCCGCGTTCGGCGGGGATCCGGCTCGCGTCACCGTCGCGGCTGAATCGGCCGGGGCCATGAGCGTGACGACGCTGCTCTCGATGCCGCTGGCCGAAGGCCTGTTCGCCCAGGCCATCGCGCAGAGCGGGGCCGGCGCCCACACCCTGACCCAGGACCAGGCCGCCATGGTGGGCGGCTACCTCGCGGCCGCGCTCGAGGTGCCCGCGGACCGGGACTCGATCAGGGCCGTTCCGCCGGACACCCTCGTGCAGACCGCATCGGACCTGGTGGTGGAGGTGCAGACCAACCCCGATCCGGCCAAGTGGGGGCAGCTCGCGCTGAGCTTGCTGCCGTTCGCGCCGGCCGTCGACGGCTCGGTCCTGCCCACGGCGCCGATCCCGGCATTCGCCGCGGGCCAGGGCAGCGGCGTCCCGCTGCTGATCGGATCGAACCGCGACGAGGCCCGGCTGTTCCTGGTCGCGGCGGCCAGCATCGACCTGATCGACGACGCGGGACTCGGTGCTGTCGCGGGCGCGTACGGCCTGTCGGAGGACGACCTCGCCGTCTACCGCGCCAGCCGGCCGGACGCCAGCCCGGGCGACCTGCTGGCCGCCGTGATCAGCGACTGGTTCTTCCGCATCCCGGCCATCCGGGTGGCCGAAGCGCGGGCCGCGGCGGGAACGCCCGGCACCTGGATGTACCGTTTCGACCGCCCGGAGCCGGAGGACAACCACCGGCTCGGAGCGTGCCACGGCGCCGAGATCCCCTTCGTGTTCGGCACCATCACGCTCGACGAGCTGCACCCACGCCTCGGTGGCGCGCCCTCGCGAACCGTGGCGGACCAGGTCCATAAGGTGTGGGTCAACTTCATTACCCGAGGTGACCCGGGCTGGGCGGCCTACAACCCAGCCGGGGACGAGCGGGCCTGCTGGGACGGCATCCGCTAGCGCCGCCCTCCGCCAGCACCCGGCGCGGCTCGACTCTATTGTCGTGGTTGTGGCAACGTGCACAATCTTCTGTGCAGGGTGCCACAACCATACAATTCGGCGCGGGGCTCGTGGGGTCTGTGGGGTGCGTGGGGTTGGTGGAGGGCACGCCGAGCACCAGGCACGCCGCGCGCGGCGGGTATTTGAAAATGGGAGCAATGGGGTAGCTTCGGAGGGTGAGTGCTACGGGAGAGTTTGTTCGCGATACCAAGTACCTGAACGGGCGGATTACGGCCGACGGGCGGGACGGCAGCTTCCCGGTGGAGGCCGGCCAGTACCGGCTGGTGGTGGCGCGGGCCTGTCCGTGGGCGAACCGCACCATGATCGTCCGGCGACTGCTCGGGCTCGAGCCGGCGCTGTCGATGGGCATCTGCGGGCCTGAGCATGACTGGCGGAGCTGGACGTTCGACCTTGACCCCGGTGAGGTCGACCCGGTGCTTGGCATCCACTTCCTGCGTGAGGCCTACGAGAAGGCGGTGCCCGGCTACGACCGGGGCGTCACCGTCCCGGCCATCGTGGAGATCTCGTCGGGGGCGGTGGTGACCGCCGACTTCCGGCAGATCACCCTGGACCTGGAGGACGAGTGGACGGCGTACCACCGGCCGGGCGCGCCCGACCTGTACCCGGAGAAGCTGCGCGAGCAGATCGAGGAGATCAGCGACCTCGTCTACGAGGACCTGAACAACGGCGTGTACCGGTGCGGGTTCGCCACCACGCAGGCGGCCTACGAGGAGGCCTACGGCAAGCTGTTCGGCCGGCTTGACTGGCTGTCCGAGCGGCTCGCCACCCGGCGTTACCTGGCGGGCGACACGATCACAGAAGCGGACATCCGGCTCTGGCCCACGCTGGTCCGGTTCGATGCCGTGTACCACGGCCACTTCAAGTGCAACCGGAGCAAGCTCACCGAGATGCCGGTGCTCTGGGCGTACGCGCGTGACCTGTACCAGACGCCGGGCTTCGGCGACACGATCGACTTCCCGCAGACCAAGCAGCACTACTACCGGGTGCACACCAACGTGAACCCGTCCCAGATCGTCCCGGCCGGACCCGATGAGTCCGGCTGGCTCGAACCGCACCGGCGAACCGAACTCGGCGGCCGGCCATTCGGCGACGGAACGCCGCCGGGTCCGCCGCCACTCGCGGAACGGGTGACGGACGGACCCGGCAGTTAGGCCGCGCGAGCCGGCAGGGTTCGGCTCGCGCGAAGGTTCTCGGGTCTGACGGGTTCAGCCTGAGCAGGAACTGGGCGGGGTGAGGGTGGCCACGCCGGCCTGCTGGGCCCGCTGATCCTGGTAGTAGGCGTAGGCGCGGCCGGCCATGACCGTGACGCTGCCGAAGTACTCCACCACCCCGCCGTCGGTGGGAATGGTGGTGCTCTTCAGGATCTGCCCGGTCACCGGGCTGGCACACGCCAGCGTGTGCGAGCCGCCGATCCAGACGGCGCCGCCGCTGAACGCAGGGATGGAACCCAGGCCCGCGCCAGCTCCCGTGCCGAGGCGGACCATCCGGGTCAGGTCCGCGTCCGGAGCGAACCAGGCCGACTCGGTCATTCCTACCCCGGTCGTCCCCCAGACACCGCCGGAGGTCGCGACCAGGTTCCCCGCGGTACTAGTGAGATCAGTCATCGCGGAGGATCCCAGCTGCGCGCCCGTGGCCGGGTTGTAGCTCAAAAGCTCGAAGGTGCCGGTGCTGACGTAGAGCTTGCTTCCGTCGGGTGAGACCGCCACCGAGCTCACCGGGCCCGCGGACACGCTGATCTGCTTGGTTACCTGACGGGTACTGGGATTGAGCACCGCGACGCTGCTGCCCGCGGCCACGTACAGGTCGCCATCAGGTCCGGCGGTGAGCACCCCGCCGACCGTGCTGGACACCTGTCCGCTGACCGGGACCGTGACCGACGCCACCTCGGCCAGCGTCCTGGCGTTGTAGCCGTGCAGGACCACGCTGGTGCCGGCGTACTCCGACGGCACCCAGACCGTGCTCCCGGTGACCACCGGCGCGCCGGGGACGGGCGGCCCGGCCGCCGACGCGCCGTAGGGGACCGAAGCCAGGACGTTCCCGTTGGCCGGATCGATCCGGGCGAGGTTGCCGTCACCGGTGGCGTACAGCGAGCCGTCACCGGAGGTCAGCGAGTCCTGGTTGAACGTGTCGCGGTTGATCAGCTCGGCACCCCACATCCCGCTGGCCACGCGCTCCGGTGGCCAGCTCGGCTGCACCGACGTCGGCAGCTGCGACGGGACCGGGGAAGAGGCCGATGTCGAGACGGAGGGCGAGGACGTAGACGTCGCCCCGCCGGTGGACGAGGCCGGACCGCGGTGTGAGGTCACCATGGTGGCGATGCCGGCGCTGGCGCCGGCCACCACGATCACGCTGGCCGCGGCCAGGGCCGGCGCCCAGCCCCGGCTCCAGGCGCGCTGGGCGCGGGGCTCGCGGTGGCGGCGGTGCCCGGTCCCGGCGGCCTGGTTAGCCAGCCGGAACGCGACATCCTCGACCGTCACCCGGCGGGTCGGCTCAGGGGCGACGCGGCGCAGCATCTCCGCCAGCTGCCGTTCTTCGGTGTTCACGACGCCACACCTCCAGCCATCAGCTCCGCCAGCCCCGGCGCGTCCCTGAGCCGGGCCAGCGCCTTGGACGCATGAGATTTCACCGTGCCGACCGAGCAGCCCATCGCCGCCGCGGTCTGCGACTCGGTCTGGTCGGCGAAGTAGCGCAGCACCACCACGGCGCGCTGCCTGGCCGGCAACCGGTCCAGCGCCGCGATCAGCGCCTGACGGGCATCAACCTGGGCGAACACGTCGCCGTAGGCCTGCAGCTCGGGCAGCCGCCCGGTCGCCACCTCACCGTTCCAGCGCCGTCGGCGCCACCGCAGGTACGTGTTCACCATGATCTTCCGCACGTAAAGTTCGGGTGCATCCTGCCTGGTCAAGCTGTCCCACCGCGGCCAGGCCGCCGCCAGCGCGGTCTGCACGAGATCCTCGGCGCTCGGCCAGTCACCGGTCAGCAGCCAGCCCGACCGCAGCAACGCGTTCGATCGCGCCTCGACGAAGTCACGGAACCCGTCCGGCTCAGACGGACGACCCTCCACGGGCGACACCTCCACCGTTCCTTCGACACCATCACACCGGCTCAGCGTTATCACGTGTATTAAGAGACGCTGGCTGACCGGAAGGTTTACTCGCGGAGCCGGCCGAGTTCGGCGTTCGCCCGGCGCTGCCTGGACTCGGCCCGGTAGGACTGCCGTCTCGCGTCGGCGAGCCGCTGACGGGCGTCAGCGAGCTCGGCTTCCAGCTGGCGGACCGTGTGCTCCAGGTCCTGTTCGGCCGCGTTGGCGGAGTCAGCGGCCTGGCCGGCTTCAGCCACGGCCCGTTCGGCCAGATGGAGCTTCTCCTGGCGACGGCGGTCGCGCTCGGCCGCGGCCTCAGCCGGCGCGGGGGGCGGGGGCTTCTCGGTCTTCGGGGTCCGGGCGGTTGCTGTGGCTGAGGAGGTGGCCGGGGCACGGTGGGCCGGAGGGGAAGTCTGGGCGTGTGTGGAAGACGGCGGGGGCGGTGAGGCGGCGGCGTCTGGGAGCGCGGCTACCGGGGCCAGGCCGAAGCCGGCCCAGTGTGCGGCGCGCACCAGGGTGCCCAGGTTCGCGGCCACCTCCGGGTCGGCGATCGCGGCGTCGAGGGTGGCGGTCACCTCTTCGCGCAGCGCCGCGGGCGGTGCGGGCAGGTCCGACACCTGCAGGGCCTGCCGGGTGAGCTCGTCGACCAGACGGCCGCGGGCCGCGGTCAGCTCGCGGATCCTGGTGCCGTCCATGGACGGCTCGGCGCGGAGCTCGGCGGCCAGCGCCGCCAACCGGGACGCGACCTGCGGATCGGCACGGACCAGGCGATTGACCACCCAGGCCGAACGGGTCGGCTTGCGCAGCCCGGCGATCTGCTTGGCCACGGCGGCCTGGGCCGCCTCGCGGGCGCTGGTCACGAGTTCCTGGCGGCGCTCGGTGAAACGGTCCGGGTCGGCCTCGTACAGCTCGGCTACCGCGTCCGCCAGCAGGTCGGTCATCTAGGCAGAATAGGCACCATGAACGATGTCGTGCCATCAGGACAGGGGCATCTGCTGACCGCGCGCGGGAACGTGATGGCGTTCAAGGCCGTCGCCGCCCAGACCGGAGGGGATTTCTCGCTGATGGAGCGGACCGTGCCGCCGGGAGCCCGCACTCCCCCTGCGCACCGGCACGTGAACTGCTCCGAGGCCTTCTTCGTGCTGGCCGGGACGATCACGTTCGAGCTGGACGGAGCCGAGCTGACCGGCGGGGCCGGCGATTTCCTGCTGGTGCCGCGGGGGGCGGGCCATACGTTCGGCAACCGGGGCGCCGAGCCGGCCCGGCTGCTCGTCCTGCACGCTCCGGCCATGGATGCCTATTTCGAGGAACTGCACCGGCTCTGGTCCTCCGGTCAGCCGCCGCCGCAAGAGGCTGAACGCGAGCTGATGAGCAGATACGGCATGGAGCCGGCCTGAAATACCCCGCCGGAATGCCCCGGCAAATGCCCCGGCAAAATGTCAGGGGGCCGACGTAGGGTGGGGAACTATGATGCCGACCGCACCCGCCGAGCTAACCCCGGACACGCTTGAGCAGTACCGCCGGGAACTGACCGGCTATTGCTACCGCATGCTGGGCTCGGGCTTCGAAGCCGACGACGCCGTGCAGGAGACGATGCTGCGCGCCTGGCGCGCGGCGGACGGGTTCGAAGGACGCTCGAGCGTGCGGTCCTGGCTGTACCGGATCGCCACCAACATCTGCCTGGACATGCTGCGCGGCCGCCAGCGCCGGGCGCTGCCGATCGACCTGGGACCGGCCTCACCCCCGGTCGAGGCCCTGCTCGGGGACTGGCACCCGGACGACATCTGGATCTCCCCGATCGCGGACGCCAGGGTCGTGCCCGAGCACGGCGACCCGGCCGACATCGCGGTGGCGCGCGACACGATCAGGCTGGCGTTCGTGACCGCTCTGCAGCACCTTCCGGCCAGGCAGCGGGCCACGCTGATCCTGTGCGAGGTGCTGCGGATGCCCGCGGCCGAGGCCGCCACCACCCTGGGTACCAGCGTGGCCGCCGTCAACAGCGCGCTGCAGCGGGCCCGGGCCACGCTGGCCGCGCTGCCCGAGGAGCAGCGCTCCTCCACGGTGGACGCGGACCAGGCGGACCTGCTGGCCAAGTACGTCGACGCGTTCCAGCGTTACGACATGGAGCAGCTGGTGACGCTGCTGCACGACGACGCGCTGATGACGATGCCGCCGTACGCCATGTGGATCAGGGGCGGCGCGAACATCTGCCGCTGGATGCTTGAGCCGTCGCCGAGCCTGTGCCGGGACTCGATCCTGGTGCCCGCGGGACAGGTCAACGGGGTCCCGGCGTGGGGCCAGTACAAGCCGGACCCGGACGGCGGGCATTCGCCCTGGGCGCTGCAGGTGCATGAGGTATCGGGCGGGCGGCTCAGCCGGCTGACGTGGTTCCTGGACACGGAGCGGATCTTCCCGGCGTTCGGCCTGCCGCCGCACCTAGGGTGAGCGCGATGAGCACTGATATTTCTGGTGTCGGGCAGCCGGGCTTCGTGGCCCGGTACGACCTGGCTGACCCGGCGCGGCAGGCCGCGGCGCAGGAGGTCGCGGCCCGGATCGGCGAGCTTGGCCTGCGGACGGTCCGGCTCGCGGTCGTCGACCAGCACGGCGTGCCGCGCGGCAAGATGCTGTCCCCAGAAGCCGCCATCGCGGCGCTGTCCGACGGCCTCGACTTCTCCGGCGCTATCTACAGCCTGGACACAGGTAACCAGGTGTTCGTACCCGCGTTCGCCCGCGGCGGCGGTTTCGGCATCGAGGAGTTCACCGGGTTTCCCGACGTAGTGGTGGTGCCCGATCCGGCCACCTTCCGGGTGCTGCCGTGGGCGGACCGCACCGGCTGGATGCTGTGTGACGTCTACTTCGGCAACGGCCAGCCGATGCCGCTTGACGGCCGGGGGCTGCTCCGCCGCCAGCTCGCCTCGCTCGGCGAGGCGGGATATGACTTCCTGGCCGGGATCGAGATCGAGTACTACATCGTCAACCGCGCACCGGGGGAGCTGAGCCCGGAGAACGCCGGCTTCACGCCGGAGCCGCCGCCGGTCAGCGTGTTCGAGCGCGGCTACCAGTTCCTGTCCGAGGTGCGGCTGGACGGCATGGGCGACACGCTGGAGGCGCTGCGCGACGCGCTGGACGCGATCGGCCTGCTGCCGCGGTCCATGGAGGACGAGTGGGGGCCGGGCCAGCTGGAGTTCAGCTTCGCACCCATAGCCGGGCTGGCCGCCGCCGACGCCGCCGTGCTGTTCCGTTCGGCGGTCAAGCAGGTGTGCCAGCGGCGCGGGCTGCTGGCCACGTTCATGTGCCGGCCTGCGCTGCCGAACTTCTTCTCCTCCGGCTGGCACCTGCACCAGTCCCTGCTGTCCCGGCCGGGCGGCTCGAACGCGTTCGCCAGCGCGGACGGGCCGCTGTCCGAGCTTGGCCGGCAGTACGTCGCCGGGCTGCTCGAGCACGCGGTGCCGATGACCGTGTTCGGGGTCCCGACGGTCAACGGGTACAAGCGGTTCCGGCCCTACTCCTTCGCGCCGGACCGGGTGTGCTGGGCGGTGGAGAACCGCGGCGCGCTGGTGCGGGTCCAGGGCTCAGCGGGCGACACCAGCTCGCACGTGGAGATGCGGGTCGGCGAGCCCGCGGCGAACCCCTACCTCTATCTGGCGTCGAACATCGCGGCGGGCCTGGACGGGATCCGGCGGGGCCTGGAGCCGCCGCCGGCCGTCTCGGCCGACCCGTACGCCGTCAACGCGCCCGCGCTGCCGATGTCGCTGGCGGCGGCGGTGGACGCGCTGGACGCGGACGGGTTTTACCGCAAGGCGTTCGGTGACTCGCTGATCGAGTACCTGGTGATGATGAAGCGTTACGAGATCGGGCGGTACGAGGACGCGCTGGTGCGGGTGCCGATGATGGACGGGCAGGATGTCAGCGACTGGGAGATGCGCGAGTACTTCGAGTTCTTCTGAGTTAGTTAGCCGAGGTTAACTGGGTACCAGGTGGCAGGGTCGGCGGGGACGGGCTGGAAATCGTAGCGCAGGCGGCCGTCCGCGGCCAGGGCGACCAGGCTGACCGACGTGCTCCCCCACACCCGGCCGTCGGGCAGTTCCCGGCGGACGATGATCGCACCTGGTTCGGCGCTGGGCGGGCTGTCGGCGGCGGCGAGGGTGAGCCAGTCGCCCCAGGCGTCCTCGAGAGGGGCGGCCGGGTCGCCGGAGGGCCGGTGCGCGGCGAACTTCGGGCCGAACCGAGTGGCCTTCGGGTCCTCGGGGATCGTTGCGCCGGGGGCGGTCGGGGCGGGCGGGTACATGTGGCCGACGTTGGTCAGCACGTGGGTGGCGGGGCCGAGTTCGCTGAGCCCGGCCTGCCGGCCGTCCCAGCTCAGCAGCAGCACCTCGGCCGGGTCCGCGCACACCAGGTAGAACGGGTCGTAGCGGGCCAGGGCGTCGGGGTCGTCGTGGAGTTTACGCAGGGCCTGCGCGCCCTCGGCGGCCCCGCGCAGCGGGAGCTCCCCCCGGGACCTGCGACGGCTGGGCGGGGCGAATTCACCGCGGCCGTTCAGGATGCAGGCGACGCGCGGCAGGTCAGGGTGGACCGCGAGCCAGGTCCCGCCGGCCTGCTCGTCCTGGCCGCCGATCAGCGGCGACCCAGGCCAGTGCCGGGCCGGCGGCTGCCACCGGCGGCCGGTGAACTCGTCGCGGACCCCGAGCAGCAGCAACGGCACCTGGTCTTCCGGCGCCAGGCTGACCACCACGGTACACATCTCGTCTTCGAGTCTTTCATGCGCTCAACCTGGCGATGGAGGTGAGCTACGGATCGTTCGGGAGGAAAATGAGTTGCCTGGCGTCGTAGGCTTTTTAATGTGCCGAATACGGGGCGGCCAGCGGAGCTGGCTGGACGCCTGGCTGGCCGGCAGGTGCCGCTGAACTTCCAGGATCCTGCCCGCCCCGCCGGAACAGACGCTGGAGTCGCTGGCGGAAACCTGGTTCGGCACCGTCTAAGA
>OCTA010002902.1_pt1 | contig 15378 bp, 9 predicted proteins | sample 1538991 | NCBI WGS metagenome assembly OCTA01 (sample SAMEA3539302, study PRJEB22396) | soil metagenome | biome: tundra; feature: field; material: soil | place: USA | collected 2010-05 | depth 0.15 m | reverse complement strand
AACAGCCCCCACCCTTCAACACGGAAAATATCAGAACCTGATCAGAGGTTCCTTAAGGAAAAACAACCAATGTTGAAAACTCTTTCAGCGGCAATGTTGTTCCTGGCGGTCACTCTTGTGGCGCAAGCGCAACCTTCTCCGGTAGCCTTCGATCCGGCCACGAAGGTCTTTCGGCTGGATGGCGGCGGCGTCTCGTATGTCTTTGGCGTGAATCCGCGCGGGGAGTTGCAGCAGCTTTACTGGGGAGCAAGGCTGGCGGCTACAGACAGTTTTGCGCAGGCCGCGCCGCTGCCCGAATGGGCTTCGTTCGACTCATCCTATAGCAACACGCCGCAGGAGTACGCCGGCTGGGGCGCCGGACTGTTTGTCGAGCCTGCTCTAAAGGTGTCGTTTGCCGACGGCAACCGCGACCTCGTGCTCCACTACCAGAGCTACACCGCATTGGCGAATGGGTTCGATGTGGAGCTGAAAGATATTTGGCGCGAGATCTATGTCACGCTCCATTACGCGATCGACCCGGAGAGCGGAATTCTGGCGCGCTCGGCCACCATCAAGAGCCGCGAGCCGCAGCCGGTGACAGTGGAACAGGCTGCCGCCGCTGCTTGGGCGCTGCCGCCGGCTCACTATACGCTCAACTACCTCACCGGCCGCTGGGCTGGCGAGTGGAACCTGACTCAGGAGGCTCTCGATCCCGGAGCGCGAGTGATCGAGAGCCGGCGTGGTTCAACCGGTCACCAGGCGAATCCCTGGTTCGCCATTGCCGCCGGTGAGCCCCAACTGGTCTCTGAAGATCACGGCGAGGTCTGGTTCGGCGCGCTCGGCTGGAGCGGCTCGTGGCGCATCACCGTCGAGCAGGACCAGTTGGACCAGGTGCGTGTCACTGGCGGCTTCAATCCCTTCGACTTCGGCTACGTGCTGCACCCTGGAGAATCGTTGGAAACGCCGGTCTTTTACGGTGGATATTCCGCGAGCGGATTGGGCGGCGCTTCGCGGCTGTTGCACCGATTTGAGCTCAATCGCATCCTCCCTCATGCGGCTTCAACCTCGCGCCCCAAGCCGCGCCCGGTGATTTACAACTCTTGGGAAGCGACCGAGTTCAAAGTGAATGAGGCCGGCCAGATGGCGCTGGCGGAGAAGGCCGCTGCCTTGGGCATCGACCGCTTCGTGATGGACGACGGCTGGTTTGGACAGCGCAAGGACGACCACGCCGGCCTGGGCGACTGGTACGTCAATCCGGAGAAGTTTCCTCACGGCCTGAAGCCGCTCATTGACAAGGTTCATGCGCTGGGCATGGACTTCGGCTTGTGGGTCGAGCCGGAAATGGTCAACCCCGATTCGGACCTCGATCGCAAACATCCCGATTGGGTGCTGAACTTTCCTGGGCGTCCGCGGTCGGAGGGGCGCAACCAACTGGTACTGAACCTGGCCCGGCCCGATGTGCGCGACTATCTTCTCAGCTTTCTCGACAAGCTGCTCAGCGACAATGACATCGCCTTTCTCAAGTGGGACTACAACCGTAATTGGACTGAGCCCGGCTGGGACCAGTTGCCCGCTACCGAGCAGAAGCGCGTCTACGTCGAATTCACGCGCAACCTCTACGCGATCCTGGCCGAGTTGCGCAAAAGGCACCCCAAGGTGGAGTTCGAATCCTGCTCGGGCGGCGGCGGCAGGGTAGACCTTGGAATTCTGCGCTACGTCGACGAGGTTTGGCCCTCTGACAACACCGATCCCTTTGACAGGCTCACCCAGCAGGACGGATTCACATACGCTTACACGCCGCAGATTATGATGGCATGGGTCACTGACTCGCCCCATTGGCTCAACAGGCGCTCGACCTCGCTGTCCTACCGGATGCTGAGTTCCATGCAGGGCGCACTGGGTATAGGCGCCAACATTGCCGCCTGGTCACCGGAGGAGGCTGCGCTGGCCAAGCGGCTGATCGCCGCCTATCGCCAGGTGCAGACCACCATTGTGCAGGGCGACCTCTACCGCCTCATCTCTCCGCGCAATGGCAGTGAGTTTTCCGCCACCCAGACCGTCAACCCAGAAAAGACCCAGTCGGTTGTCTTCGCCTTCATCCACTCCACACAGCAGGGCCGCTTGTTCCCGCGCCTCAAGCTGAAGGGGCTGGACCCGGCAGCCGATTATGCGCTGAGCCCCATCGAGGGCAAGCCGCACGCCGGTACTCCGCCTGTGGCCAGCGGCGCCTGGTGGATGAACCACGGCTTCGATCTGGACGAAGGCTTTCGCGGAGATTTTCAGGGTGCGGCCTTCCGCCTGGATAAGAAATAAGGAGGAGACGATTGCGCTGCGCCGGTTGCGGGAGATGGCAGGTGGCGCTCATGGGTTCTGGTGGCGCGCTATAGCGCATCCCTGGTCATAAGTCATGCTGCGGCGCATATCGTCATCGAAGCGATTGAGCACCTGCGCGAAGCCCTCTGCGGCGGTCTCGGACTTGCCGTTTTCGAGCTGGACCAAGGCCGCGTAGAGTGTGGTGCTCGACCAGCGTGCCCACCTGGGAGCGGTTCTGCTTGCCCTCGATGAGGTCTCCTGATCCCTTTCATAGATGTTGCACTTGGACTTTGGGCGCGGCGTTCATTGATTTTTTGAAACGTGTATTATAGAGCGTGGGTTACCTACGGACATTCGGAATTACACATGCAGGTCTCTTTGTCGACGAATGGCGCATTCGCGGGGAAAAATGTCCCATTGTTTGCTGATCGGCAGCGGGAAGCCGGCAGTGATGGGAATCGGCGCAATGCGATTGCGCGGGCATAGAACTCGATGAGGTAGACAGGCGTGTGTGGAAGAGGGATACCTTAGCCATGGCCGCATCGCTCCGCTCTATTCGCTCTATTCTTGACCCCATTTGCAACTACTCCGGGCTGTCCAAAGGTGTGATCGCTGCGCTGCTCTTTGTGTTGACTGCTCTGAGCATGCAGGCGTCCGCGCAAACCACGACGATCAGCGGCACGGTCTACGATCCGAGAACGACTACCAGTGCTCTTCCCCTGTCCAATGTGCTCGTCTATCTCACGACTGGGGCCGTGGCGCCTCTTTCTTCAGGGGTGCAGTGCTTGACGGCATCGACGCCGGCTGGCGTTGTGAGCTACACCAATACCGCCGTCGACGGCACCTTCACGCTGACCGGCGTGCCCGAAAACGCCACCTACACCCTGGTCATCCAGGCAGGCAAGTGGCGGCGGCAGTTTAGCGAGACCGTTGCGACCGCTCCGCTCACCGGGCTTGCCCTCCACATGCCATCCGACCATACGCAGGGCGACATCCCCCTGATCGCCATCGCCACGGGTGGCGCCGACGGGCTGGAATGCGTGTTCCGCGATATGGGCATTGCCGATACGGAGTTTACCGACGACAACGGCACCACGAATCCGGGAGGGCGCATTCATCTTTACATGGGCAGCGCTGCGTCTGGAGCGGATATCAATGCGTCGACTCCGACCGAAACCACGCTTATGGGCACTCCGACGGATTCATCGCTGCTGAACAGCTATGACATGGTGATGTTTCCCTGCCAGGGCACGCCGGGCGCTCAAGCGACCCCGACCGCGGCCACCAACCTGCTGAATTACGCGAACGCCGGCGGCCGGATTTTTACAACCCATTTCAGCTATGCGTGGCTTGACCCTGACCCGCCCTACGATGCGCAATTCCCGCCGGTAGTCAATTGGTCAGAAGGCCTGCCTTATCCGACACCTGACCCCGGGGTCGCCACGGTGAATACAAGTTTCTCAGACGGGGCATTGCTTGCCCAATGGCTGCAGAACGCGGGTGCCTCGTACAACAACACACCGGGGCAGGTTATACTCAGCACGCTCCGCCGCGACATCACTGACATCATTCCACCGACGCAGTCTTGGGCAACCATGAATTCCGACGGTGCGATCATGCAGATGACCTTTAACACGCCGGTCGGCGCGGCCGCAGCCAACCAATGCGGGCGCGTGCTATACAACGAGTATCATGTGATCAATCCAATTGGCATCTTAGGCAGGGCCTATCCATCGGAGTGCCCACCCACGAGTACGATGAGCCCGCAGGAAGAGATGCTCGAATATGCGCTATTCGATCTGTCGACATTTGTGACGCCGGTGGTGGTGCCCACGCTGTCAATCACCTTTAGCCCCATCCCATTGATCGTCAAGCAGGGCGACAGCGCGGATCAGGTCATGGTGGATGTGACCAACACCAGCACGAATGCACCGATCGTCAGTTCCGCCATTCTGACCTTCGCGCTGCCGCCGGGCCTTACGGTCACCGCCATGACGGATTCAACCGGCGGCTGGAATTGCACGGTGAGTACCCTGACTTGCACGCGAACTACCACCATCGCCCCCAGCGCGAGCGATGCGGTCACCTTGACGATGAGTGTCCCGGCCTACCCAGCGGGAGGCCCGGCGAGCGCCACAGGGTTGATCTCCGTGACGGCCTCCAGCCCGAGTTTTTCGAACAATGTGACGGCGTCGGATACCGTCATCTTCCAGCAACAGCCTGCCATCACCTGGGCGACGCCTGCGCCGATCATCTATGGGACCGCGTTGAGCGCGACGCAACTCAACGCCAGTTCGCCGTTGGCAGGGAGCTTCAGCTACTCTCCATCGGCAGGGACGGTTTTGAGCGTCGGACAGCATTCGCTGACGGTCGCCTTCGCTCCCACAGACACAATCGATTACACGACCGCGACGGCAACCGTCACTTTGACAGTGAACCCAGCGAGTCCTGGCCTGACACTGACCGCATCGCCCAACCCAGGTTTTTTGTCGAACCCAGTCACATTCACGGCCACCATCTCCTCCTTCGCGACCATGCCGACCGGCACAGTGGCCTTTTACGATGGGACAACGCAGGTTGGATCGGGTGTCGTCACGGCGGGGTTGGCGACGTACACCACATCGGCGCTGACTACCGGGAGTCATTCGATGACAGCGGTCTATTCCGGTGACAGCAGCTATGGGGCGGCGACCGGTGGGATCGTGTCAGAGACGATCGAAGACTTCACTCTTGCTCAATCGGGTGGCAGCGGAACAACGGGCACGGCGACAACTTATCCACTTGTGATTACGCCGGTGGGCGGCGCGACGCTGCCGGGAGCGGTGAGCCTGAGTGTGACCGGAGTTCCGTTAGGAATGACGGCAGTCTTCTCTCCGGTTACGGTGGCGGCAAATTCTGGAGCAACCAATGTGACGCTGCTGGTGACGTCGCCGGACAAATTTGCAGTGCAACCGTTGCACAGACCTTTTGGAGGAAGCTCACTGCCTGTGGCGTTGGGGCTGATCTTGCTGCCCTTCGCCCGCAGGTTGCGCAAGGGGGCTCATCTCTGGAATAGAATGGCGGTGCTTGCTCTGACCAGCGCAGCCCTGGCAGTGGGATTGACCGCATGCGGGATCACTCTAACTCCGCAAACCTCTTCTTTGACCATAACCGCTACCTCCGGTTCGCTGTCGCACTCGATCACGGTGAAACTCACCGTGCAGTAAGTCCTGCACTGAAAGGCCAACGCCCCCGGCTAGATGGACGGGGGCGTTGGCCTTTGGGGTGGAGCGTGGCCTGGTTGCGGAAGAGCAGGACGCCGGTTCAGAAGAGTCACCTGGCAACTGAATCGCTCTCACGTGAACTTGCGACTGAAGGTTGTGCCTCGCCAAAATTCCATCCGGGGCGGAAAGAGCCACCAGCGCTCAATCCTTTTAGAAGTCCTCTTCAGTGTTTGCCGATGTGGTAAGTGAGTCCGAAGGACAGCCGCAGGTCGTTCTGGATATTGGAGCCGTTGTTGGGCAGTTCGGTTCTTACGTAATCGGCTTCCAGCAAGCGCACGCCGAGGCACTTCGTGAAGAATAGATTCAGACCGCCCCCCGCATCGAGTGCGAACGAGCCCGCGCTGGCAGTGGCTCCAGAAGTGCCGGGGAAGACTCCATCGAAGGCGTGAACGCCACCGACCAGCCCCTGGCCGAAGAGTTGCAGACGGCGGTGATCCGTTGCGCCGGAGTGGCCGTTCCACGCGGAATAGGTATAACGCGGGCCGGCTGCAAATTCGATCTGGTTCACATCCACGCCGGGCGCGACGTTTGAGGCATGGCCGCCGTTGAAGCTGGCTGCGATGCCGAAGCCCTTCCAAAGAGTCACTGCCGCGTCCGCGCCGCCTCCCTGTAGCCAGAAACTGCCACCGCTGGCGGCCAGATCCCCCCGCTCCATTGTGTAGGTTATGGCCAGGTCGGCAGAAACTGTCGACTGTTTTTGGGTGCTGGGGTTCTGCTGCGCCCAGGCGCCGGTTCCCGCCAACATGCACGCGCCCGCAAGGACCACACTGCCGCGAATCGATCTACGCATCTTCATCTGTCTCCTTGTTACTCAACCGTGAGGGTGGCTGTGGCGGAGTGCGACAAGGCACCCGAGGTTCCGGTTACGGTCACTGTGGAAGTCTGCTGCTGATGGGCGAAGAAGCCAGTCGCGGTGCCGCAGGCACTCATCCCGGCTACTGCGGCCATGCCCGCAGCCAGCAAAATCAGCACGGACATCATGCGGCCCAGCCGTTTGCTCGTGCGGCGCAGCCTGCCTGCAAACGGCAGCAGCACGAGCGCCAGTGAGAACGGCGCCAGCCTGCTCACCAAGCCGCCGCCCGTGCCACCGCTGCTGTTTCCGGCAAGTTCTGCGCCGGGATGCTGAGTGACCGGCCTGGCGCTGGCCTGCGTCTGCGGAATGTTCACCGTCAGAGTCACTGTGGTTGTGCCTTCGCCCGCTGTCAATGTGGCCGGCGAGAAGCTGGAGGTAGCTCCAGCGGGCAATCCGCTGAGTGTCAGCGCTATCGCCGCGGGGAAGGTGGTTCCATCCACGGGAGCCACGGTGAAGGTTAAGACTGCCGTGCCTCCTGGCAACGTTGTGACCGAGGGAGCTGTTGACGGTGAGTGGCGTGGAACGCCCGCCTGGAACGGCTGGGGTGAAGCTGGAAGTGAGCAGGCAGTCGCTCGTGGTGTCGGTGTTGCCAGTGCAGTTTGCCGTGCCCAGCGTCCACTCGCTCGACGTGTAGGCCAGCCCATTGGCGGTTGCCAGTGTGTCGCCGGCGATGAAGTGGAGCTGCACAGGCTGCGTGGTGGTTCCGCCGGTTGTGGTCGAAGGTGATGCCAGACCGGTGATCACCTTGCGGATGAGAAGGTTGGCCGTGTCGGAGATGTAGATGTTACCCAACGAGTCCGCACCGACGCCGAGGCCGCCTTGACTGCCGATGCCGAAGCTGGCCTGGGTGGCGGGGCAGCCATCACCGTAGCTGTCAGTCTTCGCCGAGCAAACCGTTGCATTGCTCGCGATAGCACGCAGGTAGCCGGTATGGAAATCCAGGAACCAGATGAAGCCGTTGCCATCGGAGATGTAGAGATTACTGCTGGCGTCCATCGCCAGCTTTTGCGGGGTCATCGAGACTCCGGTAGACAGCACCGGCGCTGTGTAGCTGTAAACCCCTGTCGTGCCGCTACCGGCGATGGTGTAGATGTTGCCGTTCGTCGCGGAATTCAGCGTAGTGGTCGCACCCACCATTTGCAAGAGGTAATCCAGCGGCGAACTGGTTCCACAGGTGACGCAGATGACGCGGATTCTTCCGCCACTGGAATCAGCGATGTAAACATTCAGGTTGACATCCGTGATAACGCCCTGCGGATTGTTGATGGTGGCGGCGATGGCAGGCCCGCCGTCGCCGGTCGATGTGGCAGCGCCGGTACCGGCAAAGGTATGGATATTGCCAGCCGTATCGACAACGCGGATCTTGTTTCCCCCAGTCTCCGCAATGTAGATGTTGCCGACGGTATCGCCCCATGCGCCGCGAGGCGTATTGACTCCGGCAGATGTAGCCGCGCTGCCATCCCCTGTAGAGCCCGCCGTCGCCGGTACCGGCAACAAGATACATCAGTCCAATGGAGACTTTGACCTCGAATACCTTGTTGAGGCTGTAATCGGCGATGTAAATATTGCCCGCGGCATCGGTTCCAACGCCGCGCGGCGCGCCGAGGCTGACCAGCGTGGGCGTGCAGCCGGTGGTTGAGGTTGGTACGCAGGCCGTACCTGAAACCCTGCCGGCAAAGTTAGCGATTACGCCGTTGGGCGCGATGCGGCGCAGCAATTTGGCAAGCTTATCGGTCAGGTAAACACTGCCGAAGGGATCGGCAGTCACGGCGCGCATGTCGTCGGCCACGGTAAAGGCCATCGAGGTGCCTTGGCAACCGTCACCGTAGGCGTCGGAAGAACCGGAACACTTCGTGTTGGCGCTGCTCACGGTTGAACCACCGGCGATGCTGGTCATGGTGTAGGGCAGCGCGATCGGATTGCCGGGCAACCCAACGATGGTCGGCAGGTTGACGGTAATGGTCATGGCCGCCGAAGCGGATCCGGCAAAGCTTCCGCTGGCAATATAAGTGGCCATGACATAGTCCGTTCCCAGCGGCAAGTTGGCTGAGGCTGAGGCCGTACCGGCGTTCAATAGGGGGGAACTAAGCGATAGCTGGGTGCCCCCGCTGGTTGTGGAATAAGTGAAGTTGACCGTTCCCGTCGGGATTCCAGCCAGCGATGAGACCGTAGCAGTCAGCGAGATCGGGTGGCCCAACTGGGTGGTTGTCGTATTCGCAGACAACGCGGTAATGGTAATGCCCTGGGTAATTGTGACCGCGGCCATGGACGACGTAGAGCCCGCGTTCGCGGCATCGCCGCTATAGACGGTTGTGACTGTATAAGCGCTGGCGCTGAAAGGCAGGCTGATGCTGGCCGAAGCCGTGCCCGAAGCCGACGACGAAGTCAAGGCCGCGGTTGCATAGACATAACCGCCTACACCGCCGCTACCGCTCACGATGAATTGCACTGAGCCGGTCGGATTGCTGCCCGTGACAGTGGCCGTCGCAGTGAACGATGTGCCGTACGTGGTTGAGCTGGGCACACCGGACAACGCCGTGGTGGTGCTGCTGAGGCTGCCGGAGTTGACGGTGATGACATACGGTCCCGCCGTCGAGTAGACAGTCTGACCGGAAGTCAGCGGGTAGTTGGTGTCGCCCGAGTATGTAGCGGTGAAGGTGTGTGTTCCCACCGAGAGAACGCCCAACGGAATCGAGATGGTGTCTGTAGTTCCCGTCAGCGTCGCCGTCGTTGTGTTGCTGGTGAGAGCGTCGGTCAGCGCGACCGTGCCGGTAGGATAGGCGGCGCCTTCCACGGCCGGCGTCAGGATCACTACAGCCGTTGCGTTCTGTCCATACGTGATGGTCTGCGGCAGGCCCGAGGGTCCGGTCAGTTCCGGCGCAATGTAAGTAAAGTTGCACGTGGGCGGAAGCAGGCTGCTCGCCGTGATGTTGTTCGTCACGGTGTTGCCGTTCGCGCCGGCGAAGGTCGCGTAGTCTGCAACAAAGTTGGCGGAGACCTGTCCGGGGCCGTAGGTCAGCGCGGCATTGGTCGGCTCGGGGCTGAACTCGGAGGCCGGATACGTGCTTGGGAAACTCACGTTGTCCAGCGTTATCTGGAGCGGGTAAACGGTGCCGTTGTTGCTTGTGCCGGTGAGTTGCGCCGTTCCTGCGGTGAGGAAGGTCAGGTTCTGCATCAGAATGTTGTTAAAGTTGGGCGACAAAGTTCCGGTTGTGGCCTCGTAGTTCGGGCTGAATATGATCTCGGCCTTGTGATCCTGGAAGCACGAGTTCGAGTATTGAACGTTGGTGACCACGCCGCCGCGATCGTATCCGGACTTGATTCGGAGGCCGGTTGAGTTGCTGTCGATAGCGCCATTGACGGAGCTTCCGACGCTGGCGACATCGTTGCCAGACAACATATTGCCGTCGAAGAGGATGTTGCTCGCACCCGCACTGGTGTAGCTGCCGATGGACTCGCCATGTCCGGCGAAGAAGCGGTTGTTCGTGACGGAGATGTTCGCCGCGGGAGCCGTTGAGCCGGAAGCCCCGACGGCGACATTGTCGTCTCCATCCGATATCCACGAACTGGTGATGGTGAAGTTCTTCGCGTTGCCCGGATCGATGCCGTCAGTGTTGCGCGAGTTGGTGGGTGTAACGATCTTGACATCCCAGGCGGTAAAGCCGGAGACGGCGCCCGTTGTGGAGATGTGGAAGAGCGGCGAATTGCGCAGCGTGATCTTGTACACCGCGATATTGCTGGCGCCGGTGTCCATCTGGATGAAGCGCGGGTTTTCTTGATTGCCGCCGCTGTTGGCGATCGAGGATAGACCCCACCAGCTCTGACCCGAGTAGGGCGAAATGGCATTGAGCAGCACATCGCCGCCGCGACCGTCCAACTTGCCGTAGCCCATGATGCCGACGTTCGTCGAGGTGCCGGGAATCTCTATCAGCGGCAGGCAGGACTTGGTTGAGGTGGTGGAGCTGACGGTGCCGCAGGTGTGCGTGCCGGCAACCTTGTCGTAGTCCTGCGCGTTGCGCGAGAAGTAGACAATGACACCAGGATCGACCAGCAGCGTCACGTTCGAAGGCATGGACAGCGGACCGGTGATATAAGCATTGTGGCCTGCGCCGTCCACTGAGAGCTCAACCGCCTGGCCGGGATTGTTGGTGGAGCAGCTATTGAGCGCGGCCTGGATGCGCGCGCCATCCGGATTGGTAACAGTGGCATCGACCGAGGCCGGAATGTCGTCGTTAACCGAGGTCAGCGCCGCGTTGAGCGTTGTGCAGACGGCCGGAAAGGCCGGCTCGGTGATGGTGCGGGTGTCGCCGGTAGCCACTGCGGCAGCCTGTCCAGTCGCCGTGACATAGAGATAGCCGCCTGTGAATGAAAACGTGTAGTTGCCGGCCGCAAGCGTGCCGGTCGTGATCGCGATCGGATACTCGCCAATGGAACTGCCCAAGGCGGTCGTAGTCAGCGAGGGCGCGCCCGTCACAGCGCTGGTCTGCGTATCCGAACCCACAAAGCCGGTGATGGAGTAGGTGAAGCTGGGTTATATACATACCCCTGGGTCACCGACGGGTAATGCACGCCCAGCGCCGCATAGATTGGGTTATTGCCGCTGAAGTAGGTTGAGGTCAGCGGTCCCACCACCACGCGAAAGCGGTAGCTGGCGGTACCGGCATAGTAGACATTGCCATACATATCCGCCGTGACTCCGCGCGGCGTTTCCACCTCACCCAACGACGTTGTGCAGGTACCGGCGTTCAGCTTCAATCCCAGCGTATTGTCCAGGCCCAAGCCCGTGGTGCCAGTCACGCCGGTGCCCGTCGAGCAGCCCGCCACTGCCTCCATGTAGCCAATCTGCGCCGAGGTGCAGAGCGGTGAGGCTGTACGGCAGATCATGCGAACAAGGTGGTCGCTGTAGCCGGGCAGAAAAACATTGCCATAGGGGTCGAGGCCGATGCCGCGCTCACCCGCTGCGAGTGATTGCGTGGCAGCCAGGCAGCCGTCGCCGGCGGAGTCCAGCTTGCCAGAGCAGGTCGTACCGAGGCCCGCCAGCTTGGTCATGATTCCCGTCGAGGGGTTGATTAGGTGGATGATGCTATTGACGTCGTCGGCGACAATGACATTGCCGAAGGAGTCCACCTGCACGCCGCCACGCCCGCCCGTGCCAAAGATGCCGTTGACTGCAAGGCACCCGTCTCCGAATGCATCCGTGGAATTCACGCCTGTCGCCAGACCTGGGCATTGCGTCCCGGAGGTCGCCGACATGGGCGAGGCTCCGCCAATTGTTGTCATGGTGTACGGCAGCGCGACAGGGGTCTGCGCTCCGGCACTCAGCAGGAAAAACAGGCAAACCACCGGCAGAATTGCAACGGCAAAAGAAAAACGACGCAGCAGGGCGCATCTCCGGGAACAACTTCAGGCTTAAGGCAATCGAGAGAACTAAACCTCGCGGCTTGCGCGACAGCAATCCGCAGGCACAACTGGTCAGACCTCTTGAGCGGAACAAGTATGCCTGTGCGCCCAGTCCAGTGTCAACAGATTGGTCGATACTTTCGTGTTATTGTTTGCAAATAGCACAAAATAATATAGTTAAAGCAGATTTGTCTGGCGGCGGGAGAAATCTGCCTGAGGATTCGCGTGGTCGCTCCACTCACCTGCTGGTTGGATTGGGAGGATGTCCCATCCACAGTTGAAAGTTGAGCGGCTGTGCCTCGCCGCCGGCGCCGCGGCCAAATGCGATAGGCTCTTAGATGTATGGAGAACACCTGCACTCGCTGCCACGAATCCGTCCTGGCCGACAACCGCTACTGCTCCGCCTGTGGCCTGCCGCAACTGGTCTACTCGGCGGAAGCCGTCCCCGGACAGGCCCAGCCTGCGGGGGGAAACGAAGCCGTGCGGGATGCAAGCACCGTGGATTGGAAGCTGGCCTTACGCGCGGCCCTGATGCTGGCGGTTCCAGCCGGACTGCTGTCGAGCGGGCTCTCCCCCGTGGGCTTTTTCGGGCTGTTTTGGATGGCCGCGGCCGCTGCTTGGGCGGTGGTGCTCTATGTGCGCAGTCAGCGGCCGGCGTGGATCACCATCGGGGCAGGCGCCCGCATCGGCCTGGTGACCGGGCTGTTGGCCGGCTGGCTGGCGTTTGGCGTCAGCGGTGGCGCTCTTTTCGTTGAGCGGTTCGTTCTCCACGAATCCAGCCGGATCGACGCCGAATGGAAGACCCGCGTCGATTTGAGCCAGCAGATGACCCAACAGTGGACAGCGGGGATGGGCCCCACAGACGGAGCTCAGGCACAAACCGCCCAGGCCCAGATCAAGGCCTTTATGCTATCGCCGGAGGGCCACGCCGGCATTGAGGCCTTCGGCTTTGCCAGCAATTCGGTTTTCCTGCTCTTCTTTGCCATCGCCGGAGGCTCTTTGGGCGCGCGGTGGCTGGCCCGGACCCGTCAGCCAGAGGTCTAGGCGCATATTCACTCTTCCTGTAATGCGGGTGCCCCATCCTTCGAGCGTTTTTGCTCGAAGGGTGGGATGCGAGACTGTTCCCGCTACCGGCGCAACCCCTTTTATGGCCCGTGCAAGAGCCTTGATTCAGTTCCACTTCTCCACAACTTGCTCATCTGCGGTGCCCGCTCGTATCATCCTGCGTGAGAGCACCCATGAGCGAAGCCGAAAACAAACCGAGCCTGCGGCTGAAGGGCAGGCTGATGTCCGCCTCCGAGATTGAGCGCACCTTGGTGCGCCTGGCCCACGAGATTGTTGAAAAAAGCAACGGCAGCGACGGCCTGGCGCTGGTTGGCATCAAGCGCCGAGGCGTTCCGCTGGCCGAACGGCTGGGCAAACTGATCTCTGGCATCGAGAAGCATCCCGTCGATACGGGTGTGCTCGACATCCAGTTCTACCGCGACGATCTCTCCACCGCGGATGTGCGCCCGGTGGTGACTCCAGGGGCCATCGGCTTCGATATAGAGGGCCGCGACGTGGTGCTCTGCGACGATGTGCTTTACACCGGCCGGACGATCAGGGCCGCCCTCGACGCGCTCTTCGACCACGGCAGGCCGCGTCGCGTGCAACTGGCCGTTCTCATCGACCGTGGCCATCGCGAACTGCCCGTTGAGGCCACCTACATCGGCAGACGCATACCCACCAGCAGCCGCGAGATCATTGAAGTGAAGTTCCGCGAAATAGACAACGACGAGCAGGTACTGCTGGTGGAACGTGTGGATTAGGTAAGAAAGGTGGCTTCTAGCTCCTAGCTTTTAGCTAGAGGCTAGGAGCTAGAAGCTGAGACGTATGAACCCAACCGCAACGCCAGCCCGCCGCCAGCTTTGTCCGCCGCCCGTGCCTGCCTCGCAGTTCCCCTACCATCCGGGGTCGCTGCTCTCGGCGCAGGATCTGACTCTGGACGGCTTGAGCCATATTCTTACCCGCGCCACGGCGCTTGAGAACGAAGACCCGCTGGTCCGGAGCCGCATTCTGGCCAAGCGGCGCGTGGCGCTGCTGTTCTACGAGTCCTCCACGCGCACCCGCACCAGCTTTGAGCTGGCCGCCAAGGGGTTGGGCGCCGACACCACGCTGGTCTCCAGCCTCAGCTCAAGCATCGAAAAGGGCGAGTCGCTGAAAGACACCGGCCTGACGCTGCGGGCCCTGGGCGCCGAGGCCATCATTTTGCGCAGCAACTTCTCCGGTGCTGCATGGCTGCTTGAAGCCGAGACTCATCTGCCGGTGCTCAACGCCGGCGACGGCATGCACGAGCATCCCACCCAGGCGCTGCTCGACCTGCGCACCATCCTGACGCATCTGCGGCCGGGCATTCAGGCCCTAACCCCCGAAACCCTGGCTGGCGTCACCGTGACCATCGTGGGCGACATTCTGCACAGCCGCGTGGCCCGCTCGAACATGCTGCTGCTGCCCCGGCTGGGCGCGCGCGTCCTGCTCTGCGGACCGAAAGAGCTGCTGCCGGAACTGGCGGCCCAGGCAGGCCCAGGCATCGCAATCGAGCGTGACTTCGATGCGGCGCTCCGCCAGTCCCAGGCGGTGATGATGCTGCGCATCCAGGCCGAGCGGCTGGCCGGCCAGCAACTGGATCTGGAGGAGTACAAGACTAACTACCAGCTCACCGGCCCGAGGCTGGCCGCGCAGGCCCCCTCCGCCCTGGTCCTGCATCCGGGGCCCATCATCCGCGGCCTCGAGGTAACGGCCGGCGTGGCCGACGGACCCCAGTCGGTGATTCTCGAACAGGTGCGCAATGGGGTAGCCATCCGCATGGCGGTGGTGGAGCGGGCGTTGACTGCTTCCGAGCAAGGAGGCCGCGCATGACGGCACTCGTAATTCGCGGTGGTCACTTGATTGATCCGGCGGCCGGTGTGGACGCCCTCAAGGACGTTTTGCTCAAGGATGGCCGCGTGGCCGAGATCGCCGCTCCGGGCAAGTTGAAATCGGCCATCGAGGCCTCTGGCGCTGAAGTTCTGGACGCCACGGGGCTGACCCTGGCGCCGGGATTGATCGACATGCACGTCCACCTGCGCGAACCCGGCCAGGGCTACAAGGAGACCATCGCCAGCGGCACTGCGGCGGCGGCGGCAGGGGGCTTTACGGCAGTGGCCGCTATGCCCAACACCGTCCCCGTCAACGACTCGCCGGAGGCCACTCGTTGGATACAGGCGCCGGAGCGAGGCGCGGTGATTCGCGTCTTTCCCATTGCCGCGGCCACACGCGGGTCAAAGGGCGAGGCAATCAACGACTATGCCGCGCTCAAGTCCGCCGGCGCAGTTGCCGTGACCGACGACGGTCACCCCATCCTCAAAGACAGCGTGATGCGCGAGACTCTGGCTGCCGCGGCGCGCGTGGGATTGAGCGTAATCCAGCACGCCGAAGACACGCGGCTCACGCAAGGCGCCAGCATGAATCTGGGGCCGATGTCCTTCAAGCTGGGCCTGCGCGGCATGCCGCCGGAGGCCGAATCCGGCATGGTGGAGCGCGACATTCGCC
>OCTA010002900.1_pt1 | contig 15379 bp, 10 predicted proteins | sample 1538991 | NCBI WGS metagenome assembly OCTA01 (sample SAMEA3539302, study PRJEB22396) | soil metagenome | biome: tundra; feature: field; material: soil | place: USA | collected 2010-05 | depth 0.15 m | reverse complement strand
TGGGACAGTCCCCTAAGGACCGCGCCTGACCATTGCACCAACGCCGGCGGGCCTGGTAGGAATAACGGGCGAAAGTCCTCCTGCTCGCCTGCTGCATGCAGGAGGATGAGGGGTTCGGTTGCCTAGCTCTTCTCCCATCTTCAAAATCACGCCGGGGGCAGCCCACGACGCGCTCTTCAGTCAGACCCTGGAGAACTAGCGCCGCGTGTTGGGTCCCGAGCATCCCGACACGCTGCGCAGCATGTACCAGTCGCGGCGCCGAATAGGTAACGATAAGACGAATTAAGGCCCGCCGGGGAGCGTGACGAGCGAAGCGGATCGAACGCGCGGTTGTCAATATAGAGCCTCCTCGGTACAATTGAAGATCTTGGGAGGCAGAATGAACAGAGGCGGAAAGACCGCGGCACGATTACCCAAGCAAGACACTGAACTACTCGAAGCCGCGTTAATCGGACTCCAGCATCGGCGGAACCAGATTGAGCACAAGATAGCGGAACTACGCAGCCAGATTGGAGGGAGTCCGGTTTCCCGGCCGGCGCCCACCGCCGCGACTCCCGGAGCGTCCGCGCCTAAGAAACGCAGCATGAGCGCGACCGCCCGGCGGCGCATCGCTTTCGCCCAAAAGAAGCGATGGGCTGCCTACAAGGCCGAGCACGGAACCAAGGCGGCCGCGCCCAAGCCGAAAAAGCGCGTCATTAGCGCGGAGGCGCGGGCTCGGATCGTGGCGGCCACGAAGAAGCGGTGGGCGGCCTTTCGAAAGCACAAAGCAGCACTTTCGGGCGACGATCCGACCAAGCCGAAATAGGCCAACTCGTGGAAGGTGATGTCGAGATGTACGGGAACCGAAGTATGGTGATCGAGGAAGAAGTAGAATAGGCGCCGATAATGCGACAACGCCCTCAAGCGCCGGTCTGGTCGAATGAAGTCCGCTTGCCAGAGCACCGTATAATATGAAACCGCCCGGCACGGCGGACGCTCCGCGTGGAGGAAGTGGAGGCAATCGGTGCAAGCGAGGCGCACAGTTAGGCCACAGGACCGGGCAGCCCACATCCCGAGGCGAATGGATTCTAACCAAATGCTTCCTTCGTCGGCGCACCAGTTTACTTGTGGCACAATTCGCAGGGCGCTTTTTCTTAACGCTGTGGGGTCGGTCGATATTATGGCAGACAGAAACGTGACCCGGCGTTGGCTATAGAATTGTTGGAGTAGTTTTCGATACCCGAATGAGTGGACCTCAAAGATGCCGCACTGGTTTGCGTGGCAGAATGAAAAGGGAGATGGCTCATGCCAATGACGGAGTACCTATACTATGGGCAGGCCGCCGGATTCGACGCCGATATCTGGGAGCCTGGTCCGCACAAGGTCGATCACGCCCGCTGTGGCGTGCCGGATAAGAAGGCCGGTCATTACGCGGCGCAACAAGCCGCCTTCGAAATTCCCGGCGTCCTGTCGCATGGCGGCTGCACGTCCGAGATCATTGCTCATCCGGAAGACAAGGACGGCTTCTTCCGCACCGAAGTTCACGCCACGCTGAACAGCCTGAATGTGGAAGGAGGCGCGCTCACCGCCGACCGGATCACGCTGGGCATGGTCAGCCTTTACCGGCGCCAGTGGTTCGATAACGGCAAGCCGCACGGAAAGCGGGTGCGCGTGGTGCCGTATGGGTGCAGCATCGAGAACCTGAGGGTGAAAGGCGCGCCCGTCAAGGATTATTTGCCCGCGCCTTTTCACTATTCCACGGACCGCTGCGAAACCTACCTGCGCGGCGACGATCCGGACGCTGTGGTGGAAGCCGAAATCCGCAAGGCCATTACCGATAGTCCGTCGCGTTTACTTTACGTACAGAATTTGGGTAGGATCTACTTCGGCGAATGGACACTCCTGCCCGGCGAGAATTGGCACCCCATACATCAGATTCACATGGTGCGAATTGCATTGGGCAGCCGACAGTCGGGAACCTTGACGGTGGCCTGGGGACGGTCGGGCGACGATCCGACCAAGCCGAAATAGGTCGCATCGTGGAGGGCGATTTCAAAGATGTGGAGGAGAAGTGATGCAGAAGGAAGATCTCAGGCCGATCGTAAAGACGGTACTCGCCCAAATCTCCGAGCAAGCCGGGTTCACCGACATCCAGTCCGAGAAAACTCTCCGGGAACTAGGCTTCACAGACGAAGCAGCTATTGCGGAGTTAAAGATGCGCGTGTACCGAACAGTCTCCGGTGCAACCGCACCTCTAGATTTTCAAATATTCTTCAACACGCCTGTAATTACGCTGGATTCCACCGTCGATGCGGTCATCGATGCGACGGATGAAGCACTCATGCTCGCGTTGCCCGGCAACGATCCAACCAAACCCAAATAAGCCAGCGTTACGGGTCCGGAAACGCAACCGAGACATCCGACGAACCAATCCACTTCGCTGCTTCGGCAAGATCTTTGGCTGGGAGCCGGACGGTAATGGTGGTGGGTTGGCTCGTGGGAGTAGCTTCAAGGAGGAGCACCCGGAAGATGGCGCCTCCTGGCGCGGACTGCCGGGAGGAGAAGACCATCTCTACAGCCAGCGGTAGCTTGCGCTTGCCCAGCGCAGGCATATGTTGGACGGGTAGCGTCAGCAGTCGTCCGGGCAGGGGGGGCCCACCCAGCATGCCCTGCGTAATGATGCCGCCGGCGGGAATTGCACGCGACGCGTAGCCGCCTGCCAAGACAGCCAGAACGCCCTGGGCGACGTCGCGACTGGCGCCTGTGACGCGAAGGTCGCCCGCATTGACCAGAGCGCCAGCCGGAAGCTCCCGCACGGCGGAGACTTGGGGAGTCCCCAACCGGGCCGTTCCGGTGATGCGTTGGTGGACGGGCAGCCACAGCACCCCGATGACGAGCAACATACCCGCGCCCATGACAGCGAGGTCTACCCAGTGACGCCCCAGCCAGTTCTGCGTGAGCCATCCTGCAGCCTCGTGGAAGACGCGTGCAAGGACCTTCGCTGTCGCGGTCTCCGGGCGGTCGATCCGCCGCGCCAACGCCTTGAGGTCGGGTTCCTTCGGGGCCGGGCGCCCGTATTCATTAACAATTTCACCCGCGGCGCGCATCCCAGCCGCCTTGAGCGCCGCGACGATGGATGGATCAAGGCCGTCGAGTTTGTCAACGCGGCGATCTTCCCAACTCATATGGCTTTCGGTACGTTAAGTTCGTAGCTCAGGACGCACTGCCGTCCGGCATCGAGCTTGCCAAGGGAGATCCGCAGTGGGCTTAGGTCAGTGGGTTGTCGCGCGATGCCGTCTACGGTTGCGGAATTCGTGATATACGTCTGTCCAGCCAGAACGTCGTCCCGCAGAATCACCTCGGTGGCATCGTACGCGGCGGGATCAGTGTTCACGACCGTTAGCTTCACGCGGAGTCTGTCTGGTGCGACGAGCGTCACCGTCCTGCTGAACTGTACGAGCGTTGAGGATGGCTCGACCAGCAGCGATGTGGGTTGTCGCTTATATGGGAGCTCGGGCCAGGAGCGGTCATCAGGAAATGCGAGCTTGTAATTGATTGCTTCCCAAATGCGCCGCTCGTCGGCTGGTGTCTCGGGCTTGAGTTCGTAGCCGAGTTGCGTCAGCAAGGAGCCGCGGTAAAGGTCAAAGGCTGTCTTGACCTGCGTACCCCACTCGGCCGCCTGACCGATCGCAGCATTGTAGAACAGCCGCGAAAGCACGATGACAACGATCAACCACGCGATCCACGTGTGATCCACGCCGGCTTGCCAAGGGTGCCGCCAACGCAGGCCGCAGATCGTCAGGAGCACCGCCAGCACGGCGCTCAGAAACGAGCAGTTCAGCATGAAATTGAAGGACGTCTGCGCCCCATCCAGCGCTTGCGCGTACGTGGTTGGAATCACTGCCTGCAAGCGTGGCCACACCGCGATCGCCGGCAGGCCATACTGGTGCAACGGATAGGTTTCAAAAGATCTGATAACATTTCCCAGGCGCGTAGGCAAGACGAGATCGGCGCCGCTTGGATATTGGTCGTTAGCCATCCGCGCCAGGTCGCCCTGAGCTTCAATCAAATCGTCCAAATCGTCGTCGGGCACCGGCAAGTGGTGGAGGCGGATTTCCTTGCGGAGGCTTTTGATCAGGGAACGGAGCTGTTGAGCATCGTTGAGGCGCTTGCGCTTGGCATCCGCCAGTTTGGTGCCAATCCAGGATTTTTTCCACGGGTAGCCCTCGTAGAGTCGGATCACTGGGACGTTGAGCATATAGAGGACGACGGAGAGGACGAGTACCACGGCGGTCAAAATGATCGCTGAAGAGGCTTTGTCCTCCCAGAGCTTCATCTGGGCGACCACAATGGTCAGTGGTTGTAAGTAGGGTGTGAGGGGTAGGACGACGAGCATCAGCGCGGTCACGAAGAGCACCACGGGAAAGAACGCCCCTAAGATGATCGGACCGGCAATTTGGCCAGAGATCTTTGAAAGAAAATCGTTCATGCGACCGGCCGCACGTCACACATCTAGCAGGAAAACCCCGCGCAATACCCTGAGGGCGGCAGTAATCGCGATGAACCGGTCAGGCCCGACACGCGCAGTATGAAGACTTGAAGTTGTCGAAGCCGTCGGGCGGAGCCGTCTAAATCCATGCATCGCCTCATCGGGTCTGCTGGGGCAAGGATAACATACTTGTTGACCGCCACCCAAGGCTGCGCGGATAAAACGATCCCAGGTTTGTCAGACCGGCCTACCAGGAGTACGACCCCTTGCCTTTCGACCACGGTGGCGATTCCTAAATCCGTAGACTAAGCCTGCCGCCTCCCAGGTTCTGCTTGCTGTTTCCCGCCGTCCCGAGGTAAGGTCTTCATGGCTACCGATATCGCCCATTAAGGGGTTCAAAATGAATGAGTTAACTGTAGTTGACAAAACAAACGAATGGCGGCGGATGAAGAGCCTTGTGCTTGATTCTGTTTCGTCGCCGATCACGAAAAGGGTCTACAATATGGCCCTGGACGAGTTTTTCGGCTGGGTACGCCCAGGAACCGCGCCCCGGCTTCACCAAGGCCACCGTGAGCGCATGGCGCGTAACCCTGGAGGAACGCGGCCTGGGTTCGTCGAGCATCATCGTCCGCATGTCGGCGATCCGCAAGTTGGCGGTGGAGGCGACCGACAACGGCCTGCTGGCGCCCGAACTGGCCGCCGGCATCCAGCGCGTGAAAAGCGCCAAGTCCATCGGCGTGCGCGCCGGCAACTGGCTGTCGCTGAAGCAGGCCCAGGCGCTGCTGAACACGCCGGACATCACGACCCTGAAAGGCCTACGCGACCGCGCCATCATCGCCGTGCTGCTCGGCTGCGCCTTGCGGCGGTCGGAGGTGGCGGCGCTCACGATGGCCCACATACAGCAGCGCGATGGCCGCTGGTGCATCGTAGACCTTTACGGAAAGCACGGCCGCGTGCGGACCATCCCGATGCCGGTCTGGGTGAAAGTTGCCATCGATGCCTGGACCGCCCCCGCAGGCGTCGTGGACGGATACGTGTTCCGTCCCGTCATTCGCGGCGACCAAGTTCGGGGCGACGTGCTGTCCGAAAAGGTGGTTTGGCAGATGCTACGGCCGTATGCCAAGGCGGCTGGTGTCGCAGGCATCGCCCCTCATGACTGTCGCCGCACGGCCGCAAAGCTGTGCCGCGCCGCTGGAGGGGAGCTTGAGCAAATTCAATTGCTGTTGGGGCATGCTTCTGTCCAGACGACGGAGCGGTACCTTGGCACGAAGCAGGATCTGGTGCACGCGCCGAATGACCGCATCAACCTGAGAGTGGCGGTGTAGCCATGGAACCGCGCCGTTGAGTTCGACTGAACGCAACTGGCGGGTAACGCTTGGAAGAGCGCGTGGTGGGGTCGTCGTCGATCATTATCCGCATGTTGCCCATCCGCAGGCTGGCGATAGCGGCCGCGGGACAACGGGGCTCCGGCGGGCCGGAATTGGCCGCCGGGATCGCCCGCGTGAAAAGCGCCAAGTCCATTGGGGTGAGCGCTGAAAACTGGGCTTTCGCTCAAACAGGCCCAAGCGCTCCTAAACGCGCCGGACCTCACCGCGACTAAGGGGCTGCGCGAACCGGGCTAAAATCATCGTGCTCCCTGGGCTGCGCCCTGCGCCGGTCCGAGGTCGCCGCGCTTACGATGGCGCACATCCACAGAGGGATGGCCGTTGGTGCATTGTGCATCTACGGGGAGCACCGGCGCGTGGCGGATGCCCGCCTGGGTTAAGGTCGCCATCGCCGCCTGGACCAGCACTGCCGCCAGTGTTAAGCTTAGAATTCCCAAGAGGCGCTGAAGCTTCTGGAAACTACTTGATGAGAAGACGTCCATGCAATTTCAGCTTCGTGTTTATGGTCGGGCAGATCTTGATGGTACGCATCGTGCGATTGTCGAGACCGATCAAGTCCTGCCGGCCCCGCTAGACAAGGCCACAGAATCAACCGTTTATATCAAGCTTCAAAGGCTCGGTCGAAGCTGTGCATGCATACTCTCGGATGTCAAACACTCCCAGGAGAATATTCTAAGAATTGACCGCTTCAAGCTGGTCACCCTCAACCTGAGAGACGGCGACCCGGTAGACGTTGACTTCATCGACCCGCCAGTTGCCGATCAGGTGTGGATTACTCTGCCTTCGGAGTTCCTGAACCGGGACGTCGTGAGGCTTGTTGGAAAGCCGGTTATCAAGTCCGAAAAAACAGCAGTGTTCACCTTGGCTGGCGAGCCGCGAATCATAGAGGTCGCTGACACGAAGCCCGCCGGAATCGTCCTGCTGGCCAGCACCACCGAAATACTGACGTCAAACGTCACGAAGGTGGCACCGGCGATATTCCGATCACCTATTCTGATATTGGTGGACTAGAGCGAGAGATCAAGACCGTCCGGGAATTCGTCGAGTACCCACTTCGGTTCCCCGAGCTTTTTGAGTATCTGGGTACGGGGCCGCCGAGAGGCGTCATTCTGTATGGCCCGCCCGGTACCGGCAAGACGCTGATTGTGAGAGCTCTGATTCACGAGGTTGGGGCGCATTTCTGTTTAATAAACGGTCCGGAAATCGTAGGCAAGTGGTACGGAGAAAGTGAGGGGCGCCTTCGCGCCGTCTTTGAAGAGGCTCGCAAACACGCACCGGCAGTCATTCTCATTGATGAGCTCGACGCCCTCGCTCCCAAACGAGATCAGGTCCAGGGTGAGGTGGAACGTCGTATTGTGGCCACCCTCCTGACCTTGATGGATGGGATGACGAAACAGAGGGGCGTCGTCGTGGTCGGAACCACCAACCGGCCGGATGCAATAGACAGCGCCTTGCGGCGACAAGGGCGCTTCGGTCACGAGATCCACATTGGTGTGCCGGATGCTACAGGCCGAAAACGGATTCTTGAGATCCACACCCGCCAGATGCCGCTGTCGAATGACGTCCGTCTCGACGTTCTCGCCGAAAGGTGCGTCGGTTTCGTCGGGGCTGACGTGGCTTCGTTATGCCGCGAAGCCGCGTACAACTCGCTCCGGCGTTCGTTTTCCGAGGAACAGTTCCAGAAGGGCGAGATCGCCAACTGGCGAGGCCTAAACGTTAGCATGGCAGACTTTGAACTAGCCCTGCCCAGCATTCCCCCATCCGCGCTGAAGGAGTTCGTTATAGAAGTGCCAAAGGTTTCGTGGGATGAGGTGGGTGGTTTGGACGAGGTGAAGCGCCTTTTAGTCGAGAATATCGTCTACCCGCTCACAAAGCGAGCCGCCTTTCGAAGAGCGGGCCTGAAAGCTGCTAGGGGCATCCTTCTTTATGGGCCGCCAGGCACGGGAAAGACGATTTTGGCTAAAGCCGTTGCCAGTCAGTGCGCGGTGAACTTCATCTCCGTGAAAGGCCCCGAAGTGCTGAGCAAATGGCAGCGCGAGTCGGCAGAGCGCATTCGTTTTCTTTTCGCCAAGGCGCGGGAAGCGAGCCCATGCGTCATCTTTTTCGATGAAATCGACGCTGTTGCGTCGGCTAGGAGAGGACACGAATACTCCTTTGACTCTGACTCCGCAGTAAATCAGATCCTCTGCGAGATGGACGGCATTGAAACCGCCGAAGGTGTTTTCGTCATTGGCGCGACGAATAGGCCTGAACTGCTGGACCCGGCCTTGCTTCGACCGGGGAGGTTTGATTACCAAGTCGAAGTCCCCCTTCCAGACGCGGCCGCGCGTGGCGCGATCTTTGCGGTGCATCTAGCCAACAAACCAGTTGAGTCGGGAATCGATATCGGTGAACTTGTCGAGGAAACCCAGGGCTTCTCCGGCGCTGAAATATCGGAGTCATGCCGCCTGGCGGTTATGACCGCCCTCCGCGACGTCAATTTCGAGGAGTGCGGATTGGTCGTGACGATGGACCATGTCCGGGCTGCCGTCGGCAGAGCGCGGAAGACGAAAGAGAGGATTGCTTGACCGGTGTTCGTGTCGCGATGCTGCTGCTGAGCTGCACTTACCAGTCTCTTCTGCTCGGCCAGACGCAACCGTCCGCCCTAGACGTCTTTCTGGTGGTTGAAAACTCTGGGAGGATGAAGGCAAACGATCCGGGGTTGTCGATGCCGGGCGCGCTGTCAACGAAGGGTTAAGGCAACCCTCCTGGTAGCAGCAGGCGAGCAGGAGGATCTTTGCCCGTTCTTCGCCTCGCGGCGCCACGGCGCGCTGGCGTAGTTCCTTGTCCCAAAAAGATTACCTTATGGGACATAGTCCTTACTTCGGAGCGACGTTTTTGGGGGGCCCGCCGAGTGGACGGCTCGCGGGCCGTTTTCCTCCTGGTCGCCTGCTGCACCCAGCCTGGTACAACACCGAGCATTTCGCGCGTCTGTTGCTGCGGGCACACCCCGACTTCACCGTCTCGCGGCTTATACGAGATGCCTTCGCCGTGCATATTTGCATACGCCTAGGCGACCCACGACTGGTTCTGAGCTTTCATTGATGCCGCTGGGCAGGCGCGCTAAAACAAAGATTCCTTCTACGAGCTGCCGGTCCCCTCGGCCTGTCCCCGCGCCAGCGCACGATAGAGCCACGCCCGCGCGACGCTCCAGTCCCGCCGCACCGTTGGCGCGGATACCCCCAGCGCCTCCGCTGTCTCTTCGACGCTCAGCCCGGCGAAAAAACGCAGTTCCACCATTTGGGCCTTGCGCGGATCAAGGCTTGCGAGATCATCCAGCGCCTCATCCAGCGCCACCAGATCCACATCGGCGGCGGGTGACGAAAGCACATCCTCTACCTCACTTATAGGGACGTGTACGGCCAGAGCGCCCCGTTTTTCGGATCTCCGCTCGCGCGCGAAATCCACGAGGATGCGGCGCATCAGCTGCGAACATACGGCAAAGAAGTGCGCGCGGTTTTGCCAGTTGACGTGTGGCGTGCTCACCAGGCGCAGGAACGCCTCATTCACCAGCGCCGAGGTGTGCAGGGTCAGCGCCTGGCGCTCTCCACGCATCTGCCGGCTGGCCAGGCGACGGAGCTCGTCGTAAACGGCGGGAGTGAGATCGCCGAGCGCAGCCTCGTCGCCGGCGCGCCAGGCATGCAGCATGCGGGTAATTTCGGGTTCAGCCAGCGGCATAATTACAGGCTAATACGCGTCCCAGTCGAGCGCGTAGATCTCGGTGCTGCCGGCATCGCGCGTGGAAATCAGCGATTCGTCCGGTGTAACACCGGTCCAGCCCAGCGCCCGCTGCGCGAATTTGAACGTTCTGAGATCGGCAAGTGGTTCCGTAAATCGATCGGCGATCCGGACGCGCCGCCACGTGGTTGTCGCGTCGTCTTCGAAATAGAGATAACGGCCGTCGCGCGACCAGTTCGGCCAGCCCGCGTCTCCGGCGGTCAACTGCGTCCGAGCGCGCGTCTTCACGTCATACAGCCAAAGCTTGAATCGGCCACCGAGAGCGGCGATGTACCGGCCATCCGGCGACCAGCGCGGAGACCAGAGTCCCTGCGAATCGGGCAGCGTCTCCTCGCGCCCGCTCTTCACGTCCATGACATGCAGCGCGAGGCTCCCCTCGGCATCGAGGGAATCCGAACCGAACGCCACGGAGCCGCCGTCGGGCGACCACGTTTCATCGACATCCCCGCCCGGTCCACTCTGGCCGTGAGTGAGTTGACGAATGGCGCCGCCGCCCGCCGCCATAACGTAAACGCGAGCCGGCTTTCCAGGCAAGCCGCCATAGAACGCGATCTGCGTTCCGTCAGGCGACCATCGCGGGCCGCTCGCGCGCAGCGGCGGCTGCGTAAGCTGCACCCGGCTGCCGCCATCCACCGCACTGCGCCACAACACGCGTTCCGGATACGAAGTCCAGACGATCCACTTGTTATCGCGCGAGTAATCGAGCTGCGTCGCGCCCTCGCCGTTCAGATAAGAGGACCAGTTCCCGGAGGAGTGGTCATAGCGGACCAGCTCGCCGCGATTCAGCAGGCCGCGAAAAAAGATGCGGTGCCCATCCCCGCCCGGCTGCACCAGATCAGCCAGCAGCGGACCGGCGGTCAGGCGAACGGGTGTGGATGGCGATCCCGCGAACCAGCCGCGATTCTCCCGGAGCGCCCACAGATCGTGAAGGCGGGCTGAAAAAATGAACCAGTGGCCGTCGGGCGTCCACGCCCCGTCTTCCTGATTCCGGCCCCCCCAGTCCGGAAGAAGCGCGCGTGGCCCGCTGCCGTCAGCCGCGACTCCCCAGATCGCATTCGAGTTTTTCGCCATCAGTGTAAAGCGAATGCGCCGGCCGTCGGGAGACCATCGCGGGGTATGCACGAAGCCTCTCAGGGTGGCGAGTCTGCGCGCCTCGGAGCCGTCCGCCCGGGCCGTCCACAGCTCGGGCCCGGCGCAATAAACGATGGCCTCTCCGTCCGGAGACCAGGCCGCCTCGGTGGCCATTAAACCGTGCAACGGCGACGGCGCTCCGCCGTTGGCATGGGCGACCCAAAGCTCATACGGCCCGTTCCCCGAGTCCCTCCGATATTTCACCAGCAGGATGCGCGAGCGATCCGGCGAAACGCCGAGCGGCCCCATTCCCTGGAGCTGCGGCATGGGGATCGGTTCTCCGCCATTGGCACTCACGCGGAATACTCTGAGATCCGGATTCATGTCGCCCGAGCCGTAGTAGATTTGCTCGCCGTCCACCGCAAAGGTCTGTTTCGCCTGACCGTCGTTGGTAAGCTGAACCATCCCGACAGCGTGCGGAACAGGCGCCGGACGCGTCAACCAGAACAGAACGGCAGCCAGCACGATCGCGGCCGCCGCAACGCTCGCCGCGAGCCTCTGCCATCGCCACGACGCGTTCAGAGCGCGAAGCTCGGCCGCCATCTCTCCGGCATTCTGAGGGCGCCGCGCGGGGTCTTTCTCCAACGCGCGCGACACCAGCCGGTCGAGACGCACGGGGATCTCGGTTCGGATGCTGCGCAACGGCGGCGGGGTATCGTGGAGCAGGGAGAACCATGCCGCGGTCTCGCTATCGCCGTGGAACGGGGTCACGCCCGCGGCCATCTCGTAAAGAACCACGCCGAGGCTGAAGATATCCGTGCGTGAGTCCACCGGCTGGCGCTGCGACTGCTCGGGGGACATGTAGTGAAGGGTGCCCATGGGTGTAGTTTGTGCCCCGGTCGGCGCCACGCCGCCCGCCGCCGACCCCGATTGCCTGGCCAGCCCGAAGTCCAGCACCTTCACCAGACCGTCGGCGCGAACCATGATGTTGGCCGGCTTGATATCGCCGTGCACGATGCCGGCCGCGTGCGCCGCCGCCAGCGCGTGGGACACCTGCGCGCCGATATCGGCGATCTCGGTCACCGGCAGGCGGCCGCGCAACACGCGCTCGCGCAGCGTTTCGCCTTCGATGAACTCCTGGGCGATAAACTTCTGCCCGTCCGCCTCCACCAGGTCATAGACCGTAATGATGTTGGGGTGATTCAGTGCGGAGGCCGCGCGCGCCTCTTCTTCCAGCCGAGCCATGCCCCGTGAGTTGGCCGCCAGTTCCGACTGCAGGCATTTCAGCGCAATCTTCCGCGCCAGCCGCGCATCCTCGGCCAGATACACGTGCCCCATTCCGCCGGAACCGATCCTACGGACCACGCGATAGGGACCGATCGTCCGCCCAGGCTCGATCCCCACGTCGGCCGGCGGCGGCGCCTCGTTTGCCAGAAGCGCGGCAGCCACCTCTTTGGCGGGGGTTGAAAGAAAGCCCGAAGCCTGGGCGTTGGCCGCTAGCAGCGATTCCACTTCCGCGCGCAACCCATCGTCGCCCGAGCAGTGCTCCGCCAGGAACCGCGGGCGCTCAGGCGGCGGCTGGCGGAGTACGGCATCGTACAGGTCCGCGATCCGGCGGAAACGCTCCGGAGTCATGGTCTTGGGAATCTCTCGAATATAGCAGGAACCTGATCTCAGGTGACATTCCACCGGTTGGTCCGGCGCCATGATCGGTTTTGGTTCGCTTTTCCGCCTATCCCAATCAGAGGAGAATTGCGATGCGTTTGTCGGCTCATTTCAGTAGGACCGTGGGGTTCCTGGCTCTTGTGGTGTGCATGGTTTCGCTTGCCGTCAGCCCCGCTCACGCGCAGCTCACGGGAACGGACTTGACCGTCATGCAGACGCTGGCGGCGCCCATTTCCCAGGGCGGCTACGGCTGGGGAGCGGCGTACGGATGGGATTACACTACAAACCCCTGCCCTACGAATGGCGTCAACTGGTCCGGGGTGACCTGCATTAGGGGGCGCGTCCAGAGTATTATTGGGGGGTGCGGAGCCCAGAAGATCAATGCTCCCATCCCGGACATCCTGTCGCAACTGACTGCGCTGACCTTCCTTGAGCTGCGCTTCTGCGGGATGACCGGTTCGATACCGGATTCCCTCGCGTTGACACAGCTCTCATCTCTCCGCCTGGACAACAATGCCCTCACCGGCACGATACCGAGCGCTTTCGCCACCGAGCCGCAGCTCTACACCTTCACGGCTGCGAATAACCTGCTCACCGGCGCCATTCCGGATTTTCCAAGCACGCCATACCAGATCATCGGCCTGACGGGAAATCTCCTGACCCAGATTCCCGATACATGGACAGAATTCAACCGCGATATTTCCTATAACTGCTACCCGTCGATTCCCACGACCTGCGAAACCTCAGTCCCTTACAGTAATGTCTGCACCCCCAACCGCCAGGATTGTCCATCCACCGTGATGATCGGCAAAGTCTCCGGGGATGGGCAATGGACCCAGGCCGGCGCCTTTTTCCTCGGTCCGCTGGTGGTCTCGGTCACCGATTTGTCGAGCAATCCGGTTTCCGGCGTGACGGTGACGTTCTCCGGGCCGGGCGTTGTCACCACCACGGCGATGTCGAACAGCAGCGGCATAGCTTCCGCCCAGGTGCAGGCCAGTTCGACCGTGGGCGGCAACACCGTTACCGCATCCACCGATCCGAACACTATGGTCACCTTCGGCCTGACCGCCGGAGACACGGCCACCTGCAGTTCCACCTTCAGCGTCACCAGCGTGGACGACAGCGGGCCGGGAACGCTACGGCAGGGGTTGGCCGACGTGTGTCCCGGCGGGACCGTCGATCTGAGCCCGATTGCCGGGCAGACCATTGCGCTCTCGGCCAATGCCACTTCCTACAATTTCGGCGGCCGGCTGTATATCGGCGGCAGCGTCAGTATAACCGGCGCCGGGGCGGCCATCAGCGGCAGCAATCTGACGCGCATCTTCTTCGTCCAGGGCGGTAATGTCACGGTTTCCAATCTGACGCTCGAAAACGGGATGGCTGAGGGCGGCACGTCGCAATATGGCGGGTCGGGAGCGGGGATGGGTGGCGCCATTTTCCAGAATGGCGGCATGCTGGCGCTCAATCAGGTCACGCTCGCGAACCATCAGGCGGTGGGCGGCAGCCCGGATTCGAGCGGCAATGGGGGCGGCGGCGGCTTCAGCGGAAATCTGATCGGAGGCGACCTGGGAGGTGCTGCCGGAACCGGCGATGGCGCGGGAGGAATCGTGCAGGGCGTGGGAGGCATTGGCGGCTTCGGCGGCGGAGGCGGCGCAGGGACATACTGGTCCGCAGTTGTAGGAGGTCCGAACGGCGGGAACGCAGGCTTTGGAGGAGGGGGTGGAGGGGGCACGGCCAACGGCGACAACAGAACTTTTAACGCCAATGTCGGCACTCCCGGCTACGGGGGCGGATTCGGTGCAACGCCCGCTGGCGGAGCAGGCGCCGGCTTTGGCGGGGCCATTTTCGTCCGCGCCGGAACACTGAACCTGAACGGCGTGTCATTCACCGGCAACAGCGCGGTCGGTGGTACGGGCGCGCAGGGCAAGGGCGGCTCGCTGTTTATGTATAATGGCGCCAACCTGAACATGGTCCCCAACACCGTGACCTACACGGGCGACTTGGCGGCGGCCGCGGGCCTGCCCGGCCAGGGTTATTCGAGCAGCCCGTACAACAGCAACGCCACTTGTCCCGGAGTCGATACCGTGGATATCTGCGGCATCGTTCCCGCCAATACGCTCACAGTTTCGGTAGCGGGCAACGGCGCCGTTACCGATAGCACCGGGTTGATCGCCTGTCCAACAGGCAACTGTGCGGCCATGTTCCAGAATGCGGCGGTGCTTAGCGCCACGCCCGCGGAGGGGTATGTATTCTCCGGCTGGTCGGGTGGCGGATGCTCCGGGTTAGCTCCCTGCACCGTATCGTTGGCTAATGGCAGCGCGTCCGTTGCGGCTACTTTCGTGCCCGGCACAATTCAGATCGCCAACGGCAGCAGCCCGAATCTGGGCAGCACGGCTGTTTGCGACTCGACGCAGTCCAACGGATGCGGAGTGACAATGGCGCTGACATTCAACGTGGATGAATCCGTCACGCTGGCCACGCCGGCGGTCGTCACGCAGGGCGCCAACGGTTTGGATTTCAATCTGGCGCCGAACGGTTTCAATTGCGCCAACTCGCAATGCACGGTGCAGGTGAATTTCACTCCGCTGGCTCCGGGCCTGCGTCTGGGCGCGATCCGTTTCACGGATACGAATAACAATGTATTGAGCACCAGTTATATCAGCGGTGTGGGAACAGCTTCGCTGATGACTTTCGCTCCGGCGGTTTCCCAGGCGCTGCCGTTCACTGGGCTGGATCATCCGCTGTCTCTGGCGGTGGATGCGGCCGGTGATGTCTTTGCCGGCGACTACGGGAATCGCGTGCTGGAACTGCCCGCGGGCGGAGGCCCGGCGACAACCCTCCCGTTCACCGGAATCGGCCGGGCATTCGGCCTGGCGGTGGATGGGGCGGGCGATGTGTTCGTTGCCGATTACTACAACCAGCAGGTAGTGGAATTGCCGGCGGGAGGAGCCGCGCAGGTCACTTTGCCGCTGACCGGATTACAGGGCCCTGGCGGTATCGCAGTGGACGGCTC
>OCTA010002897.1_pt1 | contig 15384 bp, 13 predicted proteins | sample 1538991 | NCBI WGS metagenome assembly OCTA01 (sample SAMEA3539302, study PRJEB22396) | soil metagenome | biome: tundra; feature: field; material: soil | place: USA | collected 2010-05 | depth 0.15 m | reverse complement strand
ACCAATCGTAGTTCGGCACCACGAAGCCGCGGTCGTGGACCAGGTGCGGCGCGTTGGCGAGCAGCAGACCGCGCTCGCGCAGCGCTTCCATGACCAGTGAAATATTGCCCTGTTCGAGGTAGCGGACGCCGCCATGCACGAGCTTGGTGCTGCGGCTGGAGGTGCCCTTGCCGAAGTCGTTCTGTTCCAGCAGCAGCACGCCGTAGCCGCGCGCGGCGGCGTCGATGGCCACGCCCACGCCTGTAGCTCCGCCGCCTACCACGATCATGTCCCAGCGCCCCGTGCGGGCGCGCAGGCGGGCGTACATCTCAGCGCGGTGCATGTGTGGGTCCCAGCGGATAGTATAGCGTTCGGGGGCTGGAACCGCGCCATAATATACCAATGCGTAATTATCGCGCCAAGGAGACGGGCCGCATGCAGGATCTGGACGGTCTGGCCCTGGCGGACTTCTGGCAGCGGGCCGCGGCGTTCGCCACGGATGTGGTGCTTGCCGTGCTCACTCTGATGATCGTTGCGTTCCTGGGGGCTATCGCGAAATGGGCCATTGAGGGCGCCGATATCCACCAGCGCCGCGCCTACGTTATCAGCGGCAAGGATGAATGGGGCAAAGTCCTGATGTACCTCGTGCTCCCAGTGGTGTATTTCGGGCTTTTCACTTTCTTCTGGAATGGACGCACGCCGGGGAAGCGGCTGTTCGGCGTCCGGGTAGTATCGCTGGTCCACGAGCGGATGACGCTGTGGCATTCGATCGAACGCGCGCTGGGCTATGGCGCAGCGGCGTTGGAGTTTGGCTTCGGATTCGTGCAGTTCTTCATTCATCCGAATCGGCGGACGGCGCAAGACCGGCTGGCCGAGACGATTGTGGTGAAAGAGAAGGGGTATCGAGCGCGGTTTGAAACCGCTCCCTAACGGTCGCGGCTCGGTAGCACACTTACTGAGCCTCGCAGAATACAGTGACAGTCAGGCGGGACTGGGAGTCCCGGCACCCCGGCTGAGAGCCTGCCCCACTAAGGCCGTCAAACCGAGGATACCCGCGATCCGGCTAAACACACTGAGGAATCCGGCGGCGGGCGCGCCCTCCGCAACTTTGGATGCCGCGGCGAGGCGAATCAACGCCGGATCGCCGTATGCGCGCCCCGCGCGGTCATACACCATGGTGCGGCCGTGGCGGAGGGCGTCGAGAATCCCTTGTTGGGTTTCCTCTTTCGCGAAGACGTAAGTGCGGCAAAGGCCAATGGGGCCCAGTCCGTGATAGTCGGAATCGCCAATCGCCGTCAGTGGCGCGCTATTGTAAAACTGCCGCAACTGTGCCGCGAGATCGTCGCTCGCGTACGCAATGGGATGCAGGACCTCCGCGCCATCCAGTGCTTGCCTGGTCTGCGCGTCGAATGCGGACCAATACTGAGCGAGCGGATGGGCCGCAATGGCCACGCCTCCCTGCCGGTGTATCCGCTCGATGGCGCTGGCCGCAGGCTGTCTCCAATCGATAGTGGACTCGATGCCTATGGCCAGCAGATGGTAGTGCGCCGATACGATCTCCTCGCCGGTGAGAACCAGCGGACCACCAGCCCGGCGCGCGAACCAGCGGCCCACTTTCGAAACCCACACGTGGTTGTGACCCACGATCGCAATGGCATCCAGACCCTGCCGCCGCGCCTCCAGCGCAGTATCCCAGGGCGCCAGCGTGGCCCAACTTAGAGGGAAGCTGTGGACGTGGAAATCGGCCGCCAGGACATGATAGCCGCCCAGAATCAGGCGCGGATGCGCGGGCGGCGAATCGCCGATGGCGCCGGCGGCGAATGCGGCCAGAAGAAGCCCGGCCGCGACCCAACGTATGGCGGTCATGGTCCGAACCTTGCTCCGAGCGGCGCTCCGAGCCGTGCGGCGATTTCCGGCGGAATCGCCGGTCCGGCAAAGATCGCAATAATCAGCGCCCACGAAACCAAGCGTTGTAACAACAAGTCGCGGCCGGCGCGCGCTGGATTCCGGTCCATCACGAATCGAAAGAAGCAGAAGTCGATGTAAGCCGACCAGACGACGGCAATCGAGCCGGCGCCGTAGATCCAAACCTTGGTGAGGGCGAATGCCTGGATTGGCGGGACAAAAGACCAGATGGCGCATAGGCCGATCAGCCAAAGCAACCAGGGACCGTGGCCGGCGAAGAACAAATCCACCGTCTGGCGAAACGCACGCGTCCGTCTTCCAGGCCAACATACGGCCGCCAGAGCCGCAGTCTCGGCGAGAGGCACAAAGCCCCAGTAGATGGTGGCCGAGCCGGCCAACCGCAAGGTCAGGCTGGCGGAGGTAATGAGTGACATCGTGCAGCCCAGAACGAAGGCTACGAGCAGCGGCCCGCGCCAACCGAGCCATCCGCCGCCGCGGCAGGGAGGTTGTTGCGCCAGAAATCGATACGCGACCGCCGGGTTCAGCATGGCGTGCACCCTGTCATCTTACTCGAAATGGCGCTACAGTAAACCGAGAGGAAAACATCGCCATGATCTCCCGCCTCCGCATTGCCTTCCCGGCGCTCCTGTTGCTGGCCGCGGCTGCTTTTGCAGCCGACGACATCAAACCAGAGGCCATTCTGGACAAGTACGTCGAAGTCACCGGCGGCCGCGCCGCCTATGAAAAGATCAAAACCGAGGTGGCCACCGGTACGCTGGAGATTACCAGCATCGGTCTCAGCGGAACTCTCACCATCTACCAGGCCGCGCCCGACAAGGCCTACACCGCTATCGAGTTCTCCGGCGGCGTCGGCAAGGCGGAAGAGGGTTCCAACGGGCAAGTGGCATGGGCGATCAACGGCATGCAAGGCGCGCGGATCAAGGAAGGCGACGAACGGGCGAGTTCCCTGCGCCGCGACGCTCTGAACGCGGATATACGCTGGCGCGACTTTTACACGAAAGCCGAGCTCGCCGGGACCGAGGACGTGGGCGGCAAGGCCTGCTACAAAGTGGTCCTCACGCCCAACGAAGGCGGCGCCGAGACCCGCTATTACGATAAGAGTTCCAACTTGCTGGTGAAAGTCGTTATGCCCATAACTACTCCGGAAGGCGCCGCGACCGCCGAAATGGCTCTGAGCGACTATCGGGATGAAGGCGGCATTCTGGTGCCGCACACCATCTCGCAGAAGGTCCCCGGCGCCGACATTCTGGTGAAGATCGAAACCGTCAAACACAATCCTGAAATCCCGGCGGGCCGCTTCGATCTGCCCGCTGAAATCAAAGCGCTCACGGCAGACAAGAAGACCGACGAGAAGAAGGCCGACGAGAAGAAGACCGAGAAGAAGTAGGCCATCGCGCCGCGCCCGGCGTCAGTCCTGCTTGCGCAGCGTGTGCGACCGCAAGTATTCGACCAGTTCGGCTGGCCGGTCCGTCTGAATGCCGGCCGCGCCCCGATCCACGGCGTCCTGCCAGGCGGAAGCGTTGTCCGCGGACCCCAGGCGGTCTACGTAGATATCCAAGCCCGCGTGCTTCGCCACCGCGATCGCATCGCCGGTGAAATCTCCGGCGTCGAAGGCCACCACCCGCGGATTCAAGTCCGCGAGCAGCTTTCCAAGAGTGGCGGCGCTGCCGGCTTCCGGCATGACCTTCAACGACGGGCTCAGCGCCTGCACTTTCTTCAGGAATCCGGTGCCTCCATAAATCACGACCGGGATCAGCATGTCCGCCTTCGTGAGCGCGGCAACCAGATCGGCGGGCGCGATGTCCTTCGAATCCACGTAGAGGCCGATCTTGCCGTGCGCCAGAGCCAGCGCCTCCTCCAAAGACGGGACCTTCGTGCCGGCAAACTGCGGGCTGAACTTCGCGCCGGCATCCAGCGCGCGAATCTGGTCGAAGGTCATTTCGCGGACGGCGCCCGTGCCGTTCGTAGTGCGGTCCACCTTTCGATCGTGCATCAGCACCAGGCGTCCGTCGGAGGTGGTGCGCACGTCCAGTTCGAAGAAATCGGCCCCGGCATCGATGGCGGCTTGAAAAGCGGGAAGCGTGTTTTCGGGATGGGCGCGATGCTCGCCCCGATGGGCAATGACCGCGATTCGATCGGCCGCGGTTAGCGGTGTGAACAATACCAATAGCAGCGCGGTGTACTTCATGCTTGAGATAGTATCAAATGATGCGCTCTCTGCACGTTGCCGTTGCGCTCATGCTGATGCCCGCCGCCCTGGCGCAGCACCCGGTGATGGAGATCAAGGTCGCAGGGAATGAGAGGCTGGCGGCGGCCGCCGTAATCGCCGCATCCGGCTTGCGCAAGGGCCAGACGGCCACTCGCGCGGAACTCGACGCCGCCGCACAAAAGCTTGCCGACACAGGGTTCTTCACCAGCGTCAGCTACCGGTACGATCCGAAGGCCGTCGGCGGTGTCACTGGATACGCGCTCACGTTTCAGGTCTCCGAACAGCCGGCCCTCGCGCCGGTCGAACTGGACATTCCGGGCCAGGACGCTGAACACCTGTGGCAACAGCTCAAAACCGCCGACGGGTTCATGGACAGGCAGATGCCGAACAACGATCGGGCTTCGGCTTACTATAAGCGGGCGATTGAAGCGGTGCTGCGGAAATCGAATCATCCGGAAGAGATCGTCATGAAGAACGAGGCCGACTTACAAACGCACAAGATGGCGATCGTCTGCCGTCCTGCCAATCTTCCCAAGATCGCCGCGATCCGATTCGAGGGCAATGCGGCGATCGCGGAAGGCGGGCTGCAGGCCGCCATGGCGAAGGTGGCCATGGGTCAGGACTACAGCGAGCGCGACTTCCGGCGCATGCTGGAATTCAACGTCAGGCCGCTCTACGAGGAGTTGGGCCGCCTGACCGTCGCTTTTCCGCGTATGAACATGGCTCGTGCGGACGATGCCGCGGTCACTGTCACGGCCGGGATCGACGAAGGACCCGTGTGGCGCCTCGGCAAAGTCGTCTTAACCGGCGACGCTCTTCCCCTTGCCGACATGCACGAGGCCGTCCGGTTCGCTTACGGAGATCCGGCTAACTGGAAGCAGTTCATGACGACCGTCGACAAGATGGAACAGGTGCTGCGGCGGGATGGCTATATCACGGCGTCCTCGCAGCCGGTGCGCTCGTTTCACGATCCCACGCAGATCGTGGATGTGACCGTGCAGGTCAAGAAAGGCCCGCTGTTCCGGTTCGGCGAGTTGCACATCGAAGGTTTGGATACAGCCACGCAACAGCGCCTGGCCAGGCTATGGAAGCTCCCCAAGGGCGCGCCCATGAATCAGTATTATGTTGACGACTTCTTTCGCTCCGTGCTGCCGTCGCTGAGAGGTAAGGTTAGGACTTACGGTTCGGAGTTACACGTTCACTCTGGCGAGAATGTAGTGGATGTGACGCTCAAGTTTCGCTGAGGGAGGGATAGACGCACATGCCGATCACTCGCAGAGATCTGCTCGGCCAGGCGGCGTGCCTGGCCAGCGCGGCGGCATCCACCGCCAGCCGCAAGCTCAAGGCGATCGTTACCGGCGGGCACCCCGGCGACCCTGAGTATGGATGCGGCGGGACCATCGCCCGCTATGCGGACCAGGGCCACGACGTGGCGCTGCTCTATCTGAACCGCGGCGAGAAGAGTTGTCCGGAAACGGCGGCCGATGCCGCCGGCAATGTGCGGGTCGCCGAGGCCAAACGCGCCTGCGAGATCCTGAAGGCGCGCCCTCTCTTTGCGGGCCAGTGCGATGGCCACGCGGTGGTGGACGCGGCGCACTATCGGGAATTCCGCGATCTGATCGACGCCGAGCGCCCCGACGTGCTCTTCACGCACTGGCCGATCGACGGGCATCGCGATCATCGCGCCATTTCCATGCTCGCCTACGATGCCTGGCTGGCCACGGGCAAGAAGTTTGCCTTCTATTACTATGAGGTCTCCGATGGTGAGGACACGCTGATGTTCCCGCCCACCGACTTCGTGGACATCACGGCGACCGAGCCGCGCAAACGCCTGGCCTGTTATGCGCACGCTTCCCAGGCGCCCGATAAGTTCTACGCGCTGCAGAGTCAGGTCACACGGTTTCGCGGCGTGGAGAGCGGCTATCTCCACGCGGAAGCCTACGTTCGCCACGCGCAGAGCCGCGAGAGCGTGCTGCCATGAAAGTCCCTGACAACTCCTACACGCAGGGTATGCAGACGACCAACCAATCGACAAAGCTAGTCAGCGCGGCTGCTCCCAGCTTCGACTGCAACGTCACTCGATCCGCCACCACGAGTGTCCCTGCCGGCGGAGTGAGGTTGAGTTCAGCGGACGTCTGAGAACGGCAGACTTCGGTGCATTTCAGATAGACTTCGAGGCCGCGGGTGGCGGCAGGCGTCGCCAATGCTTCATTGACCACGACGCTGCCAAACATCCCGGCCTTAAAACCGTTGCCGTCCAGCCTGACCTGCTGAACCTGCATCGACGGGTTCGGCGAAAGCACCTGATATGTGATGTTGGAACCCTGGCTCTGACCGGTCTCGACGCCCCAGGGAGCGGCAAACTGCAAACCAAAGGTGCCGACGGCCAGCAGAGGGGTCACGGTGATCTGGTCCGCCGTGATTTCCGCCGCGCCTCCGCCGGCCTTCACCTTATATGCGAAGCCCGAAACCGTCAGATTTCCGAGTACGCAGCCGGTTGGTCCCAGCGCGATGTAGTTCGCCAAAGTTTCAGTCATGCAAGGCGCCGCCGATCCGGGAACCCGGAGCAGCGCAATGCTTACAGCCAAAAGAAGCAGCTTTTTCATGTTGGGCCTCCCTTGGAATTGTATGGGATGCAGAGACAGGCCGGGAGGCCTGTCCCACCGAGGCGGTACTATACTGCGGGCGAAATATTACACTCAGGAGGTGTTAGGCCGTCTTCTGGCCGTTCGCGATTTCGATGGCCTTCTTCAGCAGCGGATCTTCCTGCTGCTTGTGCTCCGGCTGATCGGGAATCTCGGGTAGAGGCTCTCCGTTCTCGTCGAGTTCCACCTGGGCCTCGGGCTCCGACATCACGGTCTCCGGCGTGACGCCCACATCCTGGATGGCTTTGCCGCTCGGCGAATAATACTTGGCCACCGAAAGGATGATGGCGCCGCCGTCTTCCATGGTGACGGCTTTGCGCAAGGAGGCGTCGCCGTAGGTGCGCTCGCCGACCAGTTCGGCGCGCTTGTCGTCCAGCAAGGCGGCCGCGGCGATTTCGGCGCCGTCCGCCGTGCCCCGGTTGGTGATGACCACCAGCGGCAGCTTGGTGATGTCTTTGGAGGCATCCGCTTCAAAGTCCTGGCGCGGCACTTTCTGGCCCTGCAAATAGGCGATCTCGCCCTTGGCCAGGAAGAGGTTGGCCAGCGCGATACCATCCTGCGGCGTGCCCACCGCGCAGTTGCGCAGATCCAGGATAAGCTTCTGCGCGCCCTGTTTCTGCAAAGACTCCACCGCGGCCGCCACTTCCTTCACCTTGCCCGGCGCCAGGGTTTCCGGCCGAATGTAGCCGATATTATCCGCCATCATCTTTTCGGCGACGGGCGGATACACGATGTCGGCGCGCGTCAGCTTGATTTTTTGCGGCTCCGGCCGCCGCACGCGCACCACCGTCATCTCCACGCTCGATCCAGGCTCGCCTTCGAGCAGCAGGCTGGCATAGGCCAGCGGCATGTCCCGGGTGGCCACGCCGCTGATGGTTTCCAACATGTCGTTGGTGGCCAGACCGGCTTTGGCGGCGGGCGATCCGGGGGTCACGCCCACGATGCCGACGAATCCGAACTTCTTGGCGAGCACCAAGCCGACCCCGGCCTTATGCGCGTCCTTGTTTTTCAGATAGTCCTTGTACTGATCGGCATTGAGATAGCTGGCGAATGGATCGACGGATTCGAGCAACCCGTTCAAAGCGCCCACGGTGACGCTCTTCATGTCCGGCTCTTCCACGTATTCGCTCTTGATGCGGTGCAGCACTTCCGTGTACACGCCGAGTTGTGGATACGGCCGGTCGGTCGATGCGCTTCTGCCCAACACCGTGCCGATAACCAGCAGCAGCATGATGCATGTAGAGGTGGTGACCACCAGGTATTTGATACGGCTGTTCATAAGTCTTAAAATCTATTTCAAAAATGGGAACCCGCAGCCATTATAGCAGGCGCGGGCAGTACAGGGCGGGTCTGGAGACCGGCCGCAGGCGTGGACGCCCGCCCCACACGAAATAGACGGCGATCAGACGGTTTTGGTTGCCCGCCGGGTCTGGGGGGGCTGCCGGACTCCGGTGCGCCCGGCGACGGACTCGCCTTCTGGCGGTGTTCTTCCGCACAGGGACCCACCTGGCGGCGCGAGCCGCGGCGATGGAGAATGGCGGGGCGGCGGCGGGAGAAGCCGGGAAGATAGCAGCTATCCGCGGTTCGTGCGGCAGTTCTCCTAATCGGACGGACAATTCCGGCGGTGGCGTAGCGGGCAAGCCGGCGGCGCCATTCTGCGGGGCTTTCGGCTCGGTCATGACGGGTTGGCTCGGAAGGCCGGCCAGTTCGCGCCGCAGCAGCGCCTGAATCGTGCCAGTGGCCTGGCCGAGGTCGATACGGGCGATATGGTGGTTGAACAACGCGGCAATCCGATTGTCGCGCGCGCGCTCCAGACGGGTCTGCGCATCGGTGACTTCGAGGCTGTTGGCTACGCCAGCCTCGTAGCGCCGCCGCGCCTGCGTGAATTCGCTCTGGGCCAACGAGAGTCCGGCTTCCGCCACGTTCACCTGCTCCTCGGCGGAATGCAGGCTGTCGAGAGCCATGCGGACCTCCAACTCGATCTGCTCATGAAGGTCGTTGCTGCGCACACGCTCCTGACGGAATTGGGAGGCGGTTTCGGCGCGCCGGGCGTCCCGGCGGCCGCCATCGAAGATAGGCACGCGCAGGGAGACGCCGTAATCCCGCGTGGGCAGCAATGTCCCGGCGCCGCCGTCGACTCCCGCGGTGCCGTAGTCCGCATAAGCCACCAGGCTGGGAAGCCGCTCGACCTTGACGGCATTGGCGTTCAGGCGGGAGGCAGCTTCGCGCTCGGCTCGGTGGCCAGATTGAGTCCGATTACCCGCAACAACTGCAGGTGAGCGTTGTTGCGTTCGTTCCGGACCACCAGCAGGTGCTGCTTTTCATTGGAAAGCTGCACCTTCGCGCGAGTGACCTCGATGCCGGTGCCGGTGCCGGCGTTTTTCTGGTTCTCCGCCTACTTCAGGACGGCCTCCGCCAGCGCCACGTTGGCCTGATAGGCCTCCACGTCGGCATCGGCGCGCAGCGCGGCCAGGTACGCTTTGGCCACGCTCCCGGCGACCGAGTTACCGGTAGTGCCGCGGTCGTTTTTGGCGGCGCGAAACGCGGCGCGCGAGGATTGATACCGGCGGATGTTGCTGAAGTCGAAAACGTTCTGGGTGAGCCGGGCGCGCACGTCCACGGAGTTGAAGGGACCCACCACCCGCGGGATCTTGCCGGCGATGTCGGCCAGCAGGGGCGCCTCGGCGGCGTTCAGCACGCCGCATGTCAGCGGGCTGGCGGTACACGGCGGGGGATTCCTGGCGGCGCCCAGCAGAGCGTCGCTGGCGGCCAGGTCCAAGCCCAGGGCGGCCAGGCTGCGCATGGCGGTGGTTTGCGCGGCTTGCGCTTCGATGTCGGGGAGCAAGGCGGAGCGCACCTCGGCGGTCCGCGATTTGGCCTGACGAAGGTTCTCGTCGGAGAGCTGGATGTAGGTGTTGCCTTCCGGCGAGAGGGCCAACTCCACCGCGCGCTTCAGAGTCAGTTGCAACGGGCCGCGATCCGGCGGACCTACTGCGGCGGGACACAGCATAGGTATGGCCACTAACAATATCGCTAGCCGTGGCAGCAGGAATTTTCGGGGCATGAACTCTCCTATTACTGCATAAGTCGGTTATAGCCGCGTCGATTTAAACGGTGAAGGTATGGGAAGAACCGTCGGCGGGACTGGGAGTCCCGGCCCGGAGGGCACCCCGGCTGGGAGCCTGCCCCACCAAGGCCGTCAAAGTATTATGCGAGGCGGCGCGGGCGCGCCCGCTCGCCAGTAATGGTCCCATTGGTCCGCGGGCAGTGGCTTGCCCAGCAGGAAACCCTGGACCTTGTCGCAACCGAGCGCACGGATGACCGCCAACTCGTTTTCGGTTTCGACGCCCTCGGCCGTGGCCGTAAGATGCAAGCCATGCGCCAAGCCTACGATCGCCTGCACCAGGGGTTGCGTGCCGGCGGCCCGGTCGATGCCCCGCACGAAGCACTGGTCGATTTTCAAGTCGTCAATCGGCAGACGCTGCAAGTAACTGAGAGACGAGTAACCCGTGCCGAAATCGTCGATGGAGATGCGCACGCCCAGCGCCCGCAGTTCGGCGATCTGCCGGGCGGAATCCGCGGCATCCCGCATCAGCACTCCCTCGGTGAGTTCCACCTCCAGATAGCATGGCTCCATTTGGTGCGCCGCCAAGACCTCCGCGACCTTCTCGGCCAGGTTCGACCGCATGAACTGGGTGGCCGAGACGTTGACGGCGATCTTGACCGGCGGATATCCCATGCTCCGCCACAATCGGTGCTGCCGGCAGGCCTCCTGGAGCACCCACAAGCTCATGGGGATGATGAGTCCGCGCTCTTCGGCCACTGGCACGAACCGGCCCGGCAGGACCAAACCCCATTTCGGATGATTCCACCGCAGCAGCGCTTCCACACCCCCAAGCTGCCGGGAAGGGAGGTGAAACTGGGGCTGATAATACAGTTGCAGCTCGCCGCGTTCCAGGGCCCAGTGGAGTTGGTTTTCGATTTCCAACCGCTCGCTGGAAGCGGAGTTCAGCTCGGTGGCGAACCGCTGAAAACGGCTCCTTCCCCGGTTCTTGGCCTCGTACATGGCCACATCGGCGTGCTTCTGCAGAGTGGCGGGGTCTTCGCCATCCTCCGGGAACACGCTGAGGCCCACGCTGGCGCTGACGAACAGCTCGTGGCCCTTTACGTGGAATGGATCCCGCATGGCCTCCATGATGCGTTCCCCGACGATCTCGGCATCGCGGACCGTCTCGATGCCGAACAGCACCGCCACGAACTCATCGCCGCCCGGCCGCGCCAGCGTGTCGGATGCCCGCACGGCGCCCTCCAGCCGCTTGGCCGCCTGTTGCAGCAGCAGATCTCCGACGTGATGGCCCAGGGTGTCGTTGATGAACTTGAAGCGGTCCAGATCCACGTAGAGCACCGCCACCATCTTCGCCAGCCGGCGCGCCAGAGTGACGGCTTGCCGCAGACGATCCTCAAGCAACGCGCGGTTCGGCAAGCCGGTCAGCGGATCGTGCTGCGCCTGATACGAGAGCCGGTTGGTGAGCTCCCGGTGTTCCAGGGCGATGGAGGCCAGCTTGGCCTTGGAATCCAGCAGGACCCGTTCGGATTCGGTGGTCTGCCAGGGTTCGGGGCGAAGGATCTCCATGTGTCCCAGCACCCGGCCGTCGCCAGCCCGGATCGGAACCGTCAAGTGTCCTTGGTAGCTGACGGCGGCGGCGGCGGCGCCGGCCCTCCCCGGCCCACGCTCCGAAACGGCAGCATCGTCCGTCAGCAGAATGCGCGCAACGGCTCCCGGGTAGTAATGCTCAACCATCTCTTCCACGCGGCGCAGCACCTCGTCCAGAGGCTGGTTCTGGGCGACCATCTCAAGGACTTCCCGGCGATTCTCCTCGAGCCGTTCCACCCGCTTGCGCTGGCTGATGTCCCGCGCGATGCACAGCAACCCCACCGGCAAGCCATTTCGGAATTGCAGCCGGCCGCTCACTTCGATGGCGACCCGGCGACCTTCCCGGGTAACGATCTCCGCATCCAGCGGCGCTGGCGTTCCACCTTCCAGCCGCGCCGCCATGTTGCGCCGGATAGCTGCCAGGGATTCGGGGGCGGCGAGTTGCTGCAGATGCATGCAGAGCAGCTCCTGCCGGCTATACCCTGAGATCTGTTCTCCGATGGTATTGACCGACGTGAAGTTCCCGTCCAGATCGACGGTGAAGATGACATCGCTGGCGTCCTCGATCAGCTTGCGATAGCGCTGTTCGCTCTCGCGCAACGCCGTCTCCACGCCTTTCAGCTCCGTGATATCCCGGCAACTGACTACCACCGCGCGGACTCCGGGCTCCTCCAGCAGGTTGGTTGCCCAACTATCGCACCAGCGCCAGCTTCCGTCGGCATGCCGCACCCGCAGTTGTGCCCGCAGCCGGGCGCCGGGTGCGCGCAGCAGTTCTTCGTGAACCATCCGCAGGTAGGAGAGATCGTCGGGATGGATCCACTGTAAAGAATCGCATCCCAGGCGCTGCTCGGGTGAGACACCCAATAGCTCGGAAATACCTGGGCTGTCGTACAAGATCACCCCGGCGGGATCCGTCAGCGTAATGATGTCGTTGCTGTTTTGGACCAGCACCCGGAAGCGGTTTTCGCTCTCCATGAGCGCTTGTTGTGCGCGCTTCTGCCCGGTGATGTCCCGGATGATACCGGAGTTGCCCACCACGCGACCCTGGGCATCCTTGATGGGAGAGGCGACGATGCTTACAGGGAATACGCTTCCCGCTTTCCGCACGTGCTCGGTTTCATAGTCCCGGAGGGTTGTACCGCGCGCCACTTCGGCTACTCTGGCGCCCACGGATTCGCGCCGCTCCGGAGAGGACAGCGTCACCAGCGAGCGGCCCAGCATCTCCGCGGCTGTATAGCCGTATAACTGTTCCGCGGCCGGATTCCAACTCCGGATGTTGCCTTCCAGGTCCGACGACACAATCGCGTCGCTCGAACATTGCACGATGGCGGCCAGCCGGGCCAGGGCCTCTTCGGCCTGCTTGCTCCTGGTGATATCCCGCAACGCGCCGATCCACCGCCCATCGCATTCCGGCGCGCCATAATCCAGGTAGTGCCGGACCGTCCCGTCCGGGCCCACCAACCGGTACTCTTCCCGAAATCCCTTCCCGCTTTCCCGGCGCCGCTCGACCGCCGCCATGATGCGCTCGCGATCGTGCGGATGGATCGCGTCCGCCCAGGCGTGAAATGACCGCAGGCTGCTCATGAATTGATCCGAGCCGCAGATCTCGGTCCTGCCGGTGTTCAGGTCGGCATCGTAGACCGAGATCCCAGCGCTCTCGGCGGCGATGCGTAAGCGCTCTTCCGACGCGCGCAACGCGGTCTCCATGCGCTTGCGTTCGGTGATGTCTTCCTTTACGGCGATGAAGTGCGCCGGTTTGCCAGATGCATCGCGGATCGGGCAGATGGAGGCGGACTCCCAGTACAGTTCGCCGTTTTTCTTCCGGTTGTGGAACTCACCCCGCCATTCGCCTGTCTGAATCGTCTCCCACAGCTTTCGATATTCCCCGGCCGGGGTTTCGCCCGACTTGAGAATCCGGGGATTCCGGCCTAGGGCCTCCGCGAGCGTGTAGCCTGTCATCTCTGTGAATTTCGGGTTTACGTACTCGATGCTTCCGTTCAGATCGGTGATGACTACGATGGCCGGACTTTGCTCCACCGCTTTGGACAGCCAGCGCAGTTCATCTTCGGCGCGTTTACGTTCGGTGATGTCTATGGCCACACCCACGTAACCGTGAAAATCGCCGCGCGGATCGAACTGCGGCGCGCCTTGGTCCAGCATCCAGCGGTATTCTCCATCCGCCCGGCGCAGCCTGTATTCCACTTCGAATGGCTCGCGCGATTGCAATGCCGCCTGATGCGCAGCCAGGCGCCGCCCCACATCGTCCGGATGCACTCCCGCAACCCGTCCTCCATCCAGCGCTTGCTGCAAAGTACATCCGGTGAATTGGAGCCAGCGCTTGTTGAACAGCGTGGCGCGCCCATCCGCGCCACACATCCAGATCATGGCCGGCAGAGAGTTGGCGACCTGCCGCAGAAGCGCATCCCATTGCATCGCCGCGCGGTGGTCGTTCACCGGCTGCCAACCGGCCGCGGGTTGGATATGGCCCTCCGGAAGCGGTTCTTGCAGCGGGAAACTCACACTTTCATGATCGTCAAGATCAGAGGAAGAGTTTAGGAGTTATCTCCGTTGTAAGCGCGCCGGATTATGGCCCGCTTTTTCTCCTATAAGTAGAACTAAAGTCCCGCATTGGGACTAAAGTTTCCCAAACCGGCAGTACCAATACACCGCCTTTTTTCGAATAAGTAGTTGACCTGAGTTCCCCAAAGAAACTAGATTACGAAGAGTGGAACAAAGACGCACCCGGCGGTTCACCCTGCAATTGCCCGTTTCCATCACACGCAACGGGACAGAACGGATTATGCAATCCGCATTGACGAAAAACATCAGTTCGGGTGGCGTACTATTCACGGCTGGGAAGGAACCGGACATCGGGGCGTCCATCGAATACATCATCGCCCTCGGCGGACCATCGGACCAGCGGGTTAGTTTGCGCTGTATTGGCAAGGTGCTGCGCGCTAACCGGTCGGACTCCGGCGAGTCCGCCTACGACATTGCCGCCACCTTGGAACGCTACGAGTTCCTGCGCCTCGAGGAATAATCGGCAAGACCGCTTGCTGACGGGGTGCCCTCTGGGCCCAGCTCAGCAGGGTCGGCATGTTGCCGAGCCGCGACTGAACCATGGGCTGCCAGTCCACGCACTTCCACATGCTTGTCATCGAGCGGCTTTTCGTGTAAGGTAGCAAAGAAAAGGCGAAACTCGATGGATCTGACTCTGGCTTCTCCGAAATCACCCACGCTCGAAGCGGCGCTAACCCGCTTTCCCCACGCGGCCATCCGGCACGAGCCGGCCACCAGCGGCACATATCAAGATCTGCCCGATAGCGTGAACCCCATCCTGCGGCGCGCGCTGGCCGGCCGCGGCATCGGCCAGCTCTATTCCCACCAGGCCGAAGCCTTCCAGTCGATCGAACAAGGCCAAAACGTGGTGGTCGTCACCCCCACCGCCAGCGGCAAAACGCTGTGCTATAACCTGCCGGTTCTGAACCTGCTCCTCGCCGATCCCGGCGCCCGTGCGATGTATCTCTTCCCGACCAAGGCCCTGGCCGAAGATCAGCTCCACGAACTGCAGACGGCCATCGACGAGATGGGCTCCGACATCCGGGCATTCACCTACGATGGCGATACCCCGCAGGACGCCCGCAAGGCCATCCGCCAGCGCGCCAACATCGTGCTCACCAATCCGGACATGCTGCACGCCGGCATTCTGCCGCACCACACGCGCTGGGCCAAGCTCTTCGAGAATCTGCGCTACGTGGTGGTCGACGAGCTGCACTACTATCGCGGCGTGTACGGCAGCCACCTGGCGAACCTGCTGCGCCGCCTGAAGCGTATCTGCGAGTTCTACAACTCCAAGCCGCAATTCATCTGCTGTTCGGCGACCATCGCCAACCCGCGCGAGCTGGCGGAGGCGCTGACCGGCGAGCCCTTCGAACTGGTGGAGCGCAACGGAGCGCCGCGCGGCGAGAAGT